>ENA-OYXP01000169-OYXP01000169.1-human-gut-metagenome-genome-assembly--contig:-NODE-169-length-33845-cov-8.661616_pt1 | contig 33845 bp, 64 predicted proteins | sample MGYA00244847_ERZ653426 | MGnify/ENA primary metagenome ERZ653426 (study PRJEB26926, sample SAMN06164979) | human gut metagenome | biome: ENVO:00009003; feature: ENVO:2100002; material: ENVO:00002003...
ATGCTATCTCCGTGGCCTGTAAGGCGCTGGGCTTTGGCGCGGACGTGTACTGGGAGGCGGACAGGAGCAAGTACGACAAGCCTGCACCTGTAACATACCCTAAAGGCACTGTCATCTGCGAGAGCTGCGGTATGCCCATTAAGAGCGTGACGTGCCAGGGCATTAGGTATTCCCCGGATGACATCTCCGACAGAGCGCTGGACAGATACGGAAAGCGGCTGTGCTGGGGCTGCATGAAGGCGGCCAACGCAGCGGAGAAGAAGCATGAGTGACCTGGTAAATGACATCCGAGACAAGAGCCGGATGTTGGACGTGGCCATTACGGTGCTGAAACGGCGTGGGCAGAAATATGCGGAGGCCGAAAAGGCGTACCGGGTAGCTCTGGCCAAACAGATACTTACAGAACGCGACAACGGCGTGCCGGTGACGATCATTTCTGACATCTGCAAGGGCAAGGCGGAGATCGCCGCGCTTCGGTTTGAGAGAGACTGTGCAGAGGTGGTATACAAGTCCGCTATGGAGGCCATCAACTCCATGAAACTGCAAATACGGTTGCTGGACAACCAGCTGGACAGAGAGTGGGGTGCGGCGAAATGAACAAGCTGCACATACAGCCCTGCTGGACGTGCAAGAAGTGCTACGGCGACTGTAGCTGGTCGAGGAAGGCCCCGGAGCCGGTGCCCGGATGGGATGCTACGCCTACGGTGAAGAAAAAAGGAGGCCGCAAGGCGGGCATCATGCACAGCTACGCCATTCACAGCTGCCCGGAATACGAGTGGGACGGGACGGAGGAAGCGCATGGAGAGTAAGAGATGCTTTTTGTGTGGCAGGAATGACCCCGGCGATCCGTTAGAGAAACATCATCTGCTGGGCGGCGCGAACCGCAAGAAGAGCGAGAAATACGGTCTGGTGGTGTACCTGTGCGGCAACAGGTGCCACAGGAACGGAAAGACAGCCGTACACCGCAGCGGCGAACAAATGCGCAGGCTGCGGCGGTACGGCCAGCTCAAGGCCATGCAGGAGCAGGGCTGGACGGAAGAGGACTTCCGGCGAGAATTTGGAAAAAGTTACTTATAAGGAGATTTGATATGCTGAACAAGATTTTTGTCATGGGTAGATTGACACGGGATCCTGAGCTGCGGCGCACCAATAACGGTACCGCCGTTGCCAGCTTTGCACTGGCGGTAGACCGGGACTTTAAGAACGCAGACGGGACCAAGGACACGGACTTCATCGACATTGTGGCGTGGCGCGGTACGGCGGAGTTTGCTTCCAAGTATTTCACCAAAGGCCGCATGGCGGTGGTGGAGGGCCGGCTGCAGATGCGTGACTGGCAGGACAAGAACGGAAACAACCGCAGAAGCGCCGAGATCGTGGCGGACAATATGTATTTTGGCGACAGCCGGAAGGACATGGACGCGCATGGAACGTTTCCTCGGACGGACGTCAAGAGCCAATTCATGGAGATGGACGAGGACGACATGTCAGATCTGCCTTTCTAAGGGGGTGACGTGAATGGGAAAGATGCAGGAGGAGTGGGGTCAATGGGCAAGTGCTACGTGAAAGCCTACTATGACTGGATAGAGCAGACAGCGGCGCTGTCCGATGCAGAGCGAGGCCGTCTTTTTATCGCCATTCTGGAGTACGCAAGAACAGGCATCCCGCCGGAGTTGGAGGGCGCGGAAAGCATACTGTTTCCGGTGTTCCGGACGATGCTGGACAGGGACGATGAGCTTTCCGCTGAACGGTCAAGGAACGGGGCGAAAGGCGGCAAGCAAACGCAAGCAAGCGCAAGCAAAATCAAGCAAACAGAAGCAAACGCAAATGACCCCAAGCCTACTAAGACAAAGAAAGAAGACAAAGACAAAGACTTATTCCCACCTTACGGTGGGAGTACGCGCGCGAAGCGCTTTACCCCACCCACACTGGCAGAGGTTCAGTCCTACGTGGCTGAACGCCATTCGGCGGTAGACCCGCAAGGCTTTATCGACTTCTACGAAGCGAAAGGCTGGATGGTTGGCAAGACCCCCATGAAAGACTGGAAAGCGGCTTGCCGAAATGCGGAGAAGTGGGAACGGTGGGGGCATGCCCCTGCTGCACTTGTCGGCAAGACCGACGGTGCACGTGATGCCTGGATGGGCAAGTACATCAAGGGGGCGAAGCCATGAACGCTGGCATCTGGAAGATCGCCACGGCGAAGCTGTGCGGACAGTGCATCCGGGACATGGAGGACGAGTACATCTTCGCCCCCAGATGGCGGCGGACGCTGGGCGGAAAATGCGAACGCTGCGGAGAAAACCGCGTCGTCCATGAGGTGCGGTACACGATGAACAAACGAGGGCTGGAGAAAAGAGGGAAACTGAATGGGCCTGATGAGTAACGACCTGGCGCGGCTTAGTCTTGCGGCGCAGAAGCAGGTCATGGAGAAGATGCGGAAACCGGGGAAGTACAAGGCGCAGAAGACAAAGCGCGGGAAGCTGACCTTCGACAGCAAGAAGGAGGCGGAGCGCTACGACGCGCTGATGCTGCTGCAAAAGGCCGGTGAGATACAGGGGCTGAAATTACAGGTGCGGTACTGCTTGCAAGAGGCGTACACGACGTTTGAGGGCGACCGCGTGAAAAGTATCGACTACATCGCGGACTTCGTGTACGAGCGCAGAACGGCTCCTGACAGCTACGGCCAGCGGTACTGGCTGCCGGTGGTGGAGGACGTGAAGGGGATGCGTACCCGCGAGTATGCCATGAAAGCAAAGCTGTTTCGTAGTAGGTACGGGTTTGCTATACGGGAGGTGTGAAGCGTGAAACAACAAATCGCATTGAATGTAGACTGCATGGAGTATATGCGGACGCTTCCGGATAAGGCATTTGATCTTGCCATTGTAGACCCGCCGTATGGAATTAGCATTCATGATAGTGGCCGATTGAAAAAATACAATGCCACTGAAACAAGATGGGACGATGCGACTCCGGGTGATGTGTATTTTAGCGAATTAAAAAGATGTAGCAAAAACCAAATAATATGGGGGGGAAATTATTACGATCTTCCGCCTTGTAGGGGATTTGTTATTTGGGACAAAAAGCAGCCGGAAGATATTTCTTTTGCATCTTGCGAATTTGCATGGACTTCTTTCGATACATCTGCGAGAACTTTTTATTACTCGCCGTTGCAAGAAAAGGGGCAAAGAATACATCCAACGCAAAAGCCCGTGGCATTGTACGAGTGGCTGTTGATTAAGTACGCCAAAGAAGGCTGGCGCATACTGGATACACACTTGGGCAGTGGAAGCAGCAGGATAGCGGCCTACAACCTCGGCTTTGAGTTTGTGGGGTGCGAGATCGAACCGACATATTTCCACCTGCAAGAACAGAGGTTTGCGGAACATACGGCGCAGGAAAGGTTGTGGTGACGCATGGGCAAGCAGCATTTGAGCAGGGACGACCGCATCTTTATGCGTGGCAAGCTGCAAGGCACACGGGAGAACATGGACATGGTGGCAATGGTGCTGACGGACAAATGCGGCTGGCACGTCCAGGAGGAGACAGCGGACAGCCGTGACACGCAGAGCATTGCGTATCTGTACGAGTGCCTGGAGAAACTGGCGGAGGAGATAAACGAGGGCCGCATCAAGCGGAAGCACATCAAGGACGTGCTGAAGGACGAGTGCGGCGTGGTGTTTGGAGATTAGGAGGTGATTTAGGTGAAACATTTAGGCGATATTACGAAAATAAATGGGGCAGAGATTGAACCCGTTTGGTGTATTACAGGTGGTTCACCTTGTTAGACAGGATCTATCCATCGCCGGGAAACGCGCCGGTTTGGCGGGAGCGCGAAGCGGCCTGTTTATGGAGCAGGTACGCATCGTAAAAGAAATGAGGGAGGCGGACAAAAGGAATGGACGGACAGGTGACATGGTTAGACCTCGGTATCTCGTGTGGGAAAACGTGGTCGGAGCCTTTAGCAGCAACAAAGGAAAAGACTTCGCAGCCGTGTTGGAAGAAATTGCGCGTATCTCAGAACCAGGATTTTCTCTATCTGGACTGCCGGGAAAGTGGAAATGGACAAAAGCAGGAGCCATCGACGGTGATGGGTGGTCTATCGCTTGGCGAACTCACGACGCTAAGGACTGGGGAAAAACCATCCGAGACAGCCGTACAGGAAATGTTATCCGTCTGGGGACCCCACAGCGTCGCCGAAGAATCTCGGTTGTCGCAGATTTTGGAGGTGAATCCGCTGCCCAAATACAATTTGACCGCGAAAGCGTGTCTGGGCATCCTGCGGAGAGCGGAGCAGCGGGGGAAGGACCTGCCGGAGCGACTGAAAGCGGTTTTAATCCGGCAGTCGCAAGGAGCCTCACCGCAAGAGCGGACGGAAGCCCCTGCGCCGACAGAGGCCCCAACATCGTATGCAGTCCGCATCAGGGGGGCTGTGACGGATGAGGAAAAGGTGCGTTAGTGCAGACGGAGAAAAGCGGAACGCTGGGCACGGGGAACGATCAGACGATTTTCTGCATGGCCACACAGCAGGGAGGCTCGGAACTGCGGACAGACGACCGAGCGCCCACACTGACCGCAGCGGCGGGCATGAGCGGGAACAATCAGCCGGTGGTATGCGCCGGGTTTAAGCTGGGCAACAGTGAACAGGCGCGGAGCATCGGCTATCAGGAGGAGCTGTCCCCTACACTCAACGCTGAGTGCGGCGGGAATAAGCCCGCTGTGGTTGCACCAGCGGTGGCGCTGGACATGACACACGCCTGTGACGTCATCCGCGAGTGCGGAGAGCAGGTCCCGGCGTTGCAAGCCCGTATGGGAACAGGCGGCAATCAAGTGCCGCTGACATATTCCAGGCAGGCAATCGGTGAGTACAAAGAAAGCAGCACGGGAAGCACCTGTTCTGCACGAGATTTTAAGGACAGCACAGACCTTGCCATCACACACATGGTCGTGCGCCGCCTGACGCCGATGGAATGCGAACGGCTGCAAGGTTTCCCTGACCACTGGACGGACATCGGCGAATGGATAGACGAAAAGGGCAAGAAGCACAAGGACGCGGACAGCCCACGGTACAAGGCGCTGGGCAACTCCATCGCCCTGCCCTTCTGGGACTGGATGCTGCGGCGCATGGCACGGTATCTGCCGGAGGGAGCGACGCTGGGGAGCTTATTTGACGGAATAGGTGGGTTCCCGCTGTGCTTTGAGCGCATACACGGCAAAGGCACGGCGCGGTGGGCAAGCGAGATCGAGCAGTTTCCCATCGCCGTAACGAAAAAGCATTTTTCGGAGGAGGAATGACATGACAAGAGATGAGATCGTGGCCGCGCTGCGGTGTTGTGTTAGCGCAGCCCCGGATTGCTGCAAAACCTGCCCTGCTGCGCAGGAAGATGGGTGCGAGGACGCCATTAAGGTTTATGCCGCTGACCTGATCGAGAACCAGCAGCGGCACATCGAGGCACTGATGAAAGCCAACGACAGCCTGAAGGACGCCATTGCACGGCGGGACAAGCAGATAGAGGACATGAAGCAGGGCATGGCACAGCTGGCAAAGGCTGTGGCGGTGAAGGAGGAGCACGATGGATCGGTTGACTACGTACAGCAAGGAAACCACGCATGAAAACGGCGTATGTTGCACACATTTTCTCGGCCCCGAATGCCTCGAAGTTGGCGGAAACTGCGCCATGAATTGCAAGTGGGAAGAAGCAGCGTGGAGCCGCCTCGCCGCCTATGAGGACACAGGGCTGACGCCGGGAGACATCAAGGAATTACTTGACATGGCTGTGTCGAAAACAAACAAGGTTTTGCGACTTAAAGAAGAATTACACACCATAAAGAACGAGCTATGCCAATACTGCGGGAAGTACAAAAACGCACACGAGGGCGCCTGTGATGGGTGCAAATGGAGGGAAATGTGATGGCAGTGGTGGATATTTTTATCACGGACAAGAAGTACAACGTCATCTACGCTGATCCACCGTGGGCTTATAGGCAAAAGCAAATGAATTTCCAACATTACGATGAAGCGAAAAAATATGAGAACGGCGTAAATGACCATTACCCCACCATGACGTTGGATGAACTGAAGGCGTTGCCAGTGAACAAAATCGGTGCAGACGATTGCTTGCTGTATATGTGGGCGACCAGCCCCAATTTGGATATTGCCATAGAATTGGGCAAATCATGGGGATTTGAGTATAAAACGGTAGCCTTTGTGTGGGATAAGCAGAGAACCAACTACGGCTTTTATACCTTGAGCCAATGCGAATTATGTTTGGCGTTCAAAAAAGGCAGAATCCCAAAGCGGGCAGTAACAAATGTGCGGCAGTTTTTAAGCGAGAAATTGGGGAAACACTCAGAGAAACCAGCAAAGATCAGAGAAAGAATCGACACCATGTATGGGCATTTGCCCCGCATCGAGTTGTTTGCCCGCCAACAGGCGGACGGCTGGGACTGCTGGGGGAACGAAGTGGAGGAGAAGTAAATGGACGCTGTGAAGTTTATCGAGGAGCACAGGAGAATGTATAAGGTTACTGGGAAGCACTTGCCTACTTTGGCCGGGGGGATTCCTGCCGAGGATGTTGTAAAAGAAGTAGAGGAATGGGCTGCTGCACACCCGCGAAAGACGCGAAAGAGCGTTTTTCTGGAGCGGTATCCTAATGCCCAAGTTGTCGCTGACACTGACATACCTTGTGTATACCCGTGCGATATAGAACAGGGTATGAAGGACGTTAACTACTGTGAGAGCCTATCTTGTTATGACTGCCGCCGCGAGTTCTGGATGCAGGAGGTAGAGTGATGGATACGCCGTGGAAGGAGGAAAAGGCATGAGCAAGGCCGTGATGATAAGCATTCGCCCGAAGTGGTGCGAGAAGATGGACGGAGGTGACAACAATGCGGCTGATTGATGCGGAAGAATTAGAGCGTTTGTTTAACGAGCAAATTGAACGAGGCGCAACAGATGCGTTTGATGCGTTTGATGATGCTTTGCAAGATGCACCCACCGTCGATGCCGTGGTCGTGACGCACTGCAAAGACTGCTATCAATCAGTGGTGATCGGAAATGTCCTGCACTGCACCTATTGGGCAAAGGACACGGACGAAAACGGATATTGCCACGAGGGAGGATAAGCCAATGGCTGAATACATTGATCGAGCAGCGGCAGTAAAATCTGTTTTGCGGATGCGTAGACCGGAGAACAGCGTGGCTCAAAATAGGATGCTATCGATTATCCAGATGGATATGTTGAAACTTCCCGCCGCTGATGTTGTCCCGGTAGTGCGGTGTAAGGACTGCAAATACAATGTCAGAACAAAAAAGTGCTTGAACCCGGACAGCTTTTTTGCGGTGCCGAAGGACGATGACTTCTGCTCCTACGGAGAGAGAAAGGAGGGTGCGGAGTAATGTTCTGCTGGATATTCACCCGCGCTGCACAAATGGAGGACCACGAATTTACAGACGATGTAGCATACTGCTTCTGCTGGACAAAGAAACAGGCTATTAAGAGGTTCGGCCAACTATACGACGATGTAAAGCCATTCGAGGTTGACAAGGTGGTGTTTGACCCATTCAGGCGGCTGCCGGTCGTGGTAACGGATTATTGAGGAGGTACGGAGTGATGGCGGAGATCATACTGAAATGCGAAAAGGAATATGAAATATGCTGTCCGGTGTGCGGTACGCCGGAAAGCAAAAGCCCGGTACGGTACCCGGACGCCCAGGCACCGGGGGAAAGCTGGATACAATGCGTCAAGTGCGGTACGTCATATAAGCCGCCGAAGTGGCAAGCGGCGGGAGGCGGAAGCTATAATATACCGACATGGCCCCCTGGTGATGGCGGACCGGGGTATAGAGGGAACGAACTGGAGATAGACGTATTCTATGGAGGCGGAGGCGGCGATGCAGATCGGTGACACCATCCGGGCGCAATTTATGACGCTGCCGAGCGAGTACCCCGGCTCCGGTGCCAACGATGAAAAGCGGTTCCCTGTTCGTAAGGGTACAGTGGTGTATGTGCATCCGAAGGGGCGGTACATCGTGGCGGAGTGCGGCGGGGTGCGGGAGACGTTCTTCCCAGAGGATATTGTGCCTGGCCCTCCCCCAATGGTGTGCGAATTAAAAGACGCGCTTTTTACACTGACGGAGGTGGACAAGAAGATCATGACCGCATTGGGGAGGAGGTGCTGACATGAGCGAATTCCCGGAACGGCTGAGAAAGCTGCGGGAGAGAAAGAGACTGAAGCGGTATGTGCTGTCGGAGCGCTGCGGGCTGAACTCGGACGCCATACGCCGGTATGAGCTGGGGATGGCGAAGCCGACGATGGACGCGCTGAAGAGCATAGCGGATGAATTCGGCGTGTCGGTAGACTATCTGATGGGCAGGACGGACTATCCCTGCGTGGTAGATATTGCCGAAAAATAATTTTTGAAAATTCCACTTAAAAGTGGAAAAATTGAAAAAACGCACTTTATCATGGGAGATGCAGGGGCAAACTCTGCATCTCCATTCTTTTTCTTTTCCCCCTTCTTTCCTGATGGGCGGGGCTTCGGCTCCGCCCGGAGGGAACAATATGCGGCATAGGTGCCCCGTAAGGGGAGACCACAGCGAGTGACGGGGACTTTCCCTGAAGCGCTAAAGCAGGGCAGGACTGCAATGCCGCCCAAACAATGCGCTGGCAGACCGCTGTATGGGATGCGTCCCAAATAGTCTGCTTACTGCAAAGGATTTCGCCGTGGTGGATGCTATGTATGCTTGCGGGGCACATAGCTCACGGCGGGAACATATTAGGTGAGGCGAAAGTCGGGTACAGACGTGCCAATGACAAAGGCCAGTGGTGGGAGGCCGGTGCGTCAGACAAGGAAGGAAGTGAGCAAAATGGCAAAGGTAGGATGCCCGAGAAAATACCAAAGCGTCAAGCAAATGCAGAAAGCCATTGACGCTTACTTTGAAAGTTGCAAGGGAGAACCTTTTATTGGCGTCGATGGACAGCCGCTGTTGGATAAATGCGGCAATGTTGTTATGATCGGGCAGAAGCCTCCGACTATAACGGGGCTTGCGTTGGCGTTGGGGTTTACGGGCAGACAAGCGCTGATCGATTATCAGGCGAGGCCTGAGTTTACGGACACGGTCACGCGCGCGAAGTCTATGTGCGAGGAATACGCAGAGGCGCGGCTGTATGACCGTGACGGTGCGAACGGCGCGAAGTTTAGTTTGAGCTGCAATTTCGGATGGCGCGAAGTCAACGAGACAAAAGTAAGCACGGACGCAGTCAAGGTGATAATTGATGTCTGACATCCGGCTGTCTGAAAAAATCGGCTCTGCGTTCTACGACGTGGCGCATGACGTGTTTCACCACGGTCACACGCACTACGATTTCAGCGGGGGGCGTGGCTCACTGAAGTCCTCCACGGTGTCTGTGCTCGTCCCTTTGCTGCTGATAAACAACCCAGGTACACACGCGCTGGTGCTGCGTAAGGTGGCAAATACCATCCGTGACAGCGTGTACGCGCAGTATATCTGGGCAATCGGTGAACTGGGCATGGCGGCGTATTGGGAAGCAAAGGTGTCCCCGATGGAGCTGATCTACAAGCCTACCGGGCAGAAGATCATGTTCCGGGGCGCTGATGACCCCATGAAGATCAAGTCTATCAAGGTGCCGTTTGGCTACATTGCCGTGACGCATTTTGAAGAGAAAGACCAGTTTGCCGGTCGTGCTGAGATACGAACGATTTTACAGTCTACAATGCGCGGCGGTTCGAAGTATTGGAACTTTGAAAGCTACAACCCGCCGATAAGCCGCGATAACTGGGCGAACAAGGACAGCCTGGAAGAACGCACAGACAGGCTGTGCCACAAGTCAACGTACTTGCAAGCCCCGCCAGAGTGGCTTGGTGAGCAGTTTCTGGCAGAGGCGGAACACCTCAAGGCCACAGACGAGAGAGCGTACCAGCATGAGTATTTAGGCATTCCTGTGGGTACGGGCGGCAACGTGTTTGACAACCTGGAGCTGCGGGAGATAACCGACGAGGAAATGTCGCATTTCGACCACATCTACCAAGGCGTGGACTACGGCTGGTTCCCTGACCCCTTTGCTTTTATCCGTTTGCACTACGACCGTGCGAGGGAAACTATTTACCTGATGGACGAGATATACCAAAACAAGCTCACGAACGAGGCAAGCGGCAACATCATCATTCAGCGTGGATATAAAGACGCATATATCACCTGCGACAGCGCAGAGCCAAAAAGCGTAGCAGACTACCGCGCTATGGGCCTTCCGGCAAAAGCAGCGGTCAAAGGCTCCGGCTCTGTTGACTACGGTATGAAGTGGTTGCAGCGGCGAAAGATCGTCATTGACCGGAAACGCACACCAAACGCATACAACGAGTTCGTGAATTACGAATACGACCGAAACAAAGACGGAGATATTATCAGCGGCTACCCGGATGAGAATAACCACTTGATAGATGCTACCCGGTACGCCATTGAGCGCATTTCCCGTCGGATGGGAGTTATTGCATGAGTAACGCGGTTATCATCAAACTGAATGAACTGGGCTATACCACCATCCCGGACAGCTTCTACAGCAAAGTGTACGAGTGGAAAAGCTGGTATCAGGGCGACGTTAAAGGCTTCCACAACTACACTGTGCAGAATGGTGAGCGACAGGTGAAGTGTAGGCGCTACTCCCTTGGCATGGGGAAAAAGCTGTGCGAGGATTGGGCCAATCTCTTGATGAACGAGAAAGTCCAAATCACGCTTGAGGGACAGAAAGAGCAGGACTTTATTGACATGGTGCTGACGGAAAACAACTTCACCGTCAAGGCTAACGAGATGCAGGAGATGAAATCTGCACTGGGCACTGTGGCCTATGTTCCCCGCGTCATTGGGCAGGAGATCAGCGAAAGCGGGGATATTGTACCAGGCAACGCATCCGGTATCGTTCTGGACTATGTGACCATCGAGAACATTTACCCGCTGTCCTGGCAGAATGGATATATAAGCGAGTGCGCGTTTTCTTCCGAAGTCGCGCGTGGAGGTAAAGATTATCTGTACTTGCAGATACACCGGCGTGAGGCCAACGGAAACTATGTCATTGAGAACCGCATCTATCGGTATGACAATGAGCAGCTGGCGGACGAACAGCTTGTTAATGTCAAGGGATTTGAAAATATCCCGCCTGTGGTGCACACGGGTAGCGACAAGCGGCAGTTTGTCATTGACCGGCCTAACATCGCAAACAACGTCAACTATCTTCTGCCGACCGGTATTGCAATCTACGCCAATGCTTACCGGTGTAAAGACATTTGTGCTGGGCATTTTTGACTGGTTCAAACTGGGGCTGACAAGTTTGCTTGACTGGCTTGACGAAAGCACAAACGGTAGGTTCCATGAGCTGATAGAGCTGGCGAAAACTTACGTCAATGACGTAGTCGAGGGCATGAAACAGATTTTCAGCGGCCTTATTGAATTCCTGACCGGCGTGTTTACGCTGGACTGGAAAAAGGCGTGGGAAGGTATCAAAGAGATTTTCCGGGGTATCTGGAATACCATCGTAGGCGTTTTTGAGGCGGCTGTAAACCTCATCATCAAGGGTATCAACTGGCTTATTGACCAGCTGAACAAGATACACTTTGAGATACCGGATTGGGTTCCTGGTATCGGCGGTAAATCTTTCGGCATCAATATTTCCCATGTAAACGAGCTTAAAATCCCCCGTTTGGCACAGGGCGCAGTCATTCCTCCGAACCGGGAGTTTATGGCAGTGCTTGGCGATCAGAAATCCGGGACGAACATTGAAACGCCCCTTGCTACGATGGTGCAGGCGTTCAAGCAAGCGCTTGCGGAAAGCGGGTATGGAGGAAACAACGAGGCCGTGTTGGTGCTGGACAAGGACGTGCTGGGCAAGGTCGTGTACCGGCTGAACAAGGCGGAGGGTACGCGCATCGGCGTAAATTTGTCGGAGGTGCAGGGATGAACTACATCAAACTGAACGGCATTTCCTTTGACGCTGACGTGGCCATTTCAAAGTACAACCGAAACTTTAACGTGCTGGACGGCGAGAACGCAGGGCGCGTAATGACGGGACGCATGGTGCGTGACATCATCGGTACATACCTTGGCCACAAACTGACGGTGTTCCGGCGCGGTGACAACTACAAGGGACTGGACGATTTTTGGGACTACCTATACAAACACAGCGTGGATGACTCCGTTATGCTGGAAGCGGCAGACGGTCAGACCACTATCGCGTATGAAGCGTATTACACCAGCGCGTCGCAGGACTTGGAGAAGGGCGAGGGAGGCGTAAACTATTGGGGCGAGATCGAGGTGAACTTTGTCCCGATGGACGCGCAGCTCCGCCCCTGAGAGGTGGCCTATGTCGAAAACGACTATTCTGTACAAGGACATAGCCCCCGGCGCAGCGGATGAAGCGACTGTGACCGCCACCGGCGGCACAGGAGACCTCACCCAAATTCCGCACGGCGCGGCTCCGGGTAAGCTTATTACGCTGGAACGGAGCCGCTGGGTGTTGGACGGCACATTTGATAACATGTACGCGGAGGACAAGGTAGGCTTTTGGTCTACGGAGGTTTCCGGGGACAGCGGAGAGTTTACCACCCCGCCCAAAATCACCATGACGTTTACACAGCAGTATTCCAGCATGGGCATCCAGCTCACCTTTGACGAGGACACAGGAGAGTATTGCAGCGAGGTAGAAATTTCGTGGTATCAGGGCGCGGTGCTACGGCGGGCGCAGTCGTTCCAGCCTGACAACGCGGTGTACTTCTGCGATTGCCGGGTAGAGAGCTTTGACAAGGTGGAAGTCACGCTGAAAAAAACAGTAGTCCCCCATCGGCGGGCGCGTGTTAATGAAATCGTGCTGGGCGTGGTGCGTAAATTCGGGATGAACGAAATACGCAACGCATCAATCGTAAACCAGGCGAACGAAGCCGCCGTAGAGCTGCCAGTGTCCACGCTAAACTGGACGCTGGACAGCCTGAAAGACGTGGACTACCTGTTCCAGCTGAAACAGCCGGTGGAGGTGTGGAACGACAACCGGCATCTGGGGACATACTACATTAACAACTCGTCACGCACGTCCGCAAACGTGTATGTGATAGAGTGCCAGGACGCGCTTGGAGTGCTTGAATACACGCCGTTCAGCGGAGGCGCATACCTTGATGGGGTGAGTGCAAAAACGCTCTTAGAAACGCTTGCAAAGCCCTTTGAGGTTGAGTATGCGAGCGATGTGGAAGACACAACACTGGCAGGCGTACTTGTTAAGGGCACCAACCGAAGCGCTATCCAGCAGGTCATATTTGCATGGGGCGTCTGTCTGGCAACAGACGGCGGGAACAAGCTTCGGGTGTTCAACCAGCCCACAAAGCCTATTCTTATCCCACGCGGGCGGACGTTCGTCGGATCTTCCGTTGCAACCGGCGCGGTGGTCACAAAAGTAAACGTGACGGCGCATAGCTATGTAGAAGCCAGCAACGGCAACGTGACCATCAATGGGGTTAAGTACAAAGACACCCGGACTGTGTACAGTGCCATCAACCCCAACGTGACCGCATCCGACCGGGAGAACGTAAAGGAAGTCACGGCGGCAACTCTTGTATCTGATGAAATTGGACAGGCGGTGGCGGACCGGCTGTACAAGTATTATTCGCTGCGTGACACGAACACGGCGACCGTGGTATACGGTGGCGAGAAGCTGGGCGACTGCGTGAGCATTTACACGCCGTGGGGACTGCTGACCACAGGCAATCTTCACAAGATGGAGATAAAACTGTCCAACACGGTGGTGTACAACGCGGAAGTCACAGGCGCGTGGATCATCAGCCCGTACTTCTATTACAGCAACGACCTGTTTTCCGGGGAGGTGTAACCGATGGCGCTTGACGATCTGGGCCTTATCACAAACCGAACACAGGCGGACGTGGATGCGGTCATTGCCGCGCTCAGTGAAATAGAAGCTGGGCGCGGCACCCCGGCGGACGTGCTTCTCCTGAGTGACAACAAGGGATCGTACAACTACACTGACCTGAACCGCGTTGCGGGAGCTGTGCTGTATGTGGCGGAGGAGTTAGCGGCCAGCGGGTACAGCGTGACGGTTACGGCAAAGCAAGGGTGGACGGAAACGGACATCCCCACGCAGGCGGACATTGACCAGTACCTCGCGGACATCGCAGAAATACGCAGTGCGCTGCCCGTGCCATTTGATACCCCAAAGGTACCGACAATGCCGCTGGACTATCGAAAGGCCAACGACATTGAAAGCATCCTTGTACTGGTAGACAAGCTTGTGCAGAACATAGCCAAGTCATGGTTTTACTCGGGAGACTTGTACTCCAACGAAATCAAATAATAAACGTTACTCCCGGCCAATCGGGGCACGGGAAAGGGCAATAGGAGCCGACTATGGGAACGTAGTCGGCTCCATCTTTTTTGGAAAGGAGCAGATATGCAGGACAGAATTTCCCTTTATCCTGGCCGCGTCAAGCTCACGCCTGTTTCCGGGCAGGACAACGTGTACGACATGACCCGGCAGGACAACCCCACCACGGAGGGCACACCGCTGAACAAGTCCACGCTGCTGACGGACGAGGTGGCGGAAACGCTTGGGCTTGACCCGGCAACGGCAACGCCCTCCCAGGCCATCAACGCCGTGGCGGGCAAGGCAACGGACAAGAAGCTATCGCTGACGCTGGCGGCGGCAAGCTGGACAGGGAGCGCAAGCCCCTACACCCAGGGCGTGACCATCACAGGCGGAACGGCCACCAGTCAGGCGGACATTCAGGCAGACGCAACGGCGATACAGCAGATGCTGGACGACGGCACCAACGCTATCTACATCGCCAACAACAACGGGACATTCACCGCCTACGCTGTGGGCGAAAAGCCCACCGCTGACCTGAGCGTTCAGGTGACGGTGTACGACGTGAAGGAGGTGTCGTGATGAGCGCCATTGTGGGCAAGGGCATACTATCCGCTGGCGGCGGAGGAGAACTGAACATAGCCTATGGTCTCACTCCGCCGACTGATACAAGTAAGTTGTGGGTACGGATGCAAGGGAAGCCCGACACGGTAGAAAGTACTGACGATGTAGCAGTACAGGTCGGGGAGTTTGTTGAATACTTTTCTCAAGATGATTTATCCCCGTTGGCAGGTCATGTGATTTTCAATGTTCCTTCTGGTAGAATTTGTAATGGAAAAATGTACACGGCCATAAACGAAAACTTTAGTATATTCAATGTAACAGATTTGGAAACAAAGATTACCAGTTTGAATTCTGTACAAATGCCAACAATTTGGAAATTTCCGGCGTGGTGTGCAGTCGGAAATAAAATGTATTTCCTTGGTGGAACCCCACAGCAAAGTGCCAATACAAGTACTGTTAGAATTTATGATACAGAAACTGATATGTGGACTACTCATCCATTTCCTGGTTCATATTCTGGTTCTGGTGCAACATCACGAGGGTCAACTGCTTTTTACAACAATACAATTTATGTATTTGGAAGTGCATCAAGTTCGGGCAATTCAGCTACTGTGTATACATTCAATATAGAAACGTATGAAACAAGCACTAAAGTGTTTACGTCTTCTATATCCCCTAATATTTCTTCTGGTGATTCTTCAGTTCAAATGTTTGTAAATGGCAAATACGCTTATCTTGTATTGAACCCCGCCTACTCCCCTTCGGGTATTAGGTTTGATTTAGAAGACTATACGTATGAGTCATTTCCGTTTACCTCATCTTTTTCTGCAAGTGACAGTGACTATAAAAACTTTGAGTATAGACATGCCAATTCAATAGAGGTTGAGAATGAGAGATACTTATTCGGTTTCGGCCCTATCAGTAGCTCAGCAATGTATTATCCTGTTTTAATTAAAGTTACGATAGGGGAGACCTCTGGAACGTTGGATGTAGTATTCAATTATACACATCAAAATGTAAGAATAAATTTCATAGCTGGAGCAACACAGAATAATATGTATGCAATCGAGGTATCAAATGTAGATACTTCAAGAAAAGGATGGAAAGCTCCCTATCAGTATCCCCTTGAAAACGGCAAACTTCTTTTACAGGAAGGTAGTAAATCTTTCAGAATTATAAATTCTAAGGATGCCAAAATATCATTCAAAATTAAAGATACGTTTTTAGGGAAAGAAACGGGCTATGCCGACGAGGTAGATGCGTACCTTTACAACACAACTGAGCAGAAGTGGATTTCCCTTGATGGAACCCCATATACAGCTTGATTAAAAGGAGGACAAAACCATGTACACAGGCTATATCGTAAAGGCAGGAGAGATCTGCAAGGACGAGCGGGTAGCCAAGGCTATCAAGAATTTCAAGTACGAGAACGATACGGTACTCTGCGTGGGGGACGATGGGTACATCACGGAGATCAACACCCTGCGGACAGCCAAGAGCATCGTGGGCGAACAGGCCAGTCCGGAGGCATATCTGGCGGCGTATCTGGAAAAGCTGAATACTCCGGCGGAGGAAGCGGCGGAGGAAGCGGAGTAAGGAGGAGCGTATGAGCACAATTATCGGTAGAGCAATAATTGCGGGGGGGGGTGCTAAAACGTTAGTGTATACAGTTAGCGGTGCGACGGTAACTGCGGTAAACGGAAGCAGTACCGTGACCGCCGCAGCAGATGCTACAGGGAAGGTGGAACTGACGCTGGGCAAGTCGGGGGTGTGGAATATTACAGCCGAAAAGGATGGCAAGTCGAGCTTAACGAAGCAAGTAGCACTGCCGCCTACGCTCATGCTGCCGCTGCGGCCTGTGGCGAATATAAGCCCTACCAGCGGCGTGACGTATACGGATGGCCTGGACGGTGCGACACCGGAACTGATGCATCTGTACGGCGAAGCCATCTCTGACAATGCGGAGATCCTGCGCACGACATCTACGGTGTATCTGGACTTCGGGGCGGACAGCCGGAAGCTGACCGTGGGAGATGTCATGGACTTCTCTATCAACGGCACAACGGTACAGGCGCGGCTGATCAGCTTCAACACGGACGATCTGGCAGACACCAGCGCTTACGGCGAGGAAACCGCCACCGGAAAATGCGGCATGACGTTTGACACCGTGACTATCGTGACCAGCGCACAGATGAACACAGGCAACACGAACGTCGGCGGCTGGGAGGCGTCGCGGATGCGGAGCACCACGATGCCGGAACTGCTGGCAAGCATACCGGAGGCATGGCGCGATGTGTTGATGACGCGCAGCCTGACGAACAACAAGGGGACAACTCCCACGGAGGACATACTCTCGCTGCACAGCCAGAACGACATCGGCTCCAGCGGCTACAACTGGTACGCCGCAGGAAACAGCAAGGTAAAGAACAACGCCTCCGGCTCGGCGGTGGTTTGGTGGCTGCGTGACGCGGGCGCCGGCTCCTCGGCGCTCTTCTTGATTGTCTTCTCCAGCGGCAGCGTCAACGGCGGCAACGCCAGAGGCTCGTATGGGGTTGTCCCCGGCTTCGCATTTTAATCTATTATCAATGCCCATCCGCCCCTTAGATGGGGCGGATGGCGGAAAGGAAACGTATGTCCGTACCAAAAAGCAAGCAGGGCGAATCCTCTATGCAATTCATCCAGACGGCGCGGGAACTGAAGCAGCATACGCTTACGGTCGTCAAGAAATGCCCGAAGCGTCTGCAATTTTTCCTGCTGGGGCCTATTTATGAGGAGGCACGAGAGGTACTGCACTCCGTAAAGGCGGCCAACAACACCTATGTGCACAACCAGCATGAGGCGCAGATACGCGCCGACTATCTTGGGAGGGCGAATGTGGTGCTGCAGAACCTTGCCGACGATCTGGAGGATCTGTACGAGGAACTGTTGAGCGGAGAGGAGAGGTATAAGTGGGTACCGCACGCCATGCAGAAGCACGGAGAGCTGATCAGCGCGGAGGCGAAACTGATCGGCAAGGTGCGGAAAAGCGACAGAGAACGGTATAAGGGCTTAACATAAGCCGTTATATAGGGAAAGCGCTGTATATCTGCGCTGGCGGAACGGTCTGGCGGCTCGGCGGTGGTTTGGTGGCTGCGTGACGCGAACACCGGCAACTCGACGAACTTCTTGATTGTCAACTCCAGCGGCAGCGTCAACAACAACAACGCCAGCAACTCGTATGGGGTTGTCCCCGGATTCGCTCGGCACAGGCAGGACTTAGTAGGCGGTATAGCTGAAAACGATGCTTTGAGCGAAGGAGCGCTTTGCCCATTGAACTCGCGTCCGATGATACGCCGCCGGACGCTGGCCGAAAAGGCCCGTCCGCCACCGAGTGGCGGGCGCTTGCATGGCCGGTGAATGTGCGGAAACCCGGTTTCATGGCGGCGGCTACGCAGTTAGAACCCGCACCCGACAATAAGACTGCACGGAGGCGCATATTGACCAACAAAGAGAGACGAGAGGGCCGCTACCTGCGGCGCAAAGCCGCACGGGAGCGCAAAGCGATGGACCGCAGCAGGGCCTGCGGGAATTTTGAGGACGTTTTCAGCTTTATGCACTTGTGGAAATCCGCAAAGAAGTGCTGCAGGGGCGTAAAGTGGAAGTCCAGTACACAGAGCCTTATGAATAACATGCTGGTGCGGGTGGCAGACATCCACACAGAACTTATGGACGGGACGTTTCGGCATAAAGGGTTTCATGAGTTTACGGTATATGAACGCGGAAAGGCGCGGCACATTCGAGCCGTGCATATCACGGAGCGGGTGGTGCAGAAGTGCCTGTGCGACTATGCGCTGGTGCCGGTGTATCAAGCGACGTTTATCTACGACAACTCCGCCAGCTTAAAGGGGAGAGGGATGGATCGCGCCCTGCGGCGGTACAAGAAGCATGTCTCCCGGCAAGCAAGGAGAGGCGGCTATGTGCTGCGGTACGATTTTCGCAAGTTCTTCGATACCGCGCCGCACAAGCCACTGTTTGAAGCGAACAGGCGGTTGTTTCACGATCCGCGCACAGCGGCGGAGGTGGACCGTTTTATCCGCGATTTCGGAGACTATGGGCTGGGGCTGGGGAGCCAGGTGTCGCAGGTGTGCGCCCTGATGCTGGCTTCCCCCATCGACCACCTGTGCAAGGACAAACTGCGGCTGAAAGGGTACGGACGATATAACGATGACGGGTACGCTATGCACGAAAGCCGGGCGTATCTGGAAACGTGCTTAACAGAAATACGCCGCAAGGCAACAGAAATCGGTATTGTGGTGAACGAAAAGAAAACGGGCATATCGCCCGCAGGAAAGTCTGTTTTTCTCAAGTGTCGGTACCACACAAAGCCGGATGGTGGCGTAAAAATGCGGATGGGCCGCGAGGCCACAGCGCGTCTGCGTAAGAAATTGCCAAAGCTCCGAAAAATGGTACACGCCGGAAAAATCTCGCTTGCGGATGTACAGCCGGTTTGGGCATCCTATTGCGGGCACATGAACCGAGGGAATAGCCACAAGGCCGTGCGAAAGTCGGCGGAATATTTTAAGAGCATATTTGGGTTTTACCCGGATAAGGAGGGCTGGAGCTATGCCCTTGCAGGAGACCATTGAAAAGCTGACCGATGTATGCGCAGAGCTGCTGGCTATATGCCTGGAGCAGGCGGCAATCATAGGGCAGCATGTGGAGGCAGATAAATACGAAAAAGCTTTAGCGATGCTGGAAAGCGAGGTGAAAGAGTGTACAAGGTAAATGCAGGCGGCGAGACATTTTACAGTGAAGCGGCAAACCCGGTAAAAATCGCAGAAAACGGCAGCTATATTCTGTGCAAAGAAAGCGAACGCGAGGGCTACGCAGTGGATGCCACAGGCGGCGAAGAGACCATGCGGGTCATTAATGGCAGCGTGGAGCACGTTAACGGCGCAGAGCTTGTTGCGGGGCTTATCTCGGAAGCAGAAACGTTGACGCAGCAACTTGGAGAAGCGGTAGAAGCCATCTACAACAGCGACATGGCGACCATCGGTTAAGAAAGGAGAACGACTATGTACAACATTATGACGAAGCTTATCAACAAGCGGTTCTACAAGACCCGTGAGGAGGCACAGCAGAAGTGCGACGTGTTTTTCGCCGTGGGGCGCATCACGGACGAGCAGTACACGGAGCTGTGTGCGCTGATCGAGAGCGTGTACGCAGAATAAGGGGCGGGGAGAATTACTCCCCCCGCCGGATGTAGGCTTCCTCGGCATCGAGCTGTGCCTGTTTGAGCGCGGCAACGGCCTTTTCAAGCTGGGCAATGGCGTCGGTGACGGCGTTAAACAGGGTGAAATACTCGGGCATGGGAACACCTCCTTTCTGCAAGCAGGATAGCACAGGTGGCGTGTCAGAAACGGTCGAAGGGTGTCGAGGGTGCAAAAATAATTTGAGAGGAGAACGCGGCGAATGGAACCGTGGGTACAGGGAGTGCTTTTGCCCATCGTGTTGGCTATGCTGGCAAGTAACGGGCTGTGGGCGCTGATAGGGAAGCGGCGGGAAAAAAACAATGTGGAACGGAAGATGCTGGTGGGTCTGGCGCATGACCGCATCATCCATCTGGGCATGGTGTACGTGACGAGAGGGTACATCACGCAGGACGAGTACGAAAACCTCAATGACTATCTGTATCAGCCGTATGAAAAGATGGGCGGCAACGGCAGCGCAAAACGGGTCATGGAGGAAGTAAGGAAGCTGCCCATCAAGCGAGAGGCGTAAAGCCGGAAAGGAAGAATTATGAAACTGAGCAATCGTATGTATGACATCATCAAGTGGTGCGTTATCATCGTGCTGCCCGCTATTGCGGCGCTGTACTCCGGTTTGGCCGGTATCTGGGGCTGGCCGTATGCGGAGCAGATCGTGAGCACCATCTCCTGCATCACCGTTTTCCTCGGTGCTGTGCTGGGCATTTCCAGCGCCAGCTATAAGAAGGAGAAGGACCTGGGGGAAGCAGCATGAACGGCGCCAGTAAGGTCATCAAGATAGCCCGGGAGGAGCTGGGCTATCTTGAGAAGGCTTCCAACGACACGCCGGAGACACACTATCTCGACAGCAAGACCGCCAACGCCGGGGACAAGAACTTCACGAAGTACGCACGGGACATTGACGCCATCCCCCATTTCTATAACGGGAAAAAGCAGGGATACCCGTGGTGCACCACGTTCGTGGCGTGGGTGAACGTGCAGGCGTTCGGCGTAGCAGAGGCGAAGCGGCTGCAGAACCTGCCGGACGACAGTCTGGGCGCGGGCGTGTACTACCTGAAGCGGTACTTCAAGGCAGCGGGACAGCTGGGCAGCACCCCCAAGGTGGGGGCACAGGTATTCTTTGGCGACGATCACACGGGCATCGTGACGGAGATCGTGGGCAAGGGCTTCCGCACTATCGAGGGCAACACCAGCCCGCAGAGCGGCGTGGTGATCAACGGCGGCGGCGTGTACGAGAAGGAGTACGCCAGCGTGAAGTCCTCGTACACCTTCGGCTACCCGGATTATCAGGAAAGCGACGAGGACGCGCCTGCGGAGAAGCCGAAGATCTATCTGTCCCCGGCGTACCACCAGGCCAACCAGTGCTGCTATAAGCGTCCCGATGGCCAGCAGTGCTATGAAACCCTCGAGAACAACGAGTTTCTGGACATTTTGCAGCCCATGTTGGAGCGTTGCGGCTTTGACATCATGCGCGGCCCACGCCGGACGCCCATGAGCGACGAGTATGGCCCGGACTATATGTACCGCGCCATCAAGGAGAGCAACAAGTGGGGCGCAAAGGTGCACTATGTGTCCCACACCAACGGCAGCACCAACGGCCCCACCGGGTACGGCACGGTAAAGGGATTTTTGTCCATGTACCACCCCAGCAGCGCCAACGGGAAGAAGCTGGCGGAGCTGATGGTGAAGTACCGCAAGGCCATATACCCCCACGGCTGCCGGACCGCGACGCGGAGCGACCTGCACGAGCTGGACGACACGAATGCCTACGCCGTGTACCAGGAGCACGTGTACCACGACAACCCGGAGGACGCGGCGTGGTTCCATGAGCACATGGAGGATTGCGCCGTGGCGGACTGCAAGGCGCTGTGCGAGTTCTGCGGGCTGGAATATGTGGAGCCGGAGAAGCCGCAGGAGCCGGAACAGCCGGAGACACCGGAACAGCCGGCCGTGACCGAAACGTACACCGTGAAGGTGACGCGGAGCGCAGACGGGAAAAGCGGAACGTGGAAGATCGTGAAGTAAAACAAATCTGCTGGGCGGGAAAGAGCTACGACAAGCCGCCTCTTTCCCCGGCGTAAAGTCCCGCAAGCTCACGGCTAAAACCGTGTTATGGACAGCTACCACAAGCAGATACGGCGCAGATTGCAGAGCATGGCACCAAAGCGGGCTATTGCGTATGTTATGAGCGCCCAGCTACCGCCTGACGAAGCGGTGTGCGTTATTGAATGTGACGTGAAGCGGAAGAGCTATTGTGAAACGGCGTTACTGCTGAACGTGTCACCGGAAACGGTGAAGCGGTGCCGCAGGAGAGCGTATCAGAAATTTGCAGACGAAGAAAGAAGCCGCACCTAAAAAGGTGCGGCTTCTTTGTTTGTGCCCGGTAGGGGGGAACCGGGCGTAAAAAAAGGGAAAGATGCCAGCCGGGAGTATTCCGGGGTGGCTGATTTTATTATACATCGGTTCTGCGGTATTGTACAAGTAAATAATTCGCAAATTAACGGCCTTTTTCTGACCTTTAACTGCCCCTTTGCGGGGGCAGTTTTTTGTTACGCTTATTGCAAGAAACGGAGGTGCTTGCATGGTCGAAAAGTTGGTGTCGTTGGGATTTACACAGCAGATGGCGGAGGACATAATTTGGGCGTATCAAGACGATCTTCCGGGGCTAAAAGCCTATGTGCAGGTAATAGAAATAGTGGCGGCGCATGTATAGCTACTTCAACGAAAACCCACACGGGAAAAATGTGGGAGACTGCACCGTTCGGGCTATTTCAAAAGCCACTGGGAAAGAGTGGGGCGAAACGTACCTTGCTATGGCAGTGGAGGGGTATCTGGAAGGTGATATGCCATCCGCAAACGCGGTGTGGGGCGCGTATTTGCGGCATATAGGCTACCGGCGGTACATGGTGCCGGATACTTGCCCGGATTGCTACACAGTCGGTATGTTCGCCGATGAACACCCGGAGGGGACGTTTATCCTTGCGCTATCCGGGCACGTCGTGTGTGTGCAAGACGGCGTGATCTATGACAGCTGGAACAGCGAAAACGAAATCGTTTTGTATTACTGGCAGAAAGAAAGTGAGGAGTAAGTCATGGCGTTTAATCCGTATTTTAATCCTTATTACCCGCAGCCGATGCAGGACAGCCTCGCCCAGCTTCGACAGCAGCAGATGATGCAGCCACAAATGCCTGCGCAAACGGCTCAACCGCAGCAAATGCAAACAAGCGTTGTATGGATTAGCGGGGGCAAAGAAGAAGCAAACGGGTTTATGGTCGCCCCAAATTCTCGAGTAATTATCTTTGAAACAAACTCGATGGTTTTCCACATCAAGGAGCGCGACGCAAGCGGTACGCCTATTCCAATGAGGACGTTTAATTACACGGAAGAAGCTGAAAACAAACCTCATGATACTAAAAAATTGGATGATAAGTTTGTCACTCGTGAGGAGTTTGACGCGCTGGCGGCGCTTGTGGGCGAAATAAAGGGCAAGAAGAAGCGCAAGGTGGAGGAGGAAGATGACAATGAGTAACAACCCGTTTTTTAATGCGTTAGGTGGCGGACAGACACCGATGAACAACTTTCCCCAGCTGTTACAGCAGTTCAAGCAGTTCAAGGCAAGTTTTAAAGGAGACCCAAAAGCGGAAGTAGAGAAAATGCTGCAAAGCGGCAGGATCTCACAAGACCAACTGAACAAGATACAGTCAATGGCAAACCAATTTCAGGGGCTTTTCAAGTAAATCAAAATCGTGGCCACGGTTTGATATAAAAAATTTTCAAAAGGAGTGATACTATGTCTCTTTCCGATGGCACCCCCATGATGACTATGCCTGTGGCTCCTGCCAACACCGGCAACGGTAACGGCTTCGGCTGGGGCGGCGATGGCGCGTGGTGGATCGTGCTGTTCCTCATTTTCGCTGCGTTCGGCGGCTGGGGTAACGGCTTTGGCTTCGGTGGCGGCGGCAACGGCGTGATGGACGGTTATGTTCTGACCTCTGATTTTGCCAACATCGAGCGCAAGATCGACAGCGTAAATCAGGGACTTTGCGACGGATTTTACCAGCAGGCGCAGCTTGTCAACGGCACCAACATGGCGATGGCAAACGGCTTTGCACAGGCCGAGCTTTCCCGCAGCAACCAGCAGGCGGCGCTGATGCAGCAGCTCAACGCCATGCAGATGCAGGCCGCAAATTGCTGTTGCGAAAACCGGGCGGCTATCGCCCAGGTGCGGTACGACATGGCGACGCAGGCTTGCGATACCCGCAACACAGTCAACACCGCTGCACGTGACATCATCGACAACCAGAACCAGAATAGCCGCGCTATCCTTGACTTCCTGACGCAGAACAAGATGCGCGATCTGGAAAGTGCCAATCAGGAGCTGCGCCTTGCCGCATCTCAGGCTGCGCAGAACAACTACCTGATCTCCCAGCTGCGCCCTTGCCCCACCCCAGCTTACATCACTTGTAATCCTTGGGCGGGCAGCGGCTATGGCGGGTGCGGAACCGGCTGCGGCTGCTGACAACTGCATAGCACCAGCTGTTCGGGATTTCCGAACTGTTCAGCCCCGTGCTGATACTGACACCAACGCGGCGGGGCAATAGCTCCGCCGCTTATTTTAACTGAGAAAGGAATGATTTTAATGGCAGAATTTACTTCTGCGGCAATTCAGACCGTTGCTGCTGGGCAGAACGTTCCCCTGACGGAAACTGCGGTCAACAACAAGCCGTGCATCGTGCATCGAGCCGGAGCAGGCATCGTAACTTTGCGCGGGTTGACAAACCAGTGCAAGGCACGTTTTCGCGTGGCTTTTGGCGGCAACATCGCTATCCCTACCGGTGGCACGGTGGAAGCTATTACCGCCGCGCTGGCTATCAACGGTGAACCGCTGACCAGCGCCGTGGCAATCGTTACCCCCGCCGCCGTGGGAAACTATTTCAACATTTATGTCAGCGCCATTGTGGAGGTGCCGAAGGGCTGCTGCCTGACTGTGGCTATGGAGAACACCAGCACACAGGCAATCAATTTTGCAAACTCCAACTTGACCGTTGACCGCGTAAGCTGAAAGGAGTAAACTATGAGTATGAAAGCAATGTACGATTTGCGCGATATGCTTTGCAAGGAGCTTGACGAGATCGCCCACAAAGGAGAGCTGGGCGCTGGGGATCTGGACATCGCGCATAAGCTGGTAAGCACCATCAAGAACATCGACAAGATCGATCTGATGGAAGATGAAGGGTACAGCCGTGACGGCGACTATTCCCAGCGGCGTTACTCCCGCGACGGCGACTATTCCCAGCGCAGGTATTCCCGCGACAGCTACGGCGGCGGCAGCTCCTACGCACGGCGTGGCACCCATTATGTGCGCGGCCATTATAGCCGCGACGGCGCAAAGGATGACATGAAGCGCCAGCTGCAAGAGATGCTGGACAATGCGGATGATGATACCATCCGCAACGCCATTCAGCGGTGTATGGATGCCGTGGAGGGCTGAGAGGGGGTAGTTCCCCTTGATCGACGAAAAGGAACTTAAAGCCTGGATAGCCAGACTGGAAACGGAACAGTCAAGCTGGCCGAACTACGAGAAGTTGGCCGCGCTGTACATTATACAAAACCAGCACGAAGGGCAGAGAAACCCTGCACCGGTTGCTATGTATTCCAGCGCACCGGCTCCTGATGTGGTAGACGGTGACAGTGACTTTATGCAAGCAGTATCATCCCGCGCGCCGGAACAGGCGTGGGCCATAGTGGACGAGTTGATGGATGCGCTGAAAGTAACCAACGCGCGAATGTATGATAACGTGATGCGAAAGATGCGAGGATAAAGTATCCCCCGCCTGTTTTGGCGGGGGATATTCTTGTGTACTTAGTTTACTGTAACCTAAAGGGTTATATAAACTAAGTACTTACAGAAAGTCAAATTCAATCCGGCGGTCTTTGTATAGCCGGATTTCTTTTATTTTGAGCTTCCAAAATGCTTGTTTATTTTCTTTGTTAAGTTGTTTGTATATTTCTTGCCATCCTGCGGAAAATAAGGTTGCAATTTCTTCTGGTGCGCGGCTTTGTGATTTTACCTGTGTAAGCTCATCCATTTGTGATGTCAGTTCTGCATACTTTTTTGAGTAGTCCGCCTTTGAAATCATGTCGTCTATATATAACTCTGACAACTTGGATAGTTTTTTTTGTAAAGCCTTTAATTGCACATCTTGGTTTGCTTTGGGTTCTTGCCGCGGCTTGGCTTGCAATTTGATCTGTATCTGTTCGTCTATTGTCGACAGAAGATAATCTTCGATTTTCCATTCGACAGTAAAATTACCGTTGTTGCAGCCTTTTCTCTGGGCAGACCCTTGACAATAGTAAGAGTAAGAACACGCCCCGCTTGGCCGTGGAGACGGATGCCCTGTCATTCTGCGTCCGCATTCCCCGCAGACTATTAGCCCCGAGAAAATATACGTTCGATTGTAAGGGGATTTCCGTGTCACCCTGGTGCGCAAGCCTTGCACACGCTGAAATTCCTGCGGTGTTAAATACGGGGGCAATTTTATCCCGTGCCAGTCTCCCATGTATCCTGTGTTGTCCAACATTTGGCTGGCCGTTTGGTATTTAAGTTTTAATTCCGGTACTGCGTCCATCGCTTTTGTTATGGATCCGGTTTCCAAAAATGTAGAAAAATATCTCCGTATAACCGGCTCCGCTTCTTTGTCTATAACAGCAAATTTCCCTTCGATTTTGTAGCCTTTCGGCAGATGACCGGTGCAAACCTCATTTCGATCTTTTTTTGCATCAAGCACTTTTTTTATGCGTTCACTTGCGCGGTCAGCTTCGTCCTGTGCTACGGCAAGCATGATGTTGATCTTCAACCGTCCTGCGGCTGTAGACGTGTCGTAGTCCTCATAAATCGTTTTCCACGACACGTTGTGGGCTTCAAGGATTTCTTGCACCTTGTAATATTCACCGATGTTACGGAACCACCTGTCCAATTTTGTGACAAGAATAATGTCTACCTCATCACGCTTTACGGCTTCCAGCAGTTGAAGCATGGCGGGACGCTTTTCAATCTTCTTTCTGGCGGAAAACCCGGCATCCGGGAAAACGCCTACCACCTTCATATTGTTGGCTTTGGCGTATTCTTCGAGGTCGTTTTGCTGATCGTGGATAGACAGGCCGAACTTTGCCTGTTCTTCTGTGGACACACGCGGGTATAATGCTGCCCGCAATACTACACTCATTGTTCATCTCCTCCCTTATCTGGCGACAATGTATACTTTTTTGCATAGCGAAAATACATCATCAAAATAGCGGCAAAAAAGCCAATACCGACCGCAAGCAGCAAAAAGACAATCCACGCGAATATACTGGCCTCTCCGCCCTGAATAAGCCCCTGGTGGGGGATACGGTAGTCAAAAAAGATATATCCCACGATAACAGCCATAAATATGGCGCACAAAAGCGTGAGGCCATAAATAGCAAATTTTGTGTCCCGCGATTTCTTGCGGTGGTAGTTAATGGTTTTTGCCATCTGCTCCATGCCGCCCTCAAGATGGGCTATCTGCACATTGGCATCATGCAGCTGCTTTTGGTGCGCCAGCTTTTCGTTGGCTTGTGCTAACTCATCTTCCGTTGTCACTTCTTTTTCAATCCCGAAATATTCATCCATTGAAACGCCAAGAGCGGCACAAATTAAACCCATTTTGTACACGCTCGGCTCCTTTGATGACGCGGAGAAAAAATTGCTTATGGTTGATGCTGAAATGTCCGTCATGTCGGACAAATCTTGTATAGTTAAATTCTGTCGGTCTTTTGCATCTTTGCACAAATCCTGTAATGTTTTTACCATTTTCCCCTTTTACTCCTTTTTCGGGCAGGAGAATTCCAATTCTGGTTTGCCGCAAACGGTAATTATCCGAATTTGGGATTGCCCTGCCAAACCCTGATTTGTTAGTGTGAACGTGCAGCCGGAAAGCCGGGAGGCCACCGGCGAGAATAGCCCCGCTGTCCGTTGCGGGAGCAGCGGGGCTATTTAACAAAGGCCCACATATAAACACTTCCCCCTGAAATATTTTTTAATTTGTTGCCCATTTGTGGGCAACAAACAGATTGTGCGTAACTACAAGTGTACTAACTTAGTTGTACACCGAGAAAATAATATGTCAAATTGAGAAAGGGGAGAGAAATGAGTTATTGTACAAATGCCAACGTCTGGGGTATAATAAAAACAGATGCATTGGCGCAATGTGATATTGAAACGTTGCGGAGAATAGCCCTTAAAAAAATCGACCAGCTTTCCGATGAGGACTGCGCTGATATTATGAGTACGTTAAAAGAAAGAGGTGTGCTATGAGCAAAGACTACGAGATTTACATTGATAGGCTGGCTGAAAACAGCATTATCATGAAAGGCCAGATCAACGATGTTGTGTTTGGCCTAAAGGGAATTACAGACAAACTTGATACGCTGATCGCGCTCAAGCAAGTTGAATTATCACTCCTGCAACAGCAGCGATTGCCGCAACAGCCGAAAGAACAGTTGTAATAATAAACCGTGTTTTCTCGCGGCGTTCCTTGTCGGCTTTTTCTTTGCGCTCTTGTTCCTTGTCTTTCCGTTCCGCTTCTGTTCGCAGCCAGTCTTGCGGATCGGTAGGATATAGTGTAGGCATTACTCCAACTCCTGTAGTTTCTTCGTGGCTTCGTTGATAAGAGCCAACAACGCCGCACGGTCATTTGTAGTTTTAATAAAGTTTGATGCAGCTTCTTTTGAGCCCTCGCCCTTTGCGGCGGGGGCTTTTTTTGCGCTCTGCATTTCCTCCAGCAGCTTCCGCACCAGCGCAATATCTTCTTGGCACTTTGCTGTTTCTTCTGCTGTCTCACCTTCGGTCGGCAAAATTTCTTCCGGGGTGGTGTGGAGTAGGAGACACATTTGGGCGGCTTCTTCCGGCGAAGGAAGATTACGCCCTCTTGCCACTTCGCTCAACCAACGGCTGTGCTTTCCAACCTTTCTTGCAAAGGCGGCTTTATTCCATTCGTTAGCTTCTGCCAAAAAAATAATTTTATCTGTATTAACGTTAACGGTTTTTCTTTTTGCCATTGTTTTTACCCTTTACTTGTGCCATCCGTGATCTATACAGTATTGCGCGACAGAAGTTACTTTTTCTTCAAAAACCAATTTTTTAGTAGATGGCATTTTCTTTTTCCTTGGTTTTGGCGCTTCCTTTTTTGACAACTCTTTTATTTTTTGGGCACAAAAAACATTATTTGGCTCAGCACGTTTTTGGGCCTTTTTCATCCACACAACAGCTTTGTCGTATTCGTGTTCTTGCTCGTACAAAGCGGAAAGCGTTAAATACATAGCAAAAGAACTGATAGACGCAAATTTGTCCAAAACATAAAACGGTACACTATTTATGCTTTTTTCATAAAATTTTATAGCTTCTTTTCTGTAGTCTGCGCCTTTTTGAGAATATGCAAACGCCACTGAAATTTGATCTATTGGTAATTCAGAATTTTTATAAAGCAGTATTGCCGCTTCAAACAGAATATATCTTGGTTTATATTTTATCGTGTAGCTTTCATTAACAAGCCCTGGTGCCCAAAATTCTTTAGGGTACTTTTTTTGTGTCGTATACAATACATCCCGAATAATTGTAGCTTCGTGCTTTGAAAAATTGTCCATATCATATTTATGGGTTTGGTCAATTACACTTTGCGAAGCGTCCTGATCATAGTATTCTGGATAATATAAAAATGGATTGTCTGGGCCTTTTGGCTTTGAAAAAAGAAGGTCTAAATCAAATATCACAATTTGAAGCTCCTAAAATTGTGCAATGTAACAAAACTTACAAAATGGTCGTTGTTAGGTTGACAACGACCATTTTGGTCGTTATAATACTCTCAAGGGCTTAAACAGGGCAACAAAAAACCACACCCCCATCGCGCTCCATTGCTTTGCGGGCTTATAACCGATATTTTGTTGGCTGTCACCTACATAATAGCGGGTGGTTAAGCGTTTGTCAAGTTAAAGTTCTTAATATTGATAAGGAGGGATGAACGCTTGACGTTAAAGGAACTCAGGCTTGCGGCTGGATTGCAGCAGGCCGATGTCGCAAAGAAGCTGAACGTCACTATTACGGCTGTTTCTAATTGGGAGCTTGGTAAGAACGCAATCTTGCGGAAGTACCACAAGAAGCTGGCGAAGCTGTACGGCGTGAAGGTGGAGGAGCTGATGGGGACGATGCCGCAGGGGTAAGAAAAAGCCCCGCCCAGTGGTTGCGGCACTGGACAGGGCGTCTCCGAAACATCTACCAAAATGTTCTGCGGATAGTATACCACGACCGCAGAGGAAAGGCAAGAGATTATGACGTGTGCAGAAATTGCCGTGATGTTATGGGCACGGCAGAACGGAATGGAAATTATCGAGGTCGAGTACATTCGACAGGAGGAAACGACATGAGTTGGTTTGCATGGGCGCTGGCGTTTATCGGCGCGGCGTGGATAAGCTGGGCTATCGTCAAGGGCGTGGAGGCGCTGGGGCGATGAGAGAGCGGAACAGGCGGGCGCGGGAATACTCCCGGCTATGCCGCACCAGACGATGGTGCAGGCGTATGTGGGTAGTGGCAATCGTCCTGTGGGTGATGCTGCTGGTGCTGGTAGCGTGGTGCCTGACGCTGCCGCCGGTGCAGGAGGACGTGGTGCAGTCGCCGCCCACGGCAGAGATCGTGGAGTTGGAGCCGGAGAACCTGCTGGTATGCGACATCACCGGTTATTGCGCGTGCTGTACGCCCTACGCCCACATGAACCAGCGGGACGGCAAGGTGCTGACGGCATCCGGCCTGTGGGTGGACATTGGCGAGGCCGTGGCGGTAGACCCGGACGTTATCCCGCTGGGCAGCACCGTGACGCTGGGCGGCAAGACTTACATAGCAGCCGATACTGGTGTGTACGGCTACACGGTGGACGTGCTGATGAGCCACGAGGACGCGGCGCAGGCCGGTGTGGTGAAAGCGCTGGTGAAGTGGGAATGATCGGGCTGGTGAACCGGACGGCTCCGCCCTGCAAGGGCTGCCAGCGCAGACACGAAAGGTGCCACGGGGAGTGCGAGGACTATAAAGCGTTCCGGCGGGACGTTGAGGCCAACAAGGCGAAACGGTACGCATCGTACAGCGAGGCCGATTTTTACAGCATGAACAGCGCAAGGCGCGAGAACGCCAAAAAGGCGATAAGAAAGAGGGATGGAAGATGAAGGTCTATAAGGCAACAGACAAGGACATGAAGTGCCGTGGATTCCAGTATACGCTTGGCAAGACGGCGGAGGTCGATGGCGACATTGAACTATGCGAGAGAGGGCTTCATGCCTGTGAGATGCCGCTGGATGTGCTGGGCTATTACGTGCCCGGTGATGGCTCCCGGTATTTTGAAGCGGAGCTGGATGAGGTCAGTAACAAGAAAAGCGACGATACGAAACGCGTCGGCAAGAAACTGACATTAAGCGCGGAGATCGGTATTCCGGGGCTTGTCAAGGCCCAGGTGGAGTACGTCAAGGCGCAGTGCGACTTTGACAACGCCATCAAAAAGGCAGACGCTGAAAAGAAAAACCACGCCACCGGCGATAGTGGCGCAGCATCCGCCACCGGCGATAGGGGCGCAGCATCCGCCACCGGCTGGAGGGGCGCAGCATCCGCCACCGGCTGGAGTGGCGCAGCATATGCCACCGGCGAGAGGGGCGCAGCATCCGCCACCGGCGATAGGGGCGCAGCATCCGCCACCGGCGATAGTGGCGCAGCATCCGCCACCGGCGATAGGGGCGCAGCATCCGCCACCGGCTGGAGTGGCGCAGCATATGCCACCGGCGAGAGGGGCGCAGCATCCGCCACCGGCGATAGTGGCGCAGCATCTGCCACCGGCAAATGCTGTGTGGCTATGACCACCGGCGTTTGTGGCCGCGTAATGGGTGAGCTTGGAAACGCTATTGTGTGCGTTGAGAGAAATACCAATGGTGATATTGCTACTATTTTGGCTGGCATTGTGGATGGTGAAACGCTGAAACCCGGCGTGTGGTACACCGTTAAGAACGGCAAGTGGACGGAGGTGTAGCGATGAACCGACTGAAGGAACGGCGGTTGGAGCTGGGGCTGACGCAGGAGGCGGTCAGCGGCATTCTGAAGCTGGCAGACGCACGGATGGACGTGAGCATGGTGAGCCGGTTTGAAAACGGCGTGTGTCTGCCCACGGAGGAAGTCACCGAGGCGCTGGAGGCGGCGCTGCGGGCAAGCAGGGCGTATCTGTTCGGCGAGGACAAGAAAGCGGAATTGCCCATGCGGACGGCGGAGACGGAGCGGATCGCCTGTCTGATCCCAAAGGGGCGCAGGAATGCCATCAGCCGGGAAGACCTGGCGGCGGCGCTGCACGCCACGGACCGGAAGATGCGAAAGGCCGTGGCCGAAGCCAAGAAGCAGGGCGTGATGATCTGCAACGACGGGGACGGGTACTACCAGAGCGACGAGCTGAGCGACCTGTGGCGGCAATACAGGCGGGAGACGGCGCGGGCTATGTCCATACTCAAGGCGCGGAAGCCCATGCGGGAAGTGCTGAAAGCGGCTGGGAGGCCGGTATGAGCGTGTTTGACTACAAGGAGCCGCGGGCGGAACCGAAGCCCTACAAGGTGCCGCGATGTCCGGTGTGCGGCGAGGAAACAGATACCCTGTACAAGAATATTTACGGCAAGACCGTTGGGTGTGATGTGTGCATCCGAACGGTGGACGCATGGGAGGAAAAGAAATGAGCTTGAGTTTATACCATATTGACCAGGCGCTGGAGGCGCTGATCGACCCGGAGACCGGGGAGCTGCTGGACTACGATGCGTTTGAGCAGCTGCAGATGGACAGGGAGCACAAGATCGAGAACATGGTGTGCTGGTCCAAGAGCCTGGACGCGGAGGCAAAGGCCATCCGGGACGAGGAAAAGGAGCTGGCGGAGCGCCGCCGCACGATGGAGCGCAAGCGTGACCGGCTGCGGGGCTACGTTGACCGGGCATTGGACGGGCACCCCTTCCAGACGGCAAAGTGTTCCGTTACCTACCGCAAGAGCACGGCGGTTGAGATCACCAACATGGAGGAGCTGGTGCGGTGGTGCATGGACAACGGCTATGACGGCAAGGTGACGTATGCCGCGCCCACGGTGGCCAAGAGCGACATTGCACCGCTGTTGAAAGCCGGTGTTGCGGTGGACGGTGCGGAGATCGCCGAGCGGATGAACATGGGGGTGAAGTGATGGAGAACCTGGCTATCTATAACGCGGTACGAAGCGTGCCGGACAGTGCCAAAAGGCAGATCGGCGCTGGCCGGTTAAAGGGCAAGACGGACATCAACCCCATGTGGCGGCTGAAGACCCTGACGGAGCAGTTCGGCCCCTGCGGCATTGGCTGGAAGTACGTCATCACAGACAAGCGGCTGGAACAGGGCGCAAACGGTGAAGTGGCCGCGTTTCTGGACATTGACCTGTTTGTGAAGGTAGACGGCGCATGGTCGGAGGCTATTCCCGGCACAGGCGGCAGCGCGTTTGTGGCGAAGGAAAAGAACGGCCCTTATACCTCTGACGAGTGCTTCAAGATGGCACTAACGGATGCTATCTCCGTGGCCTGTAAGGCGCTGGGCTTTGGCGCGGACGTGTACTGGGA
>ENA-OYXP01000211-OYXP01000211.1-human-gut-metagenome-genome-assembly--contig:-NODE-211-length-28517-cov-28.644263_pt1 | contig 28517 bp, 21 predicted proteins | sample MGYA00244847_ERZ653426 | MGnify/ENA primary metagenome ERZ653426 (study PRJEB26926, sample SAMN06164979) | human gut metagenome | biome: ENVO:00009003; feature: ENVO:2100002; material: ENVO:00002003...
CCCTCGTGGCTCCCTCTTTCCTTACTCACACCCCCACCCCGTCGGGGTGTTGGCTGAACTCGAATAACCACCTGAACATTGTATGACCTGTTAATGCAGGGACGCTTAACGCTACACGTCCGCATATTAGTACATATATCTTAGGTTAGTGGCGTTTTTTTGAAGGGTCAATGTCAGTGCAGTTGCACTGATACACTCACGAAAATATTAATGGCTTGTCAGTACGGAAAATGTTTTCAGCGGTGTTGGCGATATATTTCACAGTGAGGTTTTATCAATAATCAGTTTAACTACAAACATCGCCCGTAGCCTTATCCTACGGGCGATGCTTATAATTTACTCTGCGTCTTACTTATCCGCACTTTCCTGTACCTGAGGCTTGCTTACCGAGGCAATATCATTCATATGGCTGACGGTCATAAGATAATCCACCTTGCTTTGTACGCCGTCCTTTGTGGCTGTACCGGTCTGTTCCATTGAGGTACAGTATCCGTCTTTATCAATTGTATACACAACGCTGAAGCTGTCAAGATCGCCGACAAGGCCGAGTTGAGAAGCCATTGAGCTGTTGAGCTTTGAAACATCGTACTGCATAGTGATTACCTTTGTGTCTGCCGTATTCTTTACTTCCGAGCTTGTCACGCTTTCGGGCTTTATGAATATCATACCCTCTGCGGTCATAGACATCTTGTTAGTGCGTGTGTAGCATACATAATCCTTATCGCCGCTCACAAGAGTATGCCATTCGCCGTCGGAATAATAGTTGTACTCCGAGCCGTTGTGATATTCATAATATTTTGTTTTGCCGTCTGTGCCGAAATAGCTGTACGATAGGGTATCGCTCTTATCGTAGCAGAATGTCAGTTCCTGCGTAACCGTACCGGTTTGCTTATCCGTAACCGTGATCTCGGCTGAATAAAGCGAGGAATACAGCTTTCGTGCGTTTTCTATGTCGCTGTAGCCGTCAATATGCGAATAATCGGCACTGCACGCCGTTATTGACGCCACAGCCGTTAAAGCCGTGATAAATGCGGCTGCGATTTTTCCTGTTCTTTTCAATATAATGCTCCTTTGAAATCTAAACGGTAAAGACTGTTAAATAAAAATACAGCGGGTGACCTGCTTTACGCAAAATCCCCGCTGTTTCTTTATAAATGTAATTCTGTCCGTCTACACTTTTCTACACGTCTACACATCGGGTTATTACCCGATATACACTACTTGGTCGGGAGTGTGAATTATTCTGCAAAACCGCTTTCAACGAGCTTTACAAGGCCGTCAACAGCAAGCTGCTCATCAGAGCCGTCAGCAATGATTCTGATAGTTGTACCGCCTACAATGCCGAGTGAAAGGATACCGAGAAGGCTCTTTGCGTTTACTCTTCTTTCTTCCTTCTCAACCCAGATTGATGACTTGTACTCGTTAGCCTTCTGGATGAAGAATGTTGCGGGTCTTGCGTGTAAACCTACCTGATTCTTAACGCTTACTTCTTTAACAAACATGATTGGTTACCTCCGTAAAATCGTATTATCTTTCCGTCGAGCTGTCCGCATTGAGATGTTATGCGGTATCTCCGCTCTGTACCTATAGTATATCCAAATGTTCTTTGTTCGTCAACAAAGATTTTTCAATTTGTCAATTTTTCTGCGATTATTTTTCACTTTTGTTCAATAGTCCTTAAACATTTCACGATAGTTTGTGTGATATGCACAAAAAACTTTCAACAAAGTATTCAACATATACATTAGTTTTCAACCGTTTTGCTTATTTTGGCTGTTTTACCCTTTGAAATGCTTTGTCCATATGGAAATGGCTGTCGCTGAAAACAAGGCTTCTCTGATAGTTCTGCTTTAAGCCGAAATCACAGCCTGCACCTGAAATCATCATAAGAGAACTCTCTTATTTTCCGCATACCGAGCGAGGTATTATAGTATATTGACGGCAGAGCCATACCGTTGAACGTGTTGTTCTTTACCATTGAGTATATCGACATATCGCACAGCACAAGGCGGTCGCCCTGTTTAAGCGGCTCGTCGAATGAATAATCTCCTATCACATCGCCTGCAAGGCAGGTGTTGCCGCCAAGCCGCACAGCGACTGCTCTTTCGCCCTTTTCTCCGGCAATATTGCCGTTTGGCTGAATGATAACGGGGCGGTACGGCATTTCAAGCACATCGGGCATATGGCAGGCGGCTGAAGCGTCAAGTATCGCTATATCGTCCTCGCCGTTTACTTTTCCGTCTATCACGTCAAGTACCGTTGTTACAAGAAATCCTGCATTCAGTGCGACAGCCTCGCCCGGCTCAAGATACACCTCAAGCCCGTATTCATTCTTGAAATGGTTTATCACCTCAACAAGTGTGTCAATATCGTAGTCATCCCTTGTTATATGGTGTCCTCCGCCGAAATTTATAACGCTCATCTTATCAAGATACTTGCCGAACTGCACCTCGACCTCCTTTGCGGTACGCTTTAAGTCGTCGCTGTTCTGCTCGCAGAGGGTGTGAAAATGAAGTCCGTCTATTTCGTCAAGGATTTCCTCGCCGTAACGCTTTATATCCTCCTCGAATGAAGCAAGCGTCTGTCCGAGCCTTGAGCCCGGGGCGCACGGGTCGTATATCTCGTGTCCCTCCTGCGTTGAAAATCTCGGATTTACACGGATAAGGCAGTGCTTGTCCTTTACTGCGTCACGGTGCAGGGCAAACTGCCTTATTGAATTGAACACAAAATGTCCTGCGTACTTTGCAAGCTCGTTTATCTCGCTGTCTGTATAGGCAGGAGAGAAAACGTGCGTTTCATTGCCGAAATATTCATATCCGAGCCGTGCCTCGTAAAGTCCGCTTGCGGTAGTACCGCTGAGATAGCCGCTTATCAGAGGGTAGGTGCTGTACATCGAAAACGCTTTCTGTGCAAGAAGTATCTTACAGCCCGTCATATCCTGTACGCTTTTCAGTATCTCACAGTTGCGTCTGAGATAGCATTCTTCTGTGACATAGCACGGGGTATCTACCTTGTTTATATCAAAAGTCGGTGTGTTCATATTTTGCTCCAGTCTATTGTGTCGGGTATCAGGTAATCGTCAACGTCAAAGCGACGCTTTTTGAAGTAATAATGCTTGTCCTCGTCCGTTATTTCACGGATAACCCTTGCAGGATTTCCTGCGGCTATGCAGTTGTCGGGAATATCCTTTGTCACAACGCTCCCGGCACCGATAACAACGCCGTTTCCGACCTTTACTCCCGGTGTGATTACAACGTTTCCGCCTATCCATACGTTATCGCCTATCGTTATATCTATGCCGTATTCATAGCCTGTGTTACGGGGAATATAATGTACGGGATGACCTGCTGTGTATATGGCTACATTTGGGGCAAGCATAACATTATTGCCGATTTTAACCTTGCCGACATCAAGTATTACCAGATTATAGTTTGCAAAGAAGTTATCGCCGACCTCGATATTACTGCCGTAATCGCAGTGGAACGGCTGTTCTATATGAATAGTGTCACCTGTCTTACCGAGAAGCGAGCGGAGAATTTTGTCCATTTTATCTCGGTCATCCGGGTGGCAGTTGTTGAATTCGTATATCTTACGCTTGCATTCCGCACGTTCTTCGCTCAGCCCGTCAAGCCAGGCCTTATAGGGAAGATTTGCGTGCATACGCTGTTTCATATCCATATTGTTTCTCCTTTATAATAAGCCGGATTTAAGTTCTACAAGCGTATTTTAGCACAAAAGCGGCGGTAATGCAACTGTATCAACCTGATACTGTGAAGCTGTTGACATCGACTTGATTTTATGTTAAAATACAAATAAAGAGGGAAACGACAGACGGTCGCTCCCTAAGGTTTGATTAAGAATAATCGCCTCGAGTTTAGCGGCTGGGGCGGTTATTTCTTTTTATTAAAAGAAATGATGGTGAATATCATAACTGTGAAAGCAGTAAGAAATATTCCTATCTGTGTTAAATTGCTTAGCGTTATGTACACAGCTTCACCTCCTTTCTAAGTGCCTAAAGCACTTTCGGGAGATGAATTTGACCGCCTGACGTCCAAGGGTTCCCCTCGTGAATATTTTAGCATATCATAGTGGAAAATGCAACTTGTCTGAACTTGACAATGCGCTAAAGTCTTTATCGATAATCCAATTTGAAATTGATTTTTTCTCAATTATTAAGCGGTGGACTGTTGACTATCTGTAGATTATAATATAATTACAGTTCGATCGGCTGAATACTTGAATTGGAGTTGTAAATATGAGTTTCGGAAATATTATTAAAAAACTGCGCTCAGATAGGAATATGACGCAAGAACAACTTGCCGAAGTGCTTTCGATCTCTGCGCAGGCGGTAAGTCGTTGGGAAACAAATATTGCTTTACCTGATATTTCACTGCTGCCTATACTGGCAAACTTTTTCGATGTAACGACCGACTTCTTGCTGGAAGTCGATGCTTCGTCAAGAGAAAAAGAAATTGAGTCACTGTCAGAAGCCGCAAGAGAGTATACAACCAATGGTCAGTGGTCGAAAGGTGTTGAAATTTTGCGAAAAGCTATCAGAAAATATCCGTCGGCATATAAATTGTCACACGAGCTCGCAAGTGCTTTGTATTGTTCACCGCAAGAAACAGACACAATATCTGATGAGCATTACGAAAAATTGTTACAGGAAGTTGTTTCACTCGAAGAAAATGTGCTTGAAAACTCTAAGGACACAGAATTAAGGCACAGTGCGATTCAGTTGCTTTGTTATGCTTATCCCAAATTAAATATGCCCGAAAAAGCGGAAAGTCTTGCAAATACAATGCCTTATGCTCATCAGTGCAGAGAAGATCTGCTTGTATCTGTATCCGACAAAACCAAACGATACAGATATCAGCAGGAGGCAATTTTAGCCCACTTGCAGTTAATGCTTTCCGGTATAACCTTCAACTGTGCTCCTTTGGATGATAACACAAAGCCTTATACACCCGAGGAACTTATTTTATTGAATAAAAAAGTCATCGACATATTGAACATAATCTTTGAAGATAAGAATTATGGCTTTTTTAAGCAAAAAATCGCATGGACATATCTCGATATTGCTTGGTTCTATGCCAAAATCAACAATCGCAATGAAACCATAAAATATCTGACCCTTGCCAAAAATCAATCTATCGATAATGATAAAGCAGTATACAAGCCGACAGAAACATATACCTGCCTGATTGCGCGCGGAAAAGAGTACGGCGAAGTTTGGCATAATATCAATGCGAATGATTCAATGCACCAGATAAACGAAATGGACGATAAAATATATGACTTTATCAGAGATGATGTTGAATTTAAAAAAATCGCAGAAGAATTAAGACAATATGCGCACGAGCGTTAATATCCGTCCATTTTGCTCCTAAATCTAATATATAAGTGCAGAAAAATCAAGATTACAGATCCGAACAAGCAGGGTTTTCCTCAGCAAATGTTTCAGCATATAGCTTAAGGATAGGCAACAGCAAACCGCAGTATCGAAACTGACCCGATACTGCGGTTTCACTTACATTCAGATATGAAATCACATAACATCAGCTTTTATCCCCTGATAAGTATCCCTCAGCTTCATCTGACGGTCTATGCCGCCAAGTACCGCAATTTTGTCGGCACTCCACAGGGGAGCTACCAGACAACGCTTGTCCGCATCGCCGGTAATCCGCTCTATGACAATGTCGGCAGGGAGATATTCAAGCTGTGATATTACTATATCTATGTACTCGTCACGGGTGAGCGGAACGTAACCGCCCGACAGGAAGAGCCGTTCAAGAGCGGTGCCGTGATTTATATGAAGAAGGTGTATCTTCACAGCGGCAGGGTGCAGACGGGCGACCTCCTTTGCGGTTTCGAGCATATCGGATAGGCTTTCTTCCGGCAAGCCGTCAATCAGATGAAGGCAGGTGCGTATGCCGGATTCTTGCAGTTTACGGTAGCCCTCCAGAAACTCGTCATAGGTGTAGCATCTGTTGATGATTTGTGCTGATTTATCGTGTATTGTCTGCAAGCCAAGCTCAACGGTAAGGCGGGTCTTGCTGTTAATGTCACAGAGCAGGGCAATAACATCATCGGGAAGGCAGTCGGCCCTTGTGCCGATTGAAATTCCGTGTACTCCGAAATCAAGCGCCGCAGTGTATGCCTCTTTAAGCGTTGCGACAGGTGCGTATGTGTTGGTATTTGCCTGAAAGTAGGCTGTAATGAGGCTGTCCGGGTGTTTCTTGTATATACGTTCCTTTTCAGCGGCAAGCTGACGCTTTACGCTGTCGTAGATTTCACCGTCCGATTTTTCGGTGAAGTAGCCGCTTCCGCCCATACAGTAGATACATCCGCCCGTGCCTTTTGTGCCGTCTTTATTCGGGCAGGTGAAGCCTGCGTCAATGACCGCCTTGAACACTTTGCTGTTGAACGATGATTTATTATAGTAATTCAACGTGTGATAACGCTTGTTGTCATCGGAATATATAAAAGGGTTTGTATTGTTCATAGTTCTCCTTTGCTGCTTGAAAATTTAATAATACACGAAAAATAAATATACCAGTGTAGATACAATAGCAAAATTAATCAATGCTTTCATATTTCTTAATTAAACTTTACAATTGCGGTATTGACTTTGATGCCGTAGGGGTGTATAATTAACTGGTATCTGCATACAGCGGATATAATACAGAGGTATAGACATAACAAACAGGAGGAAATAATTATGCCATTTTGTCCTAAATGCGGAACAGAGTATCAGGATGGCTCAAAGTTCTGCGCAAAGTGCGGTGCAAACCTTGACGGTTCTGTTGCACCTGTTCCGATAAATCAAAATCCGGGCTTCTTTCAGAAAATATTTGACACAAAGAATGTAACTTCTACAATGGACGCCAACGATATAAACACAGGTAAGGCAATGTCAATACTCGCTTATTGTGCGGTACTCGCATACATACTTACAGGCTGGATATTCGGCGGCTTTATTGCAATCATCGTGCTTGCAGGTATGCTTGTAGCTCCCTGTATCACAGCGGGCAAGTCAAAGTTCTTACAGTATCATCTTTCAATGATATTCCCTGTTATTCTCGGTGTAATGACAGTGGGAGCTATTGAATACTTCTTTGCAAGAATTCTGTACAACGCTGTTTACTACGGTATTTTCTACGCTACATTCAACGAATTTGCCGCAGGCTTTGTAGGTGTTCTTTTAGCTTGGCTGATACACATAATATTCATGGCTGTACCGATAATCATACTGGTAACCGGCCTTATCAACGCTATCGGCGGCAAGGCCAAGGATCTTCCCCTTATCGGCAGAATCAAGATGATATTTGAAAAGTAAACATATGCTAAAACAGCCTTCGCTTTTGCTGAGGCTGTTTTAGCTTGTAGAAAAAGTCTATTTTTGAAACAAACTTCTAACTCACCATCCCTATCCCCCTGCCCCCTTTCCCCGGGAAAGGGGGATTTTACTGGGGCTACCGCCCCTAGTCCCTGTCGGGGGCTCCGCCCCTGCGACCCCATTTTTAGATAAGCAGGAGGTTTTTCGACAACCTGAGCCTTCGCTTTTTGCGGAGGCTGTTTTTTATTCTCCGAATGATATTTTACACTTTTGCAGGAAAAATTTCAATATCAAAATTGAATTTTCTGTCGAAGGAATATTAAATTGTTTGAATCGCTATAATACGGCGATTTTTGTTTTGTTAAGCCTGATCATAAAGATAACGGAAACAAGAGCAGATATAGCTTCTGCTATCGGGAACACCCACCACATAAGCATATCGGGCGCACCGCCGAGAACAAGGAGCGAAAATCCCCACGCTACCGGCAATACAAGCACAAGCTGTCTTAAGAGCGATACTATGAGCGATTGCAAACCGCCGTCGATCGCTTGAAATATGCCCTGAAATGCGATATTCATTCCTGCAAATACAAAGCTTATTGTGATAATACGCATTGCGTCTGTGCATAGCCTGAGTGAGTTGCCCGAAAGCGAGAACATCTCGCCGAGAGGTACGGCGAAAATTTCGATAAGAATTGTGCCGAGCGCCATTATTATAAGCGTGTAGAGCATTCCGTACTTTATGCCGTCTTTGATACGGGCTTTGTCTGCCATTCCGTGAGCGTAGGATATAACGGGAGTTATTGCGTCACGCATACCGAAAGCGGCAAACAGGAAGAACTGCTGTACCTTGTAATAAAGTCCGTAGGCGGTGACAGCGTCCACGCTTACCGAGCCTAAGATTACGTTCATACCGTAGGTCATTATCGACATAAGCGCCTGTGCGATTATAGCCGGAAGTCCTATAGAGTATATGCCCTTTATAATTTTCATATCGGGCTTTTTGTAACGCAGTTTTTTGGCTATTTCCGTGTTGAATTTGATATGAAAGATAAGAGCGGTGACAAGAGAAACTATCTGACCGATAACCGTTGCGAGAGCCGCACCTTTTACTTTCATTTCGGGAAAGCCAAGAAGTCCGTATATCATTATCGGGTCGAGGATTATGTTGGTGACAGCGCCTGCTATCTGGGCTATCGTCGAAAAAAGCGACCTGCCCGTTGCCTGCAGCAGCTTTTCGTATATCGAAAAGAACGTGATGCCGAATGACATTGTACAGCATATCGTAAGGTAATCGACCGCCATTTTCGCTATCTCCCCGTCCTGCGTCTGCGTGCGGATATAGGGCTCTACACCGAACAGTCCGACAAGCAGAAAAACAACATATATTATAAGCGCAAGAAATTCCGCATTGCCGGAGGTTAGGCTCGCTTTTTCATTATCGCTTTGTCCGAGAGATTTTGAAAGCAGAGCGTTTGCACCGACGCCTGTTCCTATACCTACTGCCACCATAAGCATCTGCATAGGAAAGGCAAGCGTCAGTGCGTTGAACGCCGCCTCGCCGCCTGTCTGCATATTCGTTACAAATGCGCTGTCAACTATGTTGTAGACTGCCTGCAATACCATTGAGAGTATCACGGGAAGTCCCGTCCTGAGCAACAGCTTTTTTACAGGCTCTGTCCCGAGCCTGTTTACTTTTTTCTGTTCCATATTTATATTCCTTTCTTTTGGCAAAAAAATAAAGCATAAATCCGTGTCCGGATTTACGCTTTCGCTACTCGACTGTATTTATTTTAGCATTTTGATTTCGTTTTTGTCAAGCAGACAGAAAAATTTCGGCGTTTTTATAACTCAGCGGCGGTAAAAACAAGGTCGATTTGTCGGATATTTTACCGCACTATAAATAATAAATATGATAAGCGGCAAAATGACGGTTATTTCCCTGCGCCCCAGTATTTCCTGTCAAGACTTCTGAAATTTACCGCCGAGGATATATCCTGCCGCCTTATTATCTCGCTTCCTGCAAGGTCAGCGCAGGTGCGTGCGACCTTAAGTATCCTGTCGTATGCCCTTGCCGACAGCCCCATTTTATCAAAGCAGTCGGAGAGCATCTGCTTTGCGTTTTCGTCCATAGGACACATTTCGTGAAGATATGAGGGCGGAATTTTGGAGTTTGAGCGTATTTCCGTACCTGCAAAACGCTTTTGCTGTATTTCTCTTGCTTTCATTATACGTTCAAGCACGGCACTGCTCGGTTCGCCCTTTTTCGCACTGCTTATTTCCTCGTAAGATAACTGCGGCATTTCCACCTGTATATCTATCCTGTCAAGAACAGGGCGGCTTATCTTGCCGAGATAGTTCTGTATCATATTCTGAGAGCAGGTGCATTTTCCCTTCGGGTTGCCGAAGTTTCCGCAAGGGCAGGGGTTCATTGCGGCAACAAGCATAATATCGCAAGGGTAGGACACCGACCCTTGCGCTCTTGATATGGTTATAACTCCGTCCTCAAGCGGTTGCCTGAGCGTTTCAAGCGTCCTGCGGTCAAATTCCGGCAGTTCGTCAAGAAATAATACTCCGTTATGTGCAAGGGATATTTCTCCCGGGCGTGGTATACTTCCGCCGCCGATAAGACCTACTGCCGAGGCGGTATGTGATACGCTTCTGAACGGGCGAACCGTGACTATCGGCTTTTCACGGTCGAGCATACCTGCTATTGAATGTATTCCTGTTGTTTCAATGCTTTCGTCAAAGGTCATCGGAGGAAGGATAGACGGTATACGCTTTGCTATCATGCTTTTTCCCGTACCGGGAGGGCCTATGAGAAGTACGTTGTGGAAGCCTGCGGCGGCTACCTCCAGAGCGTGACGGGCGAGCGCCTGACCCTTTACATCGGATAAGTCCTCCGTTTCAAACATCTCTGCGGACGGAACGTAGGGAGGTTCGGGCGATATACGCTTCTTTCCTGTGAAATGGTTTATAAGATCGGAAATATGGCTTATGCCGTATACGGACAGACCCTCAACAACGGACGCTTCCTTAGCGTTTTCGGCAGGGAGGAACAGCCGTTTTATACCGCATTTCTTGGCTTCTATCGCCATGCTGATAATTCCGCCCGTGAAAACAAGCGAGCCGCCGAGCGAAACCTCTCCGATAAAGGCACAGTCCGATAAATCATCGGTTATTATATTGTTTACCGCAAGAATGGCGGCGATTATCGTGAAGTCGTACAGCGAGCCGCATTTGCGTACATCCGCAGGAGCAAGATTTACCGTGAGGCGCTGACCGCTGACGGAGATTCCGATACCCGATAACGCACCCTTGATACGCATTTTGCTTTCCTGCACCGCAAGGTCGCCCAGTCCTACTATATCGAAGGACGGCTGACCTCTTGAGGACATTATTTCTGCGGTGACTTTAAAGGCATTCATACCGAAAAGCCCCATACCGTTTACCTGAGAATACATATTTACACCCGTTTCATATCATTTTAAGTGATTGCTATGTAATGATTATACAACGTTTTAGGTATATTTTCAACAAAAACGGGAATTTTTGATTTCAAAAAATTTAATAATATTTTTACGATTTTATTTGCATTTACGGCGGAAAAATGTTATACTGTTTGTTGAATGGAATTTTAGGTTAGCCACAGCTATATTTACCTAATTTTTAAATACAGCAAACTGTGCTACCGTTTTATACAGAAAGGACAGACTATTATGGCAAACACTACAGAGCTTTATAACGAATGGCTTGAAAAAGCGGTCAAGGATCCCGATTTAAAGACAGAGCTTGAGAATGTAAAGGGCAAGGACGAAGAAATAAACGACCGTTTCTACCGTGATCTCGAATTCGGCACGGGCGGTCTGAGAGGCGTTATCGGCGCAGGTACAAACAGAATGAACGTTTATACCGTAGGCAAGGCTACTCAGGGTCTTGCAAACTACCTCAAGAACACAGGCAAGAGCGATCTTAAGGTTGCTGTTGCATACGACAGCAGAATAAAGTCTGACGTATTTGCAAAGCACGCCGCTTCAATATTTGCCGCAAACGGCATTACAGCAAACATCTACACAGAGCTTATGCCCACACCTATGCTTTCTTGGGCTGTAAGAGCGCTCGGCTGTGACGCAGGTATCATTGTTACCGCAAGCCACAACCCTGCAAAGTATAACGGTTATAAGGTTTACGGAAGCGACGGCTGTCAGGTTACTCTTGAAGCCGCTGAAAAGATTCTCGGTGAGATTGAGAAGCTCAATATCTTCGCAGACGTAAAGAGCGGCGACTTTGAGCAGTTTGTAAACGAAGGAAAAATAAAGTACATCGGTCAGGATGTTATTGACGAATATATCGCAAACGTTAAAAAGCAGTCCATCCACCCCGAGCTTTGTGCAAAGAGCGGACTGAAGGTTGTTTATACTCCTCTTAACGGTGCAGGCAACAAGCCCGTCCGCCGTATCTTAAAGGAAATCGGTATAAACAACGTTGTAGTTGTAAAGGAACAGGAAATGCCCGACGGCAACTTCACTACCTGCCCCTATCCCAACCCCGAGATAAAGGAAGCTCTGCACTTAGGTCTTGAGCTTTGCAAGACAGAAAAGCCCGACTTACTGCTTGCTACCGACCCCGACAGCGACCGTGTAGGTATCGCAGTTCCCGATGGTGACAACTACGTTCTGTTCACAGGTAACGAGGTAGGCGCAATGCTGCTCGAATATATCTGCAAGGAGCGTATCGCCGCAGGTACAATGCCCGCAAACCCCGTTGCAGTAAAGACAATAGTTACTACCGATCTTGTAAAGGCTATCGCCGCTAAGTACGGCGTAGAGCTCAGAGAAGTTCTCACAGGCTTCAAGTTCATCGGTGAGCAGATCGGCTTCTTAGAGGCAAAGGGCGAGGAAAACAGATATATCTTCGGCTTTGAGGAAAGCTACGGCTACCTTGCAGGCTCTTATGTAAGAGATAAGGACGCTGTTGTAGCATCTATGCTTATCTGCGAGATGGCGGCATTCTATCGTTCACAGGGTATTTCTCTTGTACAGGCAAGAGCAAAGATGTACAGCGACTACGGCTTCTACTGCAACAAGCTTGATACGTTCACTTTCGAGGGTGAAACAGGTATGAAGAAGATGAACGCTATCATGGATACCCTCAGAAACGAAAAGCTCGACGCTGTTGCAGGTCTTAAGGTTATCGGCAAGGCTGATTACAAGCTCAGCGTAAAGACAGACTACGAAAGCGGCAAGACAGAAGAACTCACACTTCCTAAGTCAAACGTTATCACATTCTACCTTGAGGATAACGCAAGCGTAGTAATAAGACCCTCCGGTACTGAGCCTAAAATCAAGCTCTACTACACAACAGTAGGCACAAGCGTTGAAGACGCTGCTGAAAAGCAGGTTAAACTCTCGGCAGATTTCACAAAGATTGTAGGCTGAAACTGTCTGTGATATAAATTTTTCGGGAAATTTGAAAAAACTATTGCAAAACAGTTTTGTATATGCTATAATAGTAACCTAAGCGTGAAAGCGCAGTATTCTGAAATCATAGCGAAAGCTGTAATTTAGATTAATTCTAAAGGTCAGGAGGTGACAGCATGAAAGAAGGTATCCACCCTAACTACCAGCCCACCACTATCAAGTGTGCTTGCGGCGAGGTTATCGAAACAAGATCAACCAAGCAGGATATAAAGGTTGAAATCTGCTCGAAGTGCCACCCTTTCTTTACAGGAAAGCAGAAGTTGGTTGACACAGGCGGACGTGTTGACAAGTTCAAGAAGAAGTACAATCTTGACAAGTAATGAAAAAAGAGGATCGTGGTTTTCACGATCCTTTTTGTTTTAAGCACGGTGTACAGCCGTGCTTGTTTTTTGCTATGCCTGCATTTGATTCTTTCAAAGGCGAAGGGAGTTTTTAGCAAGGCTGTTGCGAAAGGGAAAGAAAAACAGCCGTGCATCGCCTTGATGCACGGCTTCAGTTTGTAGAAAAAGTATGTTTTTGAAACAAACTTCTAACTCACTCCCCCTATCCCCTTTAGGACACTCTGATGGCTTTGCCTCGTGCAAAGCTCGGCGTGTCCTTATTTCGGCATCCTTGCCGAAAACCCCTTTCCCCGGGAAAGGGGCTATATTACTGGGGCTACCGCCCCTAGTCCCTGTCGGGGGCTACGCCCCTGCGACCCCATTTTTATCAACGATAGAGGTTTTTCGACAGTCTGCAGCCGTGCATCGCCTTGATGCACGGCTTTAATGTTATTGGCTGTTCTTTTCGAAGGTCGGCGTACCCTTTGCGTAGCTTCCGTCACGCTGTCTTACAAGCGATTCATCCTTACTGCAGTCGATTATTGCGACCTTGCCGAGAATTTCTCCGCTTTCGTTGCTGAGTATCAGCATTTCGCCTGTTTTAAGGCTGAAATTCGTCTGCATTTTCATCAGCGTATTTTCAGACTTGTTGTTCTTGCAAACTATCGTGAGCGTTGAATGAGGCTTTACGTTGACGGTGGGTATCTTGTAGCGGTTAAGCATATCATCCTTATCTGTAAGATAAAGACCTTTTGTTGATACGTCGTTGTCATTGGGGTTGTAAAGCTCTATCCAGTCGGCGTCTCCGCCCGTGTACACTTCGCTTATATACAGCAGTTCGCCTGTAGACGATGTTTTTTCGCTTCGTGCGTTTATAGTAATCTTGCCCTTTTTAGCCATTGAGCTGTCTATCGTTATCTCACGGTCGGTATAGGTCTTGCCGTTTACCTCCCAGCTTGTGAAGGTGTAGCCCGACATATCCTCGGCTGTCAGTTTTACCTTGTAGGGCGTGAAATATTCGGCTGTTACCGTATTTGAGTCCTTGACGGTCTGAATATTCATAGTGAGCTTAAGACCCTTTGCACCGTTCAGCTTTACCTTGTATGTATCGTCCTTGTCGATTCCGAAATTCTTGCAGATGTCGCTGAGAATGATATTTGCACGCTTGTCGGCGAATTCTCTTATCTCGTTTCTGCTGTTTTCAAACGTACCCTCGTTTGCCCACGTTGATGTGATACCCTTGTTCAGAGCATAAAGCTGTTCCTTGTCGCTGTCTGCGAGCTTCTGCTCAAGCGTTGCCAGAATATTTTCAGAGCTGAATGCGCCGCCTATAAGGTCGCAGAGGTTGTTCGCCAGCTTTTCACGCATATCCGCACGTTCCATAAGTGCAGAAATAAGCACTGAGCCGCCTGCGGGGTGTGTGCCGTTTAAAATCTTGGTCAACGTCTTGTTTGCGTATCCGTCCGAATAAAGTCCCCAGGCAAATTCTGCATCGTAGAAGAAATATCTCCACTTGCCGTCCTGGTACTTGCTTGTGACCTCTTCGCCGTCTGACGCAACATACCGCCACACTTTATAGTTGTTTCCGGGCCAGTCACGGTTGTCGATAAATAACTGCATTGCGAGGTAGTGCATATAGTTGTCTATGTCTACCATAGAGCATAACTGCTCGAATTTCTTGTCGTCGGTAAGTCCGCTCTCAGCAAGCTCAAGAACCTTGTTATAATCGTCTGCCGCACCTTCTGCGTTTTCATCGACTATCTCGCCCTCGGCTTTTCCGACCACCTGATAGTTGTCCTTCGTGCCGCCGTAGCGTTCTTCGAGATATGCACGGCTGAAATTCTGATGGAGCCACGCAAAGCCGTAATACTTTCCGTTAAGGAATACTGCCGCAGGGGCGGTCGACTGTGCATCAAGGTAGCCCGACTGCTTTGCAAGCGACATTGAAAGCTCGTCACGCACACCTGCGAATTCACGGTCGTTTGCACCGTTACGCAAAACTATGCGGTCAATCTTTGTGAGTATCGCACCGTTTTCATCTGTAGCGTCACTGAAGAACGGGTAGCTGAATTTGCCTTTATCGCCGGCGTACATCGTTCTTGCGATGAGCTTCCACGATTTCTGGTCAACTGCGGCAGAATATGCACCTGCAACTCTTGCGCCTGCCTGCTGTGAAACAAGAAGCTCTCCGCTGCTTGAAAAAGCCTCGACATACATAGGCCTTTCGCCTGCCATGCCTTCCTGATTCCAGTTTGCAGGGTCGTTTGGCGTGATTTCGCTTTTTCCGTCATACTCGTTTGCTATCCACTCGTCACGGATCTTTCCTGCTACGGCGATGCCTTTTTCATAATCGTAAAGGTTTTCACTGTCGGTCGAAAGCACGAATACATAAGTGCCTTTTTCAAAACGTTCCGACACGTCCTTGCCTGTGACATAGCTTTTTGTGAATACTTCGGAAGTGCCGTTTTCGCTTACCGCAATGGCTTTTATCGTCTTTGCGGTGACCTCTCCCGAGCTGTGCACCTTTATGGGATTTGTATATCTGTTTGATTTTTTCGTGGGGGTCTCGCCGTTTGTGGTATAGTAGATTGTTGCCGTTTTATCTTTTGCTTTAAGCTCAACCGATATGTCTTTATCAAAAAAGCTGCCGTCGGGAGAGAAGGCAATATCTGTTTTCTGCTTTACCCCGCCGTCTTCGTCCTTTATTATCGGCTGAAGCGGGCTTAATACTTCGGGAAGTCCGTCATCCGACGATAAAAAAGCGTTATAGGTTATTGCGGCGGCTGTACCTACAGCAACCACTGCGGCAAGAATGCCTGCACGTTTTAATGTTCCGCTGTGAATAAACATGATTCCTCCGTTTAGAATCCAAGGGTTAATGGCACTAAGCCTGTATAGATTCTATTGTAACAGAAAACGTTGTCAAAATCAACGATAATTACAAGAATTCCGCTAAATATTCCGTGAAAAATCAAATGTAAATATACGGTAACATATTTAAGGAAAATCTGACATACACTTGTAAAAAAGAAAACACAACGAGGAAGGAACGGTATTTCAAATGACGGAATTTTTACCGGAGGGAAGAAGACTTGCATACAAAGAGAACACGGCGGCATTGCAATCAGCCAAAACACTTATGCAGGCGGCGGTGTCGGGGGCAATACTTGAGGCTTCGTGTACGGTGTGCGATGCGGAGCATAATATGCACGTCGATCTTGGCTGTATGAAGGGGATAATACCTCGCAGTGAGGGCGCAATAGGCATAGAAAGCGGTGCGACACGGGATATAGCGCTTATATCAAGAGTGGGAAAGCCTGTCTGCTTCAAGATAACGAAGATAGACGAAACCGGAAGCGAACCGTTGGCAATCCTGTCAAGGAAGGCGGCGCAGGAGGAGGCAGACAAGGAATATGTATCAAAGCTGACTCCCGGTGATATTATAGGGGCGAGGGTAACGCATCTTGAACAGTTCGGCTGTTTTGTGGACATAGGCTGCGGCATTGCGTCAATGATACCGATTGACGCTATCTCGGTATCAAGAATAGTTCATCCTGCAAACAGATTTTTGGTAGGCGATGATATTTTTGCGGTGGTGAAAGGTCGGGATCAGGGACATATCTGCCTTACACACAAGGAACTGCTCGGAACGTGGCAACAGAATGCAGAACGTTTTGCGGTAGGTGAAACCGTCCCCGGCATTGTAAGGTCGATAGAGGAATACGGGATTTTTATAGAGCTTGCGCCGAATCTCGCAGGGCTGGCGGAGCTTAAAAGCGGAATAAAGGTGGGAGATTGCGCCTGCGTGTATATCAAGGCGATTATACCCGAAAAGATGAAAATCAAGCTGATAATAGTAAACTGCTGTGATGACGGCTGTGTTCCGCTTGAAGCGCCGTATTTCATTACAGAGGGGCATATTGACCGGTGGGTGTATTCAACTCCCGGTGCGCCGAAGTACATAGTTACGGATTTCAGCGAATAGCGTGGTGGCAATGCGCCGCCTCAAATTCCGCCTGCGGCAATGTGCCGCCTCAAACTCCGCCTTTGGAATTGTCTGAGCTATCCGCAGGATAGCAAAACGGCGGGCGGCAATGTTGCGCTTCAAATTTGCTTATCTGAATGGCGGAGAATTGCGTAACCTCCGATGACGGCGGTAAAATATGTTGGAATTTTGCAAAAAATAAAGCCGTTGCGGTGTTCCGTAACGGCTTTTGGCTCATTCTCTTTTCATCTTTAAAAGCGGCACAAATTCGTATTCTGTGATTTTTTCGCCGGTAAGGCTGAATCCGTTGCGGCGATAAAAATCTATTCCACGCTTGTTGTATTCAAGCACCCACAGCTCATTGACGGCAAAATTGTTGATAGCGTAACCGAGAAGCTCTGCGCCTATGCCCTGATTCTGAAAAAGCGGCTCTACATACAGCTTTTCGACCTCGTTGCCCGAAATGCGTATAATGCCTTTTATTACACCGTCGTCATAGACAAATGTGTTTTTAAGTGCGGCTGAGCCTGCGGAATATTCTTTGGCAGTGTCAAGGACGTTCAGTTCACCAAAGTAAAAGGTGTCATTTCTGAAAAACGGGTAGAAATTTACCCTGTAATTTGTGACGATTATTTCTGCGATGCGTGAAGCATCGGACTCGGCTGCGGGGCGTATATGTGTCATTTCTGTTCTCCGTTGGATTCAAATAATTGTTTTATTGATTTTGAATTTTCGTTTGGCTTGTTTAATTGTTTTATTACTTGTTTATAAAAGAACTTAACATCCAGATCGTTTAAAATGTATCGTACTTGATTGTTTTCTAAAGCAATTTGCAACAGTGTGTTTATTTCATCCTGTTCCCAAAGATCAACTTTGATTTCCGATAGTTCTTTGATAATTGTATGTGTAGTGGAAAAAGAACAGCTTCCATTTAACGAAACGATTAAATCAAGCTTTTTACGTTTGTTTTCTTGATCAATCTTATCATTATCGCATGAGTTTTGTTCTTCTTTACATTTATAGTGGATTTCTTCCAGTAATTCATTGGCAACAGTTTTATTGATGATTGCTTTTATCAAATGATCCAGTTGCGAATTTTCTGTGTAATCAGCAGGAGCATAATATTTGATACGTTTATCATGCAGCATTTTATGCACTTTAGTTTTGTCAAAAGTATCATTATTGAATACGCCGATTGAATGACCGCCATAAGAATTCACTAATTTCATGCAAGGTATATCGGTATCGCTGTCGCCTATATATACAATATTTCTAAAAGGAACTCTGATATCTTCAGGCGCAAAGAAGTCATTTACACCTGAATCGTTGACATCTAATATACCTTTTTCAATTCGAAAAAGAAACTGCGTTTTGTTAGTATAATTAATAACTTGGGCAGGCCATATCGGAACATTTCTGTCATCAAACATAAACGAGCTGGCGTATATTTTTTCAAAAGAGCCTTCTTTTGCTACTTCTGTTCCTTCAATCATTTCTTTTAAGCCGGACGAAATGATGTAATGTTCAACTATCACTCCGTTTTTTTCGCCGTAATCTTTTATACGTTTAAACCATGTATCAACACCGGGAAATAATTTTACTTCTGAGCCGTATTTTTGCAGGCTTTCCTTTGTTAGCACAATTTTTCCTCTGGCTTCACGAACCATCATGAACATATATGCTAAATTCGTGTCCATTTCATTATCTTCGGCAAGTTTATTAGATTCTTGCCAAAACGATGCAACATCTTCTTTGTAAACTGATTGAATATAGCCTTGTGCTTGCATATCATCAGGTGAAAGTGTTTTATCAAAATCGTAACAAATTGCTAAAACAGGCTTGTTTTCTTTTGCTTTTCTTTTTCTTGATTGTTCCATATTTTTATCCTCCTGTGAAAATATAATAAGTATATGTGCGCTTATAATAGCTAAAATATAATGCAATAATATATTATATATTATATACTCCTGTTGTGAAATTGTCAATAGGTATAACTAAAGCCGTTGCGGTGTTCCGTAACGGCTTTAGTGCTATATGCTGATTACTTTATATCAAGTGCTGATTTAAGCTCGTCAACCTTGTCTGTCTTTTCCCATGCAACGTCAAGGTCTGTACGTCCCATGTGACCGTAAGCGGCAAGAGGTCTGTACTTTGTATTTCTTAAATTCAGTGAGCTGATTATCGCACTGGGGCGAAGGTCGAACACCTTGCTTACAGCGGCTGAAATTTCGCTGTCGGGTTTTACGCCTGTGCCGAATGTATCAACAAAGACAGATACGGGCTGTGCAACTCCGATAGCATACGCAATCTCAACCTCGCAACGCTTTGCTATGCCTGCGGCTACAATGTTCTTTGCAACGTGTCTTGCGGCGTAAGCGGCTGAACGGTCAACCTTTGTGGGATCTTTTCCCGAGAATGCACCGCCGCCGTGTCTGCCGACACCGCCGTATGTATCTACTATTATCTTTCTGCCCGTAAGACCGCTGTCGCCCTGAGGACCGCCTACTACAAAGCGTCCTGTGGGATTTATCAGCATCTTAGTGTTCTCGTCAAGCAGTGAAGCGGGAACGGTAGTCTTTATAACCTTTTCGATAATATCGGCTCTGAGCTGTTCCTGCGTAACATCAGCCTTGTGCTGTGAGGAAACAACGACAGTGTCAATTCTTGAGGGAGTGCCGTCCTCGTTATATTCTACCGTTACCTGCGTCTTTCCGTCGGGGAGAAGATAGGGTATCTCGCCTGACTTTCTTACCGCTGTGAGCTTCTTTGAAAGTGCGTGAGCAAGGGAAATCGTAAGGGGCATAAGTTCCTCGGTTTCATCACACGCATAGCCGAACATCATACCCTGATCGCCTGCGCCTGTGTCAAATTCATTGTTATCTCTGCCCTCAAGAGCGTTGTCAACGCCCATAGCTATATCGGGGCTCTGCTTGTCAAGCGTTGTGAGGATAGCGCAGGTCTTGTAGTCAAAGCCGTAGTCGCTGTTATCATAGCCTGTTTCCTTTATGACATCTCTTGCTATTGCAGGAATGTCAACGTTTGCCGTTGTCGTGATCTCGCCCATTATCAGAACCATACCTGTTGTGGCGCAGGTTTCGCAGGCTACACGAGCGTTCTTGTCCTGCGCTAATATCGCATCAAGCACACCGTCTGAGATCCTGTCGCAGATCTTGTCGGGGTGACCCTCTGTTACGCTTTCGGAAGTGAATAAGTATTTTGCCATTGATTTTTCCTTTCATATAGCGGTTTTAAACCGTATCCCATACGCATATACCTGCGTAAAACTGCATTAAAAAAAGCCCCTTTCGGAGCTTGCTGACTGCCTGCTCCTCATCTTTCGGTCACAGCCCTTGCCGTGCCGTAGGAATTAGCACCATTTTTCGCAAAGAAAGCTCAAGCGAAACGGTTGCTGGGTTTACGGAGCCTGACTCCCGATCTGCATTTTAATGCAGAAAATGTAAACCGCTCTTGATAAGGGATTTTTCCGATTGATATTGTAGCATAAGCAAATGCGTTTGTCAAGTAAAATGAGAATAATTTTTATTTTAACGGCATTGAAATTTATAGGGAGTTAAAAATGTCGGAATACACAATAAATAAATATAGAACGGCTGTTGAATTGTACCGTGAAAAATGGTATAATTTAATAGAGTAACGATTTCAGGAAACAACGGACGAAAGGGTGCAAGGAATTACAATGAGTTTTGTTACGCTGAGCGATATTACAAAGCAGTACCGTATGGGCGATATAATAATCAACGCAAACGATAAGGTCAGCTTTGACATTGAAAAGGGCGAATTTGCAATAATCGTAGGACCGAGCGGTTCGGGCAAGACTACGGTGCTTAATATACTGGGCGGTATGGATACCGCTACATCGGGCAGTTTTTATGTAGACGGAAGTAAGATAAGCGGTTACAGCAGAAAAGAGCTTATCGATTACAGAAGATACGATATAGGCTTTATATTCCAGTTCTATAATCTCATCCCGAACCTTACGGCAAAGGAGAATATTGAGCTGTCTACTCAGACGGTGGAGGACTATATCCCTGCTGTAGAGATACTTGAAAAGGTCGGACTTACCGACAGAATAAACAACTTCCCGGCTCAGCTTTCGGGCGGTGAACAGCAGAGAGTGGCTATAGCGAGAGCGCTTGCGAAAAAGCCCAAGCTGTTGCTGTGCGACGAGCCTACGGGTGCGCTTGATTACAACACCGGCAAGATGATACTGAAATTGCTTCAGGACACCTGCCGCAGTGAAAATATGACTGTAATACTCGTAACGCATAATACGGCGATATGCCCTATGGCTGACAGAGTCATACATATGAAAAGCAGTAAGGTGAGCGAAATAGTCGTAAACGAGCATCCGACACCCGTTGAAGAAATAGAGTGGTAAGCGGGGAAAGGGAACGGATATGAAAAATGCAATGCTGAAAAATGCGTTTGCCGAGATGAAGAAAACAAAAAGCCGTTTTCTTTCGATATTCGGTATAATCGCTATCGGCACAGGATTTTTTGCGGGACTTCTGCAGAGCGCTCCTGCGATGAAGGTATCGTCGGATCATTATTACGACAGGACTTCCCTGTCTGATATCAGGCTGGTATCTACATACGGATTTGACGATAACGATATAGACGCTTTGAAAAAAGGGCTTCCGGATGTTGATGTTTATCCCGGATATTTCACGGACGCATACGTCAACACGGATTCTGGCGAAAAGAAGGTCGCAAGGGTATATTCTCTTGACAAAACGGGCGAAAACAATCCGTACAGCTCTTTGCAGATAGTTGACGGCAGACTTCCCGAAGAAGAAAACGAGTGCGTTATCGACAGCGGTAAACTGCTTGCTCATTATAAAGTCGGGGACAAGCTGACGCTGTGCGGCGATGAAGACACGGATATAGACGGAACTTTGTCGGTCAAGGAATTTACTATAGTCGGAAAATTCGCATCGCCTATGTATATATCTGATGCGGAGCGTGGAAACACGACCATAGGAAGCGGTTCTGTCTATATGATCTGTTACATACCGGAAAGCTGTTTCAAGACAGAGGTATATACTCAGGTTATGATAAACTCGGACGAGCTAAAGCAGTACAGCTGTTACAGCGATGAATATGAGGATGCCCGTGACGCTCTTGAAAAGAAGATACAGAAAATAGCGGATGTAAGAGAAGAAGAGCGTTTTGACGAAATAGCAGGCGATGCAAAGAAGGAACTTGACGACGGGCAGAAAGAGCTTGATAAAAAGAAGAGCGAAGCATACGCAGAAATAGAGAAAAACGAAAAGAAGCTGTCTGATGCAAAAAAACAGCTTGACGAAGCAAAGCCTCAGCTTGAAAGCGGCAAGAAAACGCTTGAGGAATCGAAAAAACAGCTTGACGAGGCTAAAAAGGAGCTTGACACAAACGGGGCTACTCTGACGGCGACAAAAGATGTGCTTGACAGCACAAAGAAGAAGCTGGACGAAACGAAGCTGCAGCTTGAAGCCGGAAAGAAAACGCTTGACGAAAGCTATATACAGCTTGTTACGGCTAAAATACAGCTTGAAAACGCAGACTCACAGTTGAAGTCGAGCAAGGCTCAGCTTGACGATGCAAACACAAAGATAACAAGTCAGCAGGCGATTATAAATACGAGCCGTGAAACGCTGGAGGATTCATACAAGAAGGGTAATATCACCAAAGAGGCTTATGATTCCGGAGTTAAGCTGCTCGACAGCTCGCAGGCGGAGCTTGACAAGCAGAAGAAACAGTATGAAAGCGGACTTGAGCAGTATAATGACGGGCTTAAGCAATATAATGACGGAAAGCTGCAGTACGAAATCGGTTATGCCAAATATGAGGACGGAAAAAAGCAGTACGAGGACGGATATTCTCAGTACACAAGCGGACTTGCACAGTACGAAAGCGCAAAGGCACAGTATGACGCAGGAAAGGCACAGTATGACGCAGGTTATGCTCAGTACGCTTCAGGCAAGGCAAAGTATGACAGCGGTAAAGCAGAGTATGACAAGAATTATGCCGATTATGAAAAGGGCCTGAAGGAGTATAACGAGGGCAAGACAGCACTTGAAACGGCAAAAACCGATGCAGACAAGCAGTTTGCCGATGCTCAGAAGAAGATAGACGACGGCAGGGAAAAGCTCGAAAAGACGAGTAAACCGGAGTGGTATCTGTTTACCCGTGATGATAATCCGGGTTACAGTGAATACGGTCAGAATGCCGAAAGAATAGGCAATATAGCTATGGTGTTCCCTCTGTTCTTTGTAATGGTGGCGGCGCTTGTATGTCTTACCACAATGACACGAATGGTAGAGGAACAGCGTACCCAGATAGGAACGCTCAAGGCGCTTGGCTATAAAAACGGCGCTATTATATTCAAATATCTGCTTTATGCGCTGACAGCGGCAACTGCGGGCGCTGTATCGGGTATGCTTGTGGGAATGAAGATATTCCCGGCAATCATCATTACCGCATACGGAATGATGTATGTTATCCCCGATATTCTTCTGCCGTATGATTATATACTTATGATATGTACCACAGTGATAGCTGTACTGCTTACTGCGGTCACGGTCTATTTCTCGTGCGGCGGCATACTTCACGACTGCCCTGCGGCACTTATGCGGCCGAAAACACCAAAGAGCGGTAAGAAGATACTGCTTGAACGCATAGGCTTTATATGGAACAGGCTTTCGTTCAGCTATAAGGTAACGATGCGTAATATATTCCGTTACAAGAGAAGAATGCTTATGACGATAGTGGGCATTGCAGGCTGTACGGCGCTTGTGCTGACGGGATTCGGCGTGTATGACAGCGTAAACGATATTCTGCAAAAGCAGTTCGGCGAGATAAGCAATTATACCGGTATTACCGCTTATGACAATACCGTGACTGACGAACAGACAGCTAAGATAGAAAAGATGCTTGAGCGTTATGACTGCGAGGGCAACAGGATATATCAAAAGCAGATAACGGTATATAACGGTAAGAAAAGCACAGAAGCGTATATATTCGGCGGAGCGGACAACGAAACCATCGCACAGTTTGTGACGGTAAAGGACAGACGGACAGGCGAGCAGTACACGGTAACCGACGACGGCGTTATAATAAACGAGAAGCTGGCATCTTTGCTCGGCGGTATAAAGAAGGGCGATACAATAACGCTTGCACTTGCCGACACAAAAAGAGTTACGGCAACAGTAACGGAGATATGCGAAAACTACGCCCATCACTATGTGTATATCACGGAAAAGCTGTACAAGGAGCTTAGCGGCGAGGAAGGACTGCCGTATAACTGCTTCTTCTTCAACTCTGAGGACGGCGACGATATGGCCGAAAGTGACAGGGACGAGCTTGCACAGGAGCTTATGAAGTTAGACGGAGTTATGGGAGTAAGTTTCAAGACAAGCGTTGCGGGAACATTCAGTTCTATGCTCAAATCACTGCTTTTTGTAATAGTGGTTCTTATAGTGAGTGCAGGTGCGCTTGCGTTCATTGTGCTTTATAATCTTACGAACATCAATATAAACGAGCGTATAAGAGAGATCGCATCGCTCAAGGTGCTTGGCTTCTATGATAAGGAAGTATCAATGTATGTGTTCAGGGAAACGGTGATACTTACCCTTATAGGAACAGTGACGGGCATGATATTCGGAAGATTCCTTGTTGACTTTGTTGTAAAGACGGCTGAAATTGATATGGTTATGTTCGGCAGAACGGTGCATCCGATGAGCTTTGTATTCTCAGGTCTTATAACGATATGCTTTGCCGTGATAGTAATGCTGTTTATGCACAGACGGCTTATGAAGGTCAATATGGTCGAGGCACTCAAGAGTGTTGAATAATATTTCGGCATTAGCCGGGAGGTTGATAATATATGAAGATAAGTAAGGCGATCGTTGCCGCTGTAGGTGCGGCGGCTGCCGTAGGCGCGGCTGTATATGCCAAGAAAAAGCTGGAGGAAACGCAGACTCCGCTCAGAAAGAAAAGCCTGACCGTATGGAAAAACGGCGAGGTAACTCATAAGGAGATAATCAGAAAGCCTATAAGCGAGGAAGAACAGACCGATGCGATAAACAGCCGCATTGATGAGGCTGTACGCCGGTATAAGCCTATGTCCGAAAGAGGTAACGGCGAAACCGAAACCGAGCCTGAGATAGCGCCTGTCAATTTTACATTTACTCAGAGTGAAGATGACGGCGATCCCGGGGTCAGCTTTGAGCGTGTATTCGACCATTTCAACAGGCTTGAATCGTCCGTTGGTAATGGCGGTGAGGACGCAGGCGAAAGCGGCAAAAAAGCTGAGGATACAGCCGAAGAAGCCTTACCCGCAGTAACGGCAACAGTAACGGCAGTTGAGGAGAATTTTGACGAGCAAGCCGAAATGCCGAAACAGATGCTGCTCGAAAAGGGGATAATGACATCCGCTCCGATAGCAAATGCAGTTCAGGAGCTTGCAGAAATGCCGTCTGTTATACAGGATAATGAAGAAATTGAAGACGTAAAACTGCCTGTTGATGAGAGCATTTTCGATCTTTATGCAAGCGAGCCTGTCGAGGACGCAGTAAAGGCATTCGAGGAAATAGCACAGCAGGACGAAACCGCCGACAGTGAAGCTGAAATTGAAAGCGAACAAAATGATATTGCTACCGAAGAAGACGTAAGTGAGCCTGTCGAGGACGCATTAAAGGCTTTTGAAGAAATCGCCGAGCAGGAAGAAACCGCTGACAGTGAAACTGAAAGCGAACAAAATGACACTGCCACCGAAGAAGCCATAAGCGAGCCTGTCGAGGACGCAGTAAAGGCTTTTGAAGAAATAGCCGAGCAGGAAGAAACCGCCGACAGCAAAGTTGAAAGCAAACAAAATGACACTGCTACTGAAGAAGCTGTAAGCGAGCCTGTCGAGGAGGCAGTAAAGGCTTTCGAGGAAATAGCCGAGCAGGAAGAAACCGCCGACAGTGAAGCTGAAAGCGAGCAAAATGATATTGCTACCGAAGAAGCTGTAAGCGAACCTGTCGAGGACGCAGTAAAGGCTTTTGAAGAAATAGCCGAGCAGGAAGAAACCGCCGACAGCAAAGTTGAAAGCAAACAAAATGACACTGCTACTGAAGAAGCTGTAAGCGAGCCTGTCGAGGATGCAGTAAAGGCTCTTGAAGAAATCGCCGAGCAGGAAGAAACCGCCGACAGCGAAGAAGAGTCGCTCGAAGAACAGTTCCACACTATAATGGCGGAGGAAACCGCAAGCGAGCCTGTTTCTTCCCTTCGTACAGCTGAGTCTGTAGAGGACGCATTGAAAGAATTCGGCGACTTTATAGGAATATCCGAAACCGCTGACAGCACCGGTAGCACCGGAAGCACCGGAAGCACCGGAAGCACCGGAAGCACCGGAAGCACCGAAGATATTTCGGACGACGATCTTGAACAGACAAGCGGTATTTTTGAGGAAAGTACATTATCCGATGAGCTGTCCGAAACTCCGGACGAGCCGATTGACGCTGACGAAAAGCCGAGAACTATGGATTTCTTCGATCTGCCGGACGAAGCATATACGCCTGCACGGGTTACCGAAGAAAAGCACGATGAGAATGTTGCCGAGGTAGAGGATTTGTTCGGAAATCTGCTTATGGATGACGAGCCTGAGGTAAAGAAAACATTTAACGATCCCTCAGAGGTATTTTCACTGTTCGATACGGCTGACGGCGGACAGGACGATTTCGACAAGTACAGCGATGAAAAGATCGAGGAAGAAAGCGAGAAAAAGAAGACCAGCGATACAAGAAAGTACATAGCGCAGGATATTGCGGATAATATCGCATCGTTTGCACAGCTGCTTGAACCGCTCAATGCCATCAAGGAGAACAAGATACGCAGTAAGAGCGGTATACTGTTCGACTGGGAAATGAGGATACAGGCGCTTATAGGCGATCTGCCGATAAAGACGTACTGGAGAAACAACTTCCGCAATTATGAGATATGGAGCGATGAAAAGTGCATGGAAAAGGCAGGCGAGCTGCTCTCTATGCTTGAGCTTGTCGGAATAGTGCGTGATAAGGCAAAAGAGGTCGTGATAGACAAGGATACGCTTGATTTCTATTCGGCACAGAGCGAGCATCTCAACAATGATTTCCATATAGGAGAAACGGTCGTTGTTACACGGCCGTGCTGGAAAATAAACGGACACCCTGCAAGAAAGGGCGAAATTGCTAAGAAAGCTCCGTTTGCGGAATTCAGCCGTAAGAAAGTATCACCGCTTGAAACTATGCTGAGAGAAAACAGCTGTTCTGACGGGGATGTTAATATTCCCGTTACGGAGGACAATTTCTGTACATACGACCGTGAGATACCGTATGTAAAAAGGGCAATCGCCGAAGGCTTCTGCAAGTGCGCAGTAAGACGTATGGAGGACGGAGGCGCTCTGGCATTCTTCTATGAGGTTATTTCAGAAGGCGAAAATGTTCACTATTCGCCGTGCACTCTGAGATTTGAGGTCAACATTGATAAGAATGCAAATGTTGTCGGAAGATTCAGAAGCGAAAAAGTGTAAAAAGGAAAAGTGATATGTATACAAAAAGGCACCGCCAAAGCGGTGCTTTTTTCGTTTCACTTCACAATTGACTATGGGTGCGGAATATGTTAAAATCTATAACGTAAAAAGAATATTGGTCTAATTGGAAACGCACATCCCCCGGATGATAACGAACAACACAATAAAGTGCAAATTGTTATTATCAGGAGGAATTTTTTATGCCCAAAAACTTATTTCAGGAAATCGTGTTTACCGTTATGATGGTGTTTGTTATGGTGTACGCCATGATATGCTATAATATAGCACTTAATATCGGCGGTATGACAAACGAGGTCTTTTTACTTGCTTTCAAGGAGCTTGTGATAATGGGACCTATCGCTTTCGTGCTTGATATTTTTTTAGTCGGCAGGATAGCAAAGTACAAGACTTTTAAAATAATTAATTCTGAACGTGATAATCCGTTTTTCATAGTTCTCGGTATCTCGGTTATTTCAGTTATCTTTATGTGTCCGCTTATGAGCCTTGCCGCAACTCTTCTGTTCAAAAATGCGGGAAGCGAAGTTATTGCGGTGTGGATTCAGACAACGATAACCAATTTTCCTATGGCTCTGTGCTGGCAACTCTTTTTTGCGGGTCCTGTTGTAAGAGCTGTTTTCTCACTTATATTCAGAGAGAAGAAAGCTTTACAGAAGGATGAAATGAAAGAAATGCCTGAGATAGAGGTACAGTAATATTAAAGCCAAGATTTTTATAATCGTGGCTTTAGCTTGTAGAAAAAGTTTATTTTTTTAAAATATAGCAAACTCTCTAACCCTAACCCCAAACCCCTTCCCCGTGGGAAGGGGCTGAGTGTGGGGCT
>ENA-OYXP01000228-OYXP01000228.1-human-gut-metagenome-genome-assembly--contig:-NODE-228-length-27155-cov-5.907454_pt1 | contig 27155 bp, 25 predicted proteins | sample MGYA00244847_ERZ653426 | MGnify/ENA primary metagenome ERZ653426 (study PRJEB26926, sample SAMN06164979) | human gut metagenome | biome: ENVO:00009003; feature: ENVO:2100002; material: ENVO:00002003...
GCGCCGGGAACTGTACGATGGCCTGAAACGGCTGACCCAACGGGAGCAGACCTATTTGCTGTATCGTTATGGCTTTACCGATGGCGAGGAACATCCGCTGATCGGCACGGCGATATACTTTCACCTGACGAAAGGCCGCGCCAAAAAGACGGAAGAACAGGCTATGGATAACCTGTGGCTGGAACTGCCGTGGTGGTTTATCTGAGTGAAAAGAAAAATCGTGATTGTGCTACAAGTTTTCTGGAAATTTATGTGCAGCTATACGATTTTGAGGAATTTTGTAGACAGATGAAACAAAATAGGATTAAATCTAAGTATCTAAGGAACGTTGATTTCACGAAGCTGCTGATTACCGACTGTAGGATTTGAGGAGGATGCCGTTTTATGAAAATTACACGAGATAAAATGTTTTTTTCAAAAGATCTTATTCATACAATGGCATATGTCGGAATGTTCGTGGCGGCAATTATATCGGTTGGAGCGTGTAAGTCTGGTATTTGGGTGGCTGCGATATTAGCATGGATTGTAGCAGGTATAATTATCGGATTGGCGATTATTTCTGACTATAAAAAGGCAGAACTTTTGAAAAATGGAACAAGAATCATCGGAAAGGTTACAGCAACAAAACGGGTACATATAAAATTTCATATGAGTACCTACCACCTTGCCGATGAGGATGTAATCTATCCATATGTGGTACATTATCAGTATAAAGTTAAAGGTGAAACCTATAATGGAAAGTCGCAGTGGTTTTGGTTCAATCCATGTATTCCGAAAGGGGCACCAATAAAAATTCTAGTAGACCCAAAGAATCCGGCCCGAAGTACAGTTCTCAAACCAGAAAGCTAAAGATGGCTTTCAATCGAGGTAAAACAAAAAGTTTATCCTTATAGCGTGTTTATTTAAAAGAAGATTGCGATTGTGCTACAAATTTTCAGGAAGTTTATGTGCATCTATACGATTTTGAAAAATTTTGTGGACAGATGAAATAAAGCAGGCTTAAAATTCGTTATTCAAACAGAGAAGCCAATAATCATGATACCATTGATGTGATTCTTATAACTGCAATCGATCAGAAAAATGTGACGTTCGGATAATTCAAATAGAGCTCTGATGAAGAGGTGATTAAAATGACGAAATCAAGTAAGAAATTGACTGCCTTTGGTATGGCTTTGATCGTAGCGATTCTTATAGGCGGTTTCCTGTTGCATCCGTGGGGGAGGACAAAATCGGAACTTACTGTAACAAAGGTGGATTTAAGCAATAATTCTATCTATGCAACTGCTCCCAATCAACTGTACGGTACAAATAATTACTATCTCATTCAGGGAGCTTCGAAATACTTAAAAGGAAATATTCAGCTATCGCAAATTGAAGAAGGCGAAAAGATTGCGGTAGTTTCCAATGGAAAGGTTTTATTATCTGACCCCTATCAGTTTGATACGATATACAGTATTCGATTACCATAATCCTATTTTCATGCCCTAAACAATGAAATGAATATAGATGCTTTTGAGAATATGAAGATATTATTATGAAAGAGATAATTGTTGAACCGCATATTAGAATTGGACAATTAAAATTAGGCATGACGTCAGATGAGCTAGAAAATGCTCTTCTACAAATGAAGAAACAGTGGTCGAATTCTTCTGATAAAGCAATGCAAATGGAGCGTTGTGCTGAAACTGGTGATCCTAATTTGATAACAGGACGATATATGGATAATGATTCGTTCTTTCTGGTGCAGTATCGGAACGGAAAAGCTACTGAAATCGGCATCCAGAGAGAGTTGTCTAAAGTGGCATCAATAAAATTGTTCGGGCTGGATATGTTTAATACAACCGCCGAGTGTATTGTTGATAGCTTAATGAAAAAGGACAACGTTATTTGCAACGAAAAGGACTTGCAACTGGGAACGGAATATATTTTTCCCCAAATTGGAGTCCGACTCTGGAGAGAGCGAGCATTTCATCCCAAATTGTTGAAAGACCCGTTATACATGGAAGAAATGCAGGCGGTATTAGAAGACGAATACCAGTATCAGTATTTTCAGATGGTCACCATAATAGATTGAACTACTAACTAAGAGCCCTCTATTTGTAACGACTGCAAGTAGAGGGCTGTTGATCTGTTTGGAATATTTCAATTAAAGGTCAATCTTCTAATCCGCCGTGGTCGCAACCCAGTGACAGGAAGTGCTCTATCTCCCCACCCAGCACCATCTGCGCATACTCTAATAGCTTGTTGTAGAGCAACCAATCCAGCTCTGCTCGCTGCGCAGGGGTGTTGCCGTACTCGTTCTCAATAGCGATGCGGTCGATGCGCTAAATTCCAGTGGGAACTTACTATCGCAAGAGGAGTAAGTGATTTTGATATCGAACATTGACAATTCGGCAATAAGTATATTGTGCAATATAGAGAATTTCAATTGCGACTTCGCACTCGATTGACTTGCAACGCAAAATACGTTACAATAAACTTGAGGTGATAACCATGGAAAAAACGATGACACTCAATCTTCGTGTGAACCCTACCGTCAAGCAGCAAGCCGAGGATGTCCTAAAGCAGCTCGGCATCCCGATGGCAACCGCCATTGATATGTACCTGCGCCAAATCACGCTGACGGGCGGCATTCCCTTCTCTCTGTCCCTGCCGAAGGCTCCTGCGGCACTGAACGCTGACACCATGACCGATGACCAACTCCACGCAGCCCTGCAGGTGGGCATCAAAGAGGTTCAGAACGGTGATACTGTGGATGCGGCAAGCGCATTCGCACAGTTCAGGGAACAGCACAGATGAAGCAGTATGACGTGAAAATTTCCCATGCAGCCCTCAGCGATATGGAGCAGATCCACAGCTATATTGCCGACCGTCTGCTGGAACCTGACACGGCTATGGGGCAGTACAACCGCATTGCAGAAGCCATCCAGTCGCTGAACATCCTGCCGGAACGCTGTGCGCTGGTGGAAAGCGAGCCGGAACGCACCCAAGGGCTGCGGCAGATGCTGGTGGACAACTACTCGGTGTTCTACATTGTGGGCGAGGATGCCGTGTCGGTGGCCCGTGTTCTGTACAGTGCATCCGACCTTGTGCGCCGCCTGCGGAGAATGAAGTGAAAGGGGTGTTTGCATGACCGCCGTGATTTACGCCCGCTATTCCAGCGATAACCAGCGTGAGGAATCCATCGAAGGCCAGATTCGTGAATGCACCGCCTACGCCGAAAAGAACGGCATCACGGTCATCAAGCACTATATTGACCGTGCCCTTTCCGCCAAAACCGATAACCGCCCGGACTTCCAGCAGATGATCAAGGACAGCGAGAAACGGTTGTTTGACATTGTGCTGGTCTGGAAGCTTGACCGTTTTGCCCGAAACCGCTACGATTCTGCACATTATGAGTACCAGTTGGAACGAAATCATGTCAAGCTGGTATCTGCCACGGAGCCTATCTCTGACAGCCCTGCGGGTATCATGGTCAAGAGTATGCTCACCGGCATGGCTGAATACTATTCCGCAGAACTTTCTGAAAAGGTCGTGCGCGGCATGACCGAGAATGTTCTGAAGGGAAAGTACAACGGCGGCACGATTCCCATTGGCTTTAAGGTGGATGAGGAGAAGTTCTTTCAAATCGACCCGCTGAAAGCTCCCTTTGTGGTAGAAGCCTTTCAGCGGTACAACGATGGTGCGACCATGAAGGAACTGATGAACTGGCTGAACGACAGTGGCGTGACCACCAACCGCAATCAGAAGTTTACCTACAACAGTGTTCAGACGCTGCTGACGAACAAACGGTACATCGGAGAAAACCACTTCAAGGACATCGTAATGCCCGACAGCATCCCGGCCATCGTGGACAAGGACTTGTTTGAAGAAGTGCAGCAAAAAATCAAGAAGAACAGCCGCGCTCCTGCCCGTCACAAGGCCGAGGACGATTACTTGCTCACCACCAAGCTGTTCTGCGGAATGTGCGGCGCGATGATGTTCGGCGAGTGCGGTACGGGTAGAAACAAGATCGTTCATCATTATTATAAGTGCGCCACCGCGAAGCGTTTCAAGACCTGCAAGAAAAAGACCGTCCGTAAAGAGTGGCTGGAAGATTTGGTCATAGCTGAAACCATGAAGCTGATTCAGGACGATGCCGTGATTGATGCCATCGTTGCGGAAGTGATGGAGTTGCAGGATCAGGAAAACACCACTCTCCCTTTGCTGGAAAAGCAGATGCGCGAGGTAGAGAACGGCATTGAAAATATGCTGAACGCCATTCAAGCTGGTGTGCTGACCAACTCCACCAAATCTCGGCTGGAAAAGCTGGAAGCCCAGCAGAAAGAGCTTGAAGTTCGGATTGCCGAAGAAAAAATTGCTCGGCCACGGTTGAGCGAAAATCAAGTTCGATTCTGGCTGACCCGGTTCCGCAAGCTCGACCCGAACGTGAAAAGCCACCGTGAGACGCTTATCAATACATTCGTGAATGCTGTTTATCTCTATGATGAAAAAGTTTTGATTACATTCAACTACAAAGACGGCACAAAAACCATCACTTTCGATGAAATCGCCACCAAAGATGCCCCAGAGGGCAATGGTTCGGATTTGGGTTGCTTCGCTCCACCAAGAACTCCAGTGTCTTTAAAGATGCTGGAGTTTCTGTTTTATCTGGAACTTTGCAAAGAAACTTCTAGGGTGGGTTCGAACAGCTGCGGCGCTGTCGCCGAAGACAGCGCAAAAACAGCCTGCTAGGCTGTTTTTAGCAGCGCGGCTTGCGTAATCCACCCGCGCCCACCAAAAAAGCTCAGCGTACGAAAATACGCTGGGCTTTTTGTTTTATAAAAAACTGAAGTTTCACTTTCTAGGGTGGATTCGAACAGCTGCGTCCCGTCGGACAAAAAGGGGCTGTTGCAAAATGGCGTAGACAGCTCTAGTAAGACTCAAAAATAATCGTAAAATCGAATAACACAAAAAAGCAAGTGCATCACATCTCCATCAAAAATTTTTGATTTTTGAGAAAAAGTGTTGCACTTGCTTTAATTTTAGAAAAATACAGTCAAAATTCTTTCGTTGTACCGTTTGAAAACAGGGCGTTGTATTTTGCAACAGCCCTGTCTATTAATTTTTATTACCATGGCTCTTGTTTGCGCTTAATCTGCTGTGTAAACCGAAGCGTTGTTATCCGCGATCCGGCCAAACACAACAAAGTCGCACACGGCATTACCGCCAATGCGGTTGCCGCCATGCACACCGCCGGTAGTTTCGCCAGCGGCATACAGACCGGGAATAACATTTCCCTGCGTATCAAGAACCTCTGCGTCTGCGTTGATCTTCAGACCGCCCATAGTGTGATGGATTCATCAAGTTGATGGAACAGGTATAAGAAAGCGCAGGAACATTCTCAAAATGCTCCTGCGCTTTCTTTGCTTAATCTTCTAATCCATGGCTACCGGTCACATTCCCCAAATATTTCTCCGGATCACTGTTCAAAATCAAATCCACGTAGCCCAGCGGGTCGTTATAGATAAGGTAGTCCAGTTCCGTCTGCTGCGCCATAGTCACATCCAGTACATCCTCGACCCCGGTGCAGCAGCTCCACGCAGCCGTTGTCCATGTTGAAATGGCAGGCTCTTGCATCGTACTTCATGTTTGTGTCCTCTCTGCCTTACGGTACCTTTACAGTTGTAACCTTTGTGATACGGTCTTTCTTCTGATAAGGTTTCGGACACACAGCCGTTTGGAACAAGCCGGAGCTTGTCGGGGCAAGGCCCCTCCATCTTGCTTGCGCAAGACCGCTCTGCCGCTTAAAAGCCCCACTGGGGCTTTCATTGCTGCGCAACCGCGGCATTCTCATTTCCGAAGAAAACAAAAATCCGAACCCTTCTCCTATCGAGAAAAGGTTCGGATTTTCATTGTTTGGTGCGGATAAGAGGACTTGAACCTCCACCGAGTTGCCCCGATTAGAACCTGAATCTAACGCGTCTGCCAATTCCGCCATATCCGCATATTCTGTTTTGTTCGTTGCCGTTCGGCTCGGAACGATAGTTATTATACCACGGAAAGCGGGAAAGTCAAGCGTTTTTTCAAAAAAGTTTTTGCATTCTTTTCCGCATATTTTATCTTGCGTCCCTGCGCGCAAAAACACAGGCATCTGCCCCGGTGATGCCTACTGCCGGGGCAGATGTCTGCCAGACCACGCTTCTTATTTTGCAGTTTTTCCTGAATTTTCTCAGATGCCCCAGAACAGCCAGAGGCTCCCCGCCCCCACGAGGACCGCTGCCAACGTGAACGGCACACCGATGCGCAGGAAGTCCCGGGTACGAACAGTCTCACCGTTCTTGCGGAGAATACCGATGGCCGCGATGTTGGCTGACGCGCCGATGGGGGTCAGGTTGCCGCCCAGCGTCGCGCCGGTAAGCAGACCGAAGTAGAACAGCTCCGGCTCAATGCCCGCGCCGCCGTTCATGAGGGCGGCGACGCCCTGCACCACCGGCAGCATAGCCGCCACATAGGGGATGTTGTCGATGAAGGCCGACAGCCCCACCGACGCAGCCACCAGCAGCAGATAAAGATGCAGCGGCTCGTCTCCGGCTGCGGAGTGGAACAGCTGCGCCGCCGCGTCGATGACTCCCGCCCTGCTCACTCCTTCCAGCAGAATAAAGAGGCTGAAGAGCAGCAGCAGGGTGTCATAATCCAGTGCCTGGAACGTCTCGGCCAGCGGCTTCAGGGAGCGGCTGCGCCAGCAGGCGCGGGCGACACCGAAGAGGCACAGCCCCATGCAGACGAGTCCGCTGCGCAAGGTATAGAGCAGATGCAGCACGCCGCCAGAAGGCTCAGGCAGGAAAGACGCCGCGATGAGCAGACCTACCGTCAGCAGGAGAAGCGCCGTGGGGACGTCGTCCTCCACCTCCGTTTCCACCGTGACATGGACGGGCTGGCGCTGGTCCCGGAACAGCCAGAACAGCACCCCCAGCGAGGCCAGCGCTCCCAGCTCCACGCTCCAAAAGATGCCGGGCCGACCCTCCATCCAGAAGAAATCGAAGAAATTCATCCCCGCAAAGCCGCCCAGCAGGATGCTCGTGGTGTCCCCCACCAGCGTTGCCGCGCCCTGTAAATTGGACGACACCGCAATGGCGATGAGCACCGGCACCGGCGACAGTTTCAGCCGCCGGGCGATGGCAAGCCCTACCGGAGCCACCATCAGCACGGTGGCCACATTGTCCACAAAGGCACTGATGAACCCCGCCAGCAGCGCCAGCACCGACACGGCCCACCGGACATCCGGCACATGGGCAATGAGCTCTTCGGCCAGCCGGGCGGGCATCTTGCTCTGGATAAAAAGAAAGACCGTACCCATCATTCCCGCCATCATCAGCAGGACATTGAAGTCTACGGCCCGAGCGGCGTCCGCCAGCGTGAAATCATACACGCCCAGCTTTCCCAGCAGCAGGAACGCCCCGGCCCCGCCCAGCGCGACCCAGGGGCGGTACTGCTGCACCACCAGCATCAAAATATAAAACAGGACAAACAGGCTCAGCGCCAGTGTCATTTCGTCTCCTCCGCAGGTTCCAGAGGCTTTGCGTCTTCTTCTATCATCCGATAGCCGACGCCAAGCTCGTTGAGGATATAAGTATTGCTGCCCGGGCGGCTGCCCAGCTTTTTGCGGATATTGGCCATATTCACCTGCAGCTTCTTGGTGCTGCTGGCGTCCGTGTCGCCCCAGATGGCCCGGACGATGGCCGCATAGGTCATCACCCGCCCGGCGTGCTCGGACAGAAAAGCCACGATGTTGTATTCCGTTTGGGTCAGGCGCACCTCCTGCCCGTCCACGAACACCTTGCGGCGCTCGTAGTTGATGGTGAGGCCCTGTGCGCTGAACACCCCGCCGGGCAAGCTCCCGCCGCCATAGCGGTTCACCCGCAGCGCAGCCCGCACCCGGGCCAGCAGCTCACCGGTGCCGAAGGGCTTGGTGATATAGTCGTTGGCACCGAGGTCGAGGGCCTCGATCTTATCCTGCTCGGTGGTGCGGGCCGACAGGACGATGATGGGGGTCAGATACTTCTGCCGGATGGAGCGGATGGCGTCCAGACCGTCCCGGTCGGGCAGGCCGAGGTCCAGGATGACGAGGTCCGGATTATAGGAGATGAACATGGTCATGCCCATCACGCAGGTCTGGGCCACCAGCGCCTGATAGCCGTTGGTCTCCAGCAGGGTCTGGATGAAGCTGCAGATGTTCGCCTCATCCTCGATGATAAGTACCTTGAATTTATTATTGCTCATCCTCTGTTTCCTCCGTATCCACTTCTTCGGTCTCCAGCCAGAACCGGATGGTCGTACCCTCGCCGGGCGTGCTCTCGGCCTTTATCTCGCCGCCGTGGGCTTTGATGATGGCCGCGCACACCGACAGCCCGATGCCCATGCCGTGCTTGCCGCCCGACGAGGTATCCTGCGTCAGGGTCGTGCCGGTGAAGAGGGTCTTGAGCCGCTCTTTCGGGATGCCGCAGCCGTTGTCAATGACTTCAAACACCGCCCGCTGCCCCAGCGTGAACACCCGCAGCGTCAGGCAGGTCATCCCCTTGGCGTGGAGCACCGCGTTTTCCAAAAGGTTCGTCAGCACCTGCTGGATGAGCATGGAGTCCATCGGGATGACGATGAAGTCATCCGGAAGCTTTACTTCCACCGGTACGCCGGGGTGGAGCTTCTGGAACCGCACCAGCACCGTATCCACCAGCTCTTCCAGCACGGTGGGCGTCTTCTGGATGGCGACGCCGTCGGCGTCGATGCGGGTGACGGAGAGTAGATTTTCCACCATCCGGTTGAGCCACTGGGCGTCGGCACAGGCCTCGGAAAGGAGCTTTATCTTCTGCTCCCGGCCCAGCGAGTCGTAGTTGTCGATGACCGTAGAGCAGGACCCGTAGATGGACGTCAGCGGGGTGCGCAGGTCGTGGGAGACAGCCCGCAGGAGGTTGGCCCGCATTTTCTCTGTCTCGCTCTCCATCCGCAGCTGCTCCTGCTTTTTGATGCGGGTGGTCAGGGTGCTCGTCATAAAGGAGACCACCAGCATCACCACGCCGGAGAAGATGTTCTCCGGGATGGTGAAGTTGAAGGCAAAGTAGGGCGTGCGGAACGCGAAGTTGACCGCCAGCACGCTGATGACCGAACCGGCCACGCCCCACCAGTAGCCGTCGGTGTACATGGAAACAAAAAACACCGCCAGCAGGAACACCATCGAGGCCACACCGTCGATGCGGCCGCTGATGAACTGGATGAGCGTCACACAGGCGAACGCCCCGATGAGCGCCGCCAAAAGTACCCAGACGTCCTTTTTCCGGAGCATCTGCTTCATTTGCTGTCCCTCCCGATATATATTCGGTTATACTGTAAAAGTATACCACAAATAAATTAAAGATACAGCAAAGGGTGGGCATTTTTCCGTGGTTCCAAAGGGTTGACAAAAGTGCGTTCCTGGCTCACAATAGAATCATCTTCTTTATCGTAATAAAGGAAAGGGAAAGAATATGCTGTATTTTGAGAACGACTACTGCGAGGGTGCGCATCCCGCCATCCTGCAGAAGCTGACGGAAACGAACTTCGAGAAGGTGTCCGGCTACGGCACCGACCCCTACTGCGCCAGCGCAAAGGAGAAGATACGCGCCGCCTGCGCCTGCCCTGAGGCAGACGTCTTCTTCATCTCCGGCGGCACCCAGGCCAACTCCATCGTCATCGCCTCCACGCTCCGCCGCTGGGAGGGCGTCGTCGCCGCCGCCACCGGCCATGTGGCCGGTCATGAGGCGGGTGCCATCGAGTTCACCGGCCACAAGGTCATCGGCCTGCCCCAGAAGAACGGCAAGCTGGATGCCGCCACGGTGGAGGATTTCTGCAAGACCTTCTACGCCGACTCGAACCACGACCACATGGTCTTCCCCGGCATGGTGTATATCTCCCACCCCACCGAGTACGGCACCCTGTACAGCAAGGCTGAGCTCGAGGCCCTGTCCGCCGTCTGCCACACCTACCATATGCCCCTCTTCGTGGACGGCGCACGTCTGGGTTATGCGCTGGTGAGCGAAGGCACCGATGTGACCCTGGCCGACCTCGCCAGGCTCACCGACGTCTTTTACATCGGCGGCACCAAGGTGGGCGCACTCTGCGGCGAGGCCGTAGTCTTCCCCCACGGCGCACCGGCCCACTTCATGACGATGGTCAAGCAGCAGGGCGCTCTGCTGGCCAAGGGCCGCCTGATGGGCATCCAGTTCGACGTTCTCTTCACCGACGACCTCTACACCCGCATCAGCCGCAATGCCATCGAGACGGCCAACGCCCTCAAGAAGGGCCTCGCCGCAAAGGGCTACCGCTTCTTTATGGACTCCCCCACCAACCAGCTCTTCGTCGTGCTGGAAAACACCCAGCTGGCCGCGCTGGAAGGCAAGGCAAAGTTCGGCTTCTGGGAGAAGTTCGACGACAGCCACACCGTCGTCCGCATCGCCACCAGCTGGGCCACTAAGATGGAAGAGATCGAGCAGCTCATCGCTCTGATGTAACTGCCAAAACTTTCCTCTCCATTTTATGCGAAACGCCGGTTGCTTTTGGGGCGTCAGTATGCTATCTTTGAAAGAAACATGAGTGGAAGGAAGGTTTTCTCTATGGGCTTTTTTGACAGGCTCTTCGGCGGCAGGGCAAAGACTGCGGAAGAGACGCGGTTCCCCGGTGAAAAGATGGTCGTCAAAGCCCCCATGGACGGCATCGTTCTCCCGCTGGAACAGCTCCCGGACGAGACGTTCGCCGCAGCCATCCTCGGCCCGGGCTGCGGTATCGAGCCAACCGGCGGCACGGTCTACGCTCCCTTCGACGGGAAGGTCACTTCCATCGTCTCCACCCTCCACGCTGTGGGGCTGGAAAGCACCGAGGGCATCGAGCTGCTCATCCACATCGGGATGGACACCATCGCCCTGCGGGGCAGCGGCTTCACCCCGCTGGTCAGGGAAGGACAGGCCGTCAAAGCCGGAACGCCCCTGCTGAACGTGGATCTCGACGCCATCCGCGCCGCCGGGCTCTCCACCGAGAGCGCCGTCATCGTGACCAACGCCGACGACCTGCCAAAGCTCCATATCATCGCGGGCGGCATCGTCTCCACCGGCACGCCGCTGTTCAAATTCGAGTAAGATACAAAAAAGACATCTGCCGCCGGCGGATGTCTTTTTCGTTATGCTCATGCTTTTTCGGGCTTATACTGCAGGACCCGCTCGGAGACGAGGCCGTTGAAGAACTGGATGAAGGGTCCGAGGCAGAACGCACAGATGAGGGTACCCAGACCCACAAGACCGCCCAAGAGCCAGCAGAGCAGGGCGCAGAAGGCGTCGGTGAAGACGCGGCAGCCGAAGTACTGGAAGTGCGTGTAGTCCCGCAGACCCAGCGAGAGGTAATCGTAGGGCGCAATGCCGAGGTCAGCCGTCTGGTAGAGGGACGCGCCCAGCGCCGTCACAAGGACGGCCAGCACCACCCACACCAGCTGTTCCGGCAGGGACGCTGCCGGGCCGAAGGCCGCGGCAATGGGGTCGTAGAAGAAGGTTATGATGAACCCCATGCCGATGCCGTTGACGAAGGTGCCAAGGCCGATGTACTTGCGCCCGAACCAGAATTCCAGCGCAAAGAAGAGGATGTTGGTGGCGACATTCTGCACGCCCAGCGAGATGCCCAGCAGCTCGGCAAGGCGCATATTCAGCGCGCTGATGGAGTCGTTGCCGAGATGGGACTGCTTGAAGAGGGCGATGCCCAGACCAATAATGACAATGCCCACCACCATGCCCACGATGCGGCGGGTGGTCGGCTTTTGGGTGGTCGAAGTGCTCATGAAACGGCCTCCTGATTTATTTTTCTCTATTATAACGCTGCAGGAGGGTCGGCGCAATCAATATTGCACAATTATCTGTTTCATTGTGGAAAACTCATTGTCTCAAGTCTTCTTCCAGCCGGGCCTTGTCCAGCCTCTCGCCGATGACGATGAGCACCTGCTGTCCCTGCGGGATGGGGGCCGCCGTCAGACCGGCGGCGGCAGCGTTCAGCTCATACCACTGGCCATCATCCTCCACGAATCCTTTCACCCGGAGGACATTTCCGCAGGCGGGGTCGGTGAAGAGGGACGGGATGTTCTTTTCCAGCTGAGCACGGGGCAGACCCAGCTCGAGGAAGTAGGCCGAGGTAAAAGCATCATGCGCATCGAAGTGGAGCTTTTCGCAGCTGGCCTGCCGGTAGCCGCACTTTGCGATGCGGGCCATATCGTCGCCGGTCAAATCGGCCCAGTCCTTCGCAATGATCTCCTCCGGGCCGAACTTCCGGGAGCACTTGCAGGCTTCCAGCGCACGGGCCAGATGGGCTTCTGCCCCCTGCTTCTGCGCGTCAGAGGCCAGCTGACAGCGGCTCAGGAGGACACTGCCCGCCCATGCACTCTCGGAAGCGAGGATATATTCTGCCTGCGGGGAAAGTTCTTCCGGCAGAAGGGCATCCACGATGGCGATGACATTGCCCAGCTGATACCAGCGGTCCAGCGGCTCGTCCCGCAGCACGTCGAAGAACTCGTCCACGTCAAAGATGCCGCTGGGCTCCACGATGACCCTCTCAAAGCCCCGCATGGCCATGGAGATGAGCTTTGTCCGCATCCGGCGCTGGTGGGTGTCGCAGTCGCAGCCGCCGCTGATGGTCTCCAGCTCCACGCCCTGCGCCTCGAGGTCCTGCAGGAGCATGGCGTCCACGTTCACCGCGCCGAAGTCGTTTTCCAGCACACAGACTTTGACGCCCTGCCCGGCCCACCATGCCGCGTATCTGCGCAGGAAGGTGGTCTTCCCTGCCCCGAGAAATCCTGTGATAAGGTCTACCTGAACCATTGTCCTGTCCTCCTGTTGTATCAGCTTTTTCAGCGTTAGTATAAACTGACAGCCGTCGATTGTCAAACACAAGAAACGGCCCTTTCCCTATCTGGGAAAGGGCCGTTCCGCCGCAATGCTGGGAGTTCCTTACAGGAATTCGACGCTGCCGTCCTCGATGTGGTACATCGCACCGACGACCCGCAGGCCCGTTTCCTCCTCGATGTTATGGATGCACAGGCTCTTTTCGATCTCCTGCACACTGTGCCGGACATTGAGACAGCTGGCCTTGTAGGGGTCTGTTTCGTCCCCGATGGCCTTCTTTATCTCGTCCGTGATGTAGCGGATATAGCCGGCGGGCTCGGAGTTGATGGCGGCATCCACTGCACCGCAGTGGGTGTGGCCCAGCACCACCACCAGCCGACAGCCCAGATGGCCGGCAGCGTACTCGATGCTGCCCAGCTGGTGGTCATCGATGATGTTGCCCGCCAGCCGGATGACGAACAGCTCACCGATGCCCGCCGAGAAGATGTTCTCCGGGATGACCCGGGAATCCGAACAGGTGACGATGATGGCGTAGGGCGACTGGCCCTTCGCCCAGGTGGACATCCGGATACGACGGGAAATATCACCGCTCCCGTTTTCCGCGTTCAGATATTTCAGATTGCCCGCCGCCAGCTTGTAGATGGCATCGGCCGCGGTGCAGACTGGGGTCTCACGCATTGCAGCAGCCTCCTTGGAAAAAAGTGGTAAAAAGTATCCTGCAAAAATGCCCGGCCGTCCAACGAAGGGCAGCCGGGCGGGAGCTCAGTTTATCAGAAGTGGATGACGCCGAGGATCAGACCAGCGACGAGGCAGACGATGGAAACACCCCACTGCCAGCCGAAGCAGTACTTGATGTGGTCCTTGATCTCGACACCGGCCAGACCGATGCCCAGATAGGTAGCGGGAGCCACCGGGCTGATGAAGGTAGCGCAGTTGCGGCAGACGACCATTGCGATGGCGATGTGAGCCGGGTTGACGCCGAACTGGTTGCCAACGCTGACCAGAACGGGCAGCAGGCCGTAGAAGTAGGAGTCGGTATCGAACAGCAGAGCCAAAGGCACGCTCAGGATGCCGATGATGATGGGCAGGAAACGGCCCAGAGAGGTCGGGATGAAGCTTGCCATGACGACTGCCATCTTCTCCATGATGCCGCTCTTGCTCAGAACACCGAGGAAGACACCGGCACACAGGATGGTGGAAGCCATGCTCAGGCCAGCGGAAGCGTGGCTCTTGATGATGGAGTTGTGCAGTTTCTTGCCGCGGTAGTTGACTAGAATGCCCAGAGCGCAGCCGACCATGAAGACGTAGTAAGAGGGGAAGATGTCCAGAACCAGCACGATGATGACGGCCAGAGTCAGGATGACGTTGAAGATGAAGTTCTGGGGACGAGCCAGAGCCTCATCCTTTTTGCCGTCGTCGGAGTCGTCGTACTTGCCGGCGTCCTCAGCAACGATGGCATCGCCGAGCTTTGCGATGCGCTTCTTCTCCTGCAGGCCCCAGAAGATGGCGGTGCCGACAGCCAGCACCAGGCCGACGATCTGCATGGGCATGAGCTGGAACCACAGGTCGTTGGGCTCCATCTCGATGACGCTTGCGGCGCGCATGGTGGGGCCGCCCCAGGGCATCAGGTTCATGACGCCCATTGCGGTGACGCAGATGAGCAGCAGGGTCTCACGGCGCATGTGCAGGCGCTTGTAGACGGGCAGCATGGCGGGGATGGTGATGAGGAAGGTGGAAGCGCCGCCGCCGTCCAGATGGCCGATGATGGCGATGAGGCAGGTCATCAGAGCAACGCCGACGACGTTGTTGCCGACCTTCTTCATCAGCGCACCGATGATCTTGTCGAACATACCTGCATCGGTCATGACGCCGAAGAACAGGACGGAGAAGATGAACAGGACAGCCGTACCGTGGACGCCCTTGACGCCCTCCTTGATAAAGCCAGCCATTTCATCCAGGGTGAAAGCACCGGTAGCCACCAGAATGGCTGCGGTGATGGTCGAGACGCTGACGAATGCCAGTGCAGGGACCGTGACATTGCGCAGCAGCAGGACGATGACCGCAATCACCGTTGCAAAGCCGAGCAGAGCGAGGATCGTATCACTCATGGGTTTGTACTTCCTTTCCTTTTTTCATGTGCCGGGGATGCATTCCGTTTTATCCTCCAGAATCATTCCCGTTCGTTATGGTTCAAGTATACAGACTCAAACTTACAGCCCAAAGCCCTTCTCGTTACGGTTTGTTAAGAAATTCCTTAATATCCTGTAAGATTGTGTATGGAAGGTTGGATACAATAGAGTGCAACACAAAAGGCGTCCTTTCGGACGCCTTTTGCGTTGTTTATTCTTTCCGGCTGCTCCTTATCTGCGCCAGAAGCGTAGACGCCGACACAGGTTTTACCACATAGCCGTCGATGACGCCGTGGCTGCGGGCGTCCACAATCTCCCTTGTAGGGGCATTGGTCATCACGATGCGGGTCATGCCCGGGTAGCGGCCCCGGATTGCCATGCAGAAATCCACGCCGCTGCTGCTCATCAGGCTCTCGTCGATGGCAAGGACGTCGAAGGGCTGCTGCTCCAGCAGCTGGCGCAGCTCGTCCCGGCGGGAGCAGGTGGACACACTCAGGCCCAGCGCGCTGAGGTCTTTGTCCAGCAGGTCGAGGACCTTGTTGTTGTCGTCCGCCGCCAGGATGCGCAGCTTGCTGTCCACGCCCCACTGCAGCTGTTCGCGCTCCTGCTGCTGCTCCAGCACCGGCAGATAGACATAGAAGGTCGTGCCTCTGCCGATGGTGCTCTCCGCCCGGATTCGGCCCCGGTGGGTGCGGATGATCTGGTCGGCCAGGGCAAGGCCGAGGCCGGTACCTTCGCCGGTCTTTTTTGTGGTGAAGAAGGGCTCGAAGATGTGCTGCATCGTCTCCTTGTCCATGCCGCAGCCGGTGTCGGTGACGCTCAGGCAGACGTAGCTCGACCATTCTTCGGAAATTTTCTCTTCCGGGAAGAGCGCCGCCAGCTCACTGCGCGGCACGACACTGCCCCGGATGGTCAGCTTTCCGCCCTCGGTGCCGATGGCGTGGATGGCGTTGATGCTGATGTTCAGCAGCACCTGCTGCAGCTGGGTCGCATTGCCCAGAACGCATTCGCCGCTGAGCTCATTTTCTTCCTTCAGCTCCACGTTCTTCGGGCAGTTCGTCTCCACCAGTTTCCGGGTCCGATGGAGCAGTCCCTCCACCGACACGGCGTCGTAGACCGTCTCCACGTTTTTCCGGCTCATGGAGGAGATCTGTTTCACGACCTCCTGCGCCTTCTGCGCCGCCTCGCTGATCTCCATCGCGTTGTCATAGATTTCGCTGCCCGGGTCGGCGTCGGCCATGATAAGGTCGGCATAGCCAGTGATGGGGGTCAGGAAGTTATTGAACTCATGGGCGATGCCGCCGGTGAGGGTTCCCATCATCTGCAGCCGCTGGCCGTGGGCCAGCGACTCTTCGCTGCGGTGGAGCTCTTCGAGGGTCTGGTTCAGAGTCTTCAGATCGCTGATCTCGGTCGCGCTGCGGCGGTCACGCTCCTGCAGTCGGAACATCTGGAACATGAAGAGCACCAGCACCAGCGCCACACCGCCGAAGATGAGGGCCACCTTCACGAAGCTCTGCTGTACCGGCTCGTAGAAATCGTCGTAGTCCACCACAGCGCTGACGATCCAGAAACTGCCCCCCACATCCAGATGACGAAAGGCGCTTATCTTATGCACCCGAGGCAGATCCGGGTCGGCCCACCAGTAGGAGTAGTAGTCCAGCGTGCCGGATTCCTCTTCCTGCTGAGCGCGCAGCAGCTCACTCAGACTGCTCATGTCCAGTTCCTTCCCCTGATAGATGCGCTGGCGGCCCTCCACGACCTTGATGCCCCACTGAACGGCTTCGGGGTGCATGACCACAAGGTTATCGTCATTCTTTATCATGATGTAGCCGTTCCTGCCGACATGGATCTCCGAGATGAGCTGCTGATACATGACCGTGGAGTCTACCACGAGGCAGGCTGTCTCATCCCCGGCCTTCTTCTTCATCACAAGATAGTGCTCGCCGCCGCTGTGGTACTGCCAGTAGGAGATGTCCTCCGTCCGGGTGATGAGGACATCGCAGACGGCGCTGAGGCCGTAGCAGCTGTAGATGACCTCGCCGCTGCTGTTTTCCAGCCAGACGTCCCGGATGGTATCGCTCCGGGCCACCGTGGGGCGGAACGCTTTGCTGGCCTCCGCTTTTCCGGCGATGGAGTCCAGCCGGTCGGCGTATTCTTCCAGCAGGACGCGGATGCTGTCGGCGGTACTCTGCACCACCAGCTCCATCTGCCTCGTCTGGCTGTCCATCATGGCGGTGCGGTAGTCCTTCCACACCATACCCACCACGACAGCCAGTGCGGCTACCGTGACGACGCCGATGGCCAGCGGCACCCACAGGGTGCGCAGCGTCTGGAAGCGTATCTTTTTCGGGGCGTTCTCCTTCATATCGAGTCCTCCTTTGGGGCGGTCTTGCTCTTCCTGTCTAAAAATGTTATAATTTTATTTATCGCAAGTGAAACAAATTTTTCCGGTCAGAAAAGTGCAGGGAGTTATCATGTCGTATCATGTTCTTATTGTAGACGATGATCCAGCAATTTGCAAACTTTTATCGAAAGTTATGATAAGCAATGAGATGGACCCTCTCGTCGTCAACAGCGGCGCGGCGGCGCTGGACCTCATCGCGCGGCAGAGCAGCACGCTGGATATGATCCTGATGGACATCACGCTGGGCGACATGGAGGGCTTCGATGTCATCCAGACCATCCGGCGCAACGGCGTCACCACGCCGGTCATCATCATCAGCGGCCGCAACGAGGACTATGATTTCATGTATGGCCTCTCGCTGGGCGCCGACGACTATGTCACCAAGCCCTTCCGTCCCCAGATTTTGGGCGCAAAGGTCAAGGCCCTCATCCGCCGCAGCAAGAGCTTCTCGCAGGAGAACAACCAGCAGATCAGCTGCGGGCCTTTCCTCTGCGACACCACCACCATGCGCTTTTATAAAAACAATGTGGAGCTGAACCTCTCCGAGAAAGAGCGCAGCCTGCTGCTGCTCTTCGTGCGCCACCCGCAGCAGGTGTTCACCAAGGATATGATCTACGAGCAGATATGGGGCAACCTCATCGCTGTGGACGACAACGCCATCATGGTCTACATCAACCGCCTGCGCAGTAAGATCGAGGACAACGCCCGCACGCCCCAGCACATCATCACCATCCGGGGCGTCGGCTACCGGTTCGTGCCGTAAATAAGCGTTTCGCTTCCCCACAACAAAAGAAGGTCCGCTTCCTGCGCGCGGTGCAGGGAGCGGACCTTTGGTTTTATGCCGGTATAAAACACAAAACCTTGAAAAAGGAGAATCGCATGAAGTTTGTGTGCATATTTAGCCGCAAAAGCGGGGGTGAGAAGAGCGAAGGAATCTCCGTGAATCCATTCCGAAGCGTGGTTGGCAAGCCACATTCCCGCTTTTACGCTATATCACTCAATCTTCGCGGAAAGAGAAAGGCTTGACTTCGCGGACGACGTCCATGACAGTGCCGTCGCGGGCCTCGATGATGCCCACGATGCGGTCGCCGAACTGGACCTTCTCAGGCTCGCCGACGATGGAGTAGGCGATGTCGCGCAGCTCCTCGATGGTCTTCAGGGGGACGCAGTCGGCGGCCTTCAGAGCCTCCAGCAGATCGGGACGGCGGGGGTTGACGGCCACGCCGTAGTCGGTAACGACGATGTCAACGCTCTCGCCCGGGGTGGTGACGGTGGTCACGTCGGTGCAGATGGCCGGGATGCGGCCCTGCAGCAGAGGAGCGATGACGATGGTGCACTTTGCGCCCTGTGCGGTATCGGGATGGCCGCCCTGTGCGCCGGTGATGATGCCATCGGAGCCGACGACGACGTTGCAGTTGAAGTGGGTATCAACTTCCAGAGAGGCCAGAATGACGTAATCCAGCTTATTGACGAAAGCGCCCTTGTTCATCGGGCTTGCGTACTCGCCAGCAGAGATGGGGAAATGGTTGGGGTTGGTGCGGACATTGTTGACCGCGTCGAGGTCAAAGTCCTGCGTATCCACCAGCTTGCGGGCCAGACCGCGGTCCAGCAGCTCGCACATGGGCTTGGTCAGACCGCCGACGCCCAGACCCATATGGATGTTCTTCTTCTCCATGATCTTGGACAGAGAGATGGTGGAGGCGATGGATGCGCCGCCGACACCGGTCTGATAAGAGAAGCCGTCCTTGAAGTAGGGGGTGTTTGCAACGACCTGAGTGCAGTACTCGGCCATCAGGATCTTGCGCTGATCGGTAGTGGGCTTTGCAGCGCCGGTAGCGATCTTCTCGGGGATGCCGATCTGGTCCACGACGCAGACGTAATCCACCTTGGTCTGGTTGATCTCTGCGGGGTAGTTGGGGTAGTCCACGAGGCAATCGGTGACAGCGACGACATAGTCAGCCATCTCAGCGTCCACGTAAGCATAGCTCAGGACGCCGCAGTTGGTCTTGCCGCCCATACCGGAGCAGTTGCCGTACTCGTCGCAGGAAGGTGCGCCGATGAAGGCGATGTCAACGTGAGTCTCACCGGTCTCGATGGCGCGGACACGGCCGCCGTGGCTGCGCATGGTGGCCAGGCCCTTCAGCTTGCCATGAGAAATAGCATCGCCGATCTTGCCGCGGACGCCGGAGGACTCGATGTTGACGATGGTGCCGTCCTCGATCATGGGAACGAGGGCGTCATGAGCCTTGCCCAGAGAGCTTGCGCTCAGGGTGATGTTCTTGAAGCCCATCTTGTGGATCTCTTCCATGACCATGCAGACCACGAGGTCGCCCTCGCGGAAGTGGTGGTGGAAGGAAACGGTCATGCCGTCGTGGGCATTGCACTTGACCAGAGCCTCGTGGATGTCCTTGACCATCTTGTCGTGGTCATTGCGCATCACGGGGGTGACCTTCGGGCTGGCCTTCTGGAAGGCCTTGCCGTCTTTATAATTGTTGCCCTGGAAGACCTCTTTGCCGGTGCGCTCGAGGATCTCTTCGGGAATTTCTCTGCCGACTGCGTTCAACATAATTACAAATCCCCCTTATACACGCCGGATGCCTTTGCCAGATCGATGGTGCGCTTTGCACCGTCGTAGAAGGCGATGTCGATCATCTTGCCGTCAACGGTGAAGACGCCGATGCCCAGTGCCTTCTTGGAGTCGATCTCCTTGACGACCTTCTCAGCGAAGATGATGTCCTTCTGGGTGGGAGTAAAGATCTCGTGGACGATGGGGATCTGACGAGGATTGATGATGGACTTGCCGTCGAAGCCCATCAGGTGGATGTTCTCGACGTCCTTGCGGAAGCCGTCCATATCCTTCAGGTCGGTGAAGACGGTGTCGAAGCACTGCACACCTGCTGCACGGGCGGCAATGATCATCTGCTGGCGGGCGCCCATCAGCTCGATGCCGGTGCCGGTGATGTGGGTCTGCAGGTCCTTGGTGTAGTCGCCGCCGGACAGTGCGATGCCGAACAGGCGCTCATCGCTCTCGCAGATCTCCAAAGCGTTCATGACGCCGCGGGCAGACTCCAGAGCGGCAATGATGAGGACTTCGCCCTCGGGACGGCCATAGGTCTTCTCATCCTCGGCGATGGCGGCAGCCACGCGGCGGACGTCCTCGGCGTGCTCGGTCTTGGGGATGCGGATGGAGTCGCAGCCGCCGGCCACGCAGGCACGGATGTCTTCACGCCAGTAGGGAGTGTCCAGACCGTTGATACGGACGACGCGCTCTGCGCCGCGGTAATCCACGGTCTTCAGGGCGTGATACAGGCTGAAACGGGCGACATCCTTCTGGTTCTCGGCGACAGCGTCCTCGAGATCCAGCATCAGGGAGTCTGCCTTATAGATGTAAGGGTCTTTGATGAGGCCGGGCTTCTGCGCATTCAGGAACATCATTGTGCGGCGCAGGCGCTTCTTGTTGGGATTGTTCATCGAATGGCACCTCCCCAGGGCAGATTCTCATACTGGTCAACAGAGCGGAACACCGCGCCCTCGATGCGGGCCTTCAGGGTACAGTCCAGTGCGCCCTTGTCCACGATGGTGATGCGGACGTTGTCGATGTCCAGATTCTTCAGGGTCTCCAGTGCGACCTTGCGCAGCTGGTTGCCGTACTGATGGATGACAGAGCTTTCGAGGGAGAAATCGATCTTACCCTCACCCGGCTCGACGGTCACCATGCAGTCGCTGGATTCCAGAGTGCCAGCCGTGGCTGCTTTCTTGATCTCCATGCTTTTTTCCTCCTTGGCAGGTGGTTTCTTCAATCGTTATACCGTACTTGCGGGGCAGCGCCTCACTGCGCCGCTCCTGATGGTTCTATCATAATCGGACAATCTTACAAAAGGCATAGCGTCAGTCTTAATATTCGTTAAGAATCGCCAAAAATTTCTCTTGTACACAAGACATATTCCATTTTGGCATAGTTTCCGAGCCACCACAATGCCGATCCACCGTTCCCCGGTTTCGGAGAACAGCAGACCGACTCTGAAACTATGATACCTTAAGACCGGACGTTTGTAAAATCGTCAGATCCAATCTTGAACCATTCTCTGGGAGAATGGTTGCTTACTGGTTGTTCCGATAGTAGTTGATGAGGCAGCCGTCGGCGATGATCTGACGCTCCGGCTCGGTGAGGGCACCGGTGGAGACCGGGAAGGCAGTCACGGTGCCGTCCGGTTTGACGGCGTAAGCAGTAAAACTGGCCTTGTTCTCGAGAACTGCCTCGCGGATGCCGGGCACAAAGATGTAATCGCCCAGTTCAAACACCTCGGGGTTCTCTACGAGGAAGGGCGTCATGCCCCAGTTGATGCAGTTGGAGCGGTAACGCTTGGTGGCGTACTGCTTGGCAAAGTTAGCGGATGCACCCATGACACGCTGGCAGGAAGCGGCCTGCTCACGGGCGGAACCGTCGCCGGGCATATTGGCGAAGATGGTGGAGCCGATGTCGGTGTGGGCGGGATCGTTCTTCACACCAGCCTTAGTCAGGGCAGCATAGACGTTCAGGACTTCCTCGGGCAGGGCCTTGCCCGCCTCGCGGTCACGCTCGATCTGGCGCATGACCTTGCTACGGGAGACGTACTGGGGATCGCGGCGGCTCAGAGCGAACTCCGACAGACGTTCGGGGTTGGAGCGATAGGAAGAAGTCTCACCGGAGGGGATCAGCTCGTCGGTGGTGGTGACGGGGTCGGTGATGTAGGAGCAGACCTTGACCAGCAGATCGTCGGTCAGGGCAGGCATCTCGGGCCAGTCCTTGATGTTCGGGCCGAAGCGCAGCTCGGCATCCGGTTCGGCATGGCCCCAGCCGTTGTAAACGCGCTTCTCGTACAGGGAGGCGTTGTAGTGGTACTCAGGGTTCGTATACTCCACGTCCAGATCGGTGGCAGCGGTCAGCTTGCCGCCGTTGGCTGCGGTGGCGGCGATGGAACGTGCGTCCATCAGTGCCACGCTGGACATCTGACCCTCGCCCGGCTTGGAACCCTCGCGGTTCGGGAAGTTGCGGGTGGTGTGGCGGATGGAGAACTCGCCGTTGGCCGGGCAGTCGCCTGCACCGAAGCAGGGGCCGCAGAAGCACTCGCGCATGATGGCACCGGCGTTGACCAGATCGTTGGCACGGCCATTCTTGAGCAGTTCGCTCAGGGCGGGCATAGAACCCGGATAGATGCTCAGGGTGAAGACACCGTTGCCGCAGCTCTGACCCCGCAGAATGTCGGCAGCGGCGCAGATGTTGTCGAAGGTGCCGCCGGCGCAGCCTGCGATCTCGCCCTGATCGACCCAGATGGCACCATCGTGGAACTTGCTGTCCAGATTCATCTTGGCACCCTTGATCTGCTTGTTGGCCTCTTCCTGTACAGCGTGCAGGATGTCGGCAGCGTTGGCCTGCAGCTCGTGGATGGTGTAGGTGTTGGAGGGGTGCATCGGCATAGCGATGGTGGACTCAATGGTGCTCAGGTCGATGTAGACGCAGCCATCGTAGTAGGCCACCTCCGCAGGCTGCAGCTTCTTGAAGTCCTGCGGACGGCCGTGGATGGTGTAGTAACGCCGGGTCTCCTCATCGGTGACCCAGATGGAGGACCAGCAGGTGGTCTCGGTGGTCATGACGTCGATGGCGTTGCGATACTCGATGGGCAGGCCGGCAATGCCGGGGCCGACGAACTCCATGACCTTGTTCTTGACATAGCCCTTCTTATAGACGGCACCGCAGATGCTCAGAGCCACGTCGTGGGGACCGATGCCCGGGCGGGGCTTGCCGGTCAGGTAGATGGCAATGACCTGCGGACGAGCGAAGTCATAGGTGCGGCCCAGAAGCTGCTTGGCCAGCTCGCCGCCGCCCTCGCCGACCGCCATGGTGCCCAGTGCACCGTAGCGGGTGTGGGAGTCGGAGCCGAGGATCATCTTGCCGCCGCCGGCCATGGTCTCACGGTTGTAGCTGTGGATGTTGGCCATGTTGGTAGGGACGTAGATGCCGCCGTATTTATGAGCGGCGGACAGGGCGAACTTGTGGTCGTCCTCGTTGATGGTGCCGCCGACAGCGCAGAGGCTGTTGTGGCAGTTGGTCAGGACATAGGGCAGCGGGAACTGCTTCATGCCGGAAGCGCGGGCCGTCTGGATGATGCCGACATAGGTGATGTCGTGGCTGGTCATCGAGTCGAACTTCAGTTGCAGCTGGTCAGGATCACCGCTCTTGTTGTGGGCCTGCAGGATACCGTAGGCCATAGTGCCTTTCTCAGCTTCCTTTGCGTCCACGATGCGGCCGGTCTTCTGGGCCACTTCCTCAGGGCAGGAGCAGATGGTCTCGCCGTTTACGAGGTAGATCCCGTTATCGTATAATTTCAGCATGGTACTCTCCATTTTTCGCACATTTGCGTTCTTATACTCTCTCAAAAAGACACTCCGGAAAAGGGGAGCCTCCCCTCCCCGGAGTGAATCAGACTTTTACAGAACCATAGAAACGATGAGGTTGAATATAGCTGCAACACCGATGCTGATAGGCGTTGCGACGAACAGCAGACGGTTGAACAGGCTGCTGCGCTCTTCCTCATTGCCACAGGAACCCAGAATCAGGGAACCGCCGGAAGAGAAGGGGCTGATTGCACTGCTCTGCGCGCCGAGAACCGTGCAGGTGAACAGATTGACCGCGCCCAGACCCGTCGTTGCGGACAGACCGGGGATCAGCGGGAACAGAGCCGGGCAGACAACACCGGTGGTAGAGCTGAAGAAGCTCATGACTGCGCCGACCAGACTGAATGCAATCGGAACCAGGAAGGTCGGAACGTTGCTGCCGATCCAGTTGGACAGCAGGTCAATGGTTCCAGCCTCAACTGCAACGGCGATCAGCATACCAGCTCCGGCGATCATCAGGATAGTATTCCAAGGAACACGAGCGATGATCTCCTTCTGCGGAGCAAGCTTCATCAGCAGCGCAATGACAGCGAAGACGAATGCGACCAAGCCGACGTCGATCTTTCCTGCAACCAGCTTGATGACCGCATTGCCGGGGATCAGCAGCTTGAGCAGCGGGAAAACCAGAACGACTGCCATCATCGCGACCATGAGATAGAGCGTCTGCTTCTGTGCGGTGGTGTATGCTTCCGGTTTTTCAAACTTGACATCTTTGCCGATGTTGCGGTTTGCAGGCAGTGCAAAACGGAAAATCGTAATGAGGATCAGAGAGAACAGGACTGCCAGACCGAACATTTTCAGGCAGGTCACGAAAGAATCAATGGCTTCCAGTTCGGGAGCTGCCTCATAGGAGCTGTCCATCAGACCACGGAAGATAACGCCAAGCGCAGCCGTCGGGAAATCACCGCCCGCCAATGCGCCGCAGTTGATGGCGACTGCACCGGTCAGCTTGTCCATCTTGGACTCTTCGCAGATGAGCAGCGTGATGGGAGCGAGGAATGCCAGAACCGTGAAGTATGCTGCACCCATGACCGACAGGGTGACAGCAACGGCGAACAGTGCATATGGCAGCATTCCCGGGAATTTACGGCAGGCATACAGCAGCGAGCGGGAAATCTTTTCCAGCGTGCCATTGGCTGCTGCAACATTATAGAACAACGAAACGGAGATGATGACGAACATCGTGTTCGTCGGCCAGAATGCAATCAGAGCTTTCGGCTTGAGATCCAGCCAGAAACAGCCGATAAAATATGCAAATACAATGCAGAAGAAACCCGTATTGATCTTGGTTTTATAGCCAAGAAAGACTGCCAGTGCGATGGCAGCGATAATAACAGCACTTTGCATGGAACAGCCTCCTTATTCCACTTCTTCGGCGTTACTCGATGCCGAGCAAGCCTGCCGCAATGGTGTGCGACATATAATAGATCTGCTCGTCCGGGATGCCGTGGTCAGACAGATACTGGAGATACTGCTGCATCGCGATCTCCCAATGAGGATTCTCGGTCTGACCGCCGTCTGTGCTGATGAGCACATTCTTGTAACCAACCTCTTTGATAACCTCAAGGTTTTCGGGCAGGTTGCTCTTGTACTTGCCGCCGCCCATGTTCTGTGCATAGCAGCGTTCCAGCAGAACATCGTAATCCTTGACGATCTTCTTCTGATCCTCAATGCTCATATCGACGACCCACCACTCCGGATGGGTGACGACCAGCTTCTTGACACCGGCAGCGCGGGCTGCATCGCAGACGATGAAGCTCTCTTCGGGGGAGATATGCGCCGTGCCGAGTACTGCGTCATAATCCTTGACCAGCTGGAAGATGTCCTTCATCTCGGGAACAATTTTTCCGTTCTCGGTCACCTTCACGCCATCGTCCGGGTTCTTGCCGAACTTTGCCAGATGGTTCTGGGCGTGCTGGGTCGGCAGCCAGACCACTTTGGCTCCCAGCTTCAGCGCGACCTCGACCGCCGCCGGATTCAGGCCGCCGACCGGATGGTTCAGGGTGATGCTGCCGAACATGGTAAAGTCGTTGTCGCCATGGACGATCTTGTTATAACGGTTGCACAGATAAGCCCGATCCATCGTCGTCCCCTGATGGGTCTTGATGACAATGGCTCTTGCGCCCACCTTGACCGCGGCATCCGTCAGCTCCAGATCGTCATACGCTCTCAGTCGAAGATCCGGATTGGTGTGGACGTGCATATCAATAACGCCCTTCATCGGATATACGCTCATGTTTTACCCTCTTTTCTATCATAATCCTGTACAAAAGAATCCTCATCTGCAGTTGAAGTTCTGGTGATTTTAGTATATAATCATTTCTGTGATTGGAAAAGCCCTATTTTTATAACAGCCCCTATAGGCAAAACCGATAGCAAAAAAGAAATTTCTGTCGTTTTGGGAGGAATTGTCATGGATCTCCGCGAACTATACTATCTGAACGCCCTTGCCGAAGAGCAAAGCATCTCGAAAGCCGCCGAGCGGCTGTACATCGCGCAGGCCAGCCTGAGCCAATTCCTGCGCCAGTTCGAGGCGCAGCTTGGCTCCCCCATCTTCGTGCGCACCAACAAGGGGATCCGCCCCACCCCTTCCGGCAAGGTTTTTCTGAGTCGCGCTAAGCACATCTTAAAAGAGTACCAGCAGGCCCAGCAGGAGTTCTGGGACAACGAGAACACCGTCGGCGGCACCGTGTTCTTCGGGGTCAGCTCCTTCCGCGGCAGCTATGTCATCCCGCCCATCCTGAAAAAATTCTACGACCAGAACCCTCGGGCCACCATCAACATCTACGAGGGCAACAGCATGAATCTGGTGGAGAAGATCCGGGAGGGCGAGCTGGACCTTGCGCTCTCCGCCTACCCCATCGTCAGCACCGAGGGCATCCAGATGGAATACCTCTACCGGGACGAGGTGCTGCTGGTCGCCACCAAAGACCACCCGATCTTACGGCAGGCCCGCATGGACGAGACCGGGCGGCTCCGCGTCTCGATGGAGGAAGTCACCCGCCATGAGTGCATCCTCAGCGGCAAGGATACCATGCTGGGTCACCTGATCCGAAGTGCGTTCGGAGCTTACGGCCTGCGGCTGAAATCGAAGCACGACAACATCACCGCCGAATTTGCCGCATCCATGGCACGGGTTGGCCTTGCTCTGGCTTTCACCTACCGCTCCTGCATCGTCGAAGAGCCGGATGTCGTCCATCTCTCGCTGGGGTCGCAGGGGCTTTACCTCCGGCTGGCCCTGCTCTCCCCCACCTGTCTCTTATACACATCTCCGAGCCCACGAGACGCGTAGTAATCTCG
>ENA-OYXP01000300-OYXP01000300.1-human-gut-metagenome-genome-assembly--contig:-NODE-300-length-22312-cov-4.221144_pt1 | contig 22312 bp, 17 predicted proteins | sample MGYA00244847_ERZ653426 | MGnify/ENA primary metagenome ERZ653426 (study PRJEB26926, sample SAMN06164979) | human gut metagenome | biome: ENVO:00009003; feature: ENVO:2100002; material: ENVO:00002003...
TTTCTACCCTTAGCAATTCCGTCGAGACTGTTCGGATGAAATTCTCGGCGCTCGAAGTCATGGCGGTGACCGCCCTTTCAAACATTACCAACTCGGTCATCAATACCGGAAAACGGATGATCGAATCGTTTACATTGGAGCCTCCCAAGCAGGGCTTTGACGAATACGAGCTTAAGATGGGCTCTATTCAGACGATCATGATGAGCACCGGCGCATCGTTGGAGGAGGTCAATAAGTATCTTCAGGAGCTGAACACCTATTCCGATAAGACAATTTACTCTTTCCAGGATATGACCTCCAATATCGGTAAGTTCACGAATGCCGGCGTCGGCCTTGAGGATGCTGTTATGGCTATCCAGGGCGTGTCGAATGTGGCTGCCGTATCCGGTGCAAATGCAAACGAGGCTTCCCGTGCAATGTATAACTTTGCGCAGGCCTTGTCCGCAGGATATGTCAAGCTGATCGACTGGAAATCCATTGAAAATGCGAACATGGCAACAGTGGAATTCAAGACGCAGCTTTTGGAGTCGGCTGTTGCGTGCGGAACTTTGACGAAAACCGCAGATGGAATGTATAAGACCGTCAAGGGAAATGTCATTGATGCCACACATAATTTTAACGATTCTTTGCAGGATCAGTGGATGACGACGGAAGCTCTTGTCGGCACACTTCGTAATTATGCGGATGAAACGACCGACATCGGCAAGAAGGCATTCGCGGCTGCACAGGATGTTAAGACATTCTCACAGTTGATGGACACCTTAAAGGAAGTTGCGGGCTCCGGCTGGGCGAATACCTGGGAAATTCTGTTTGGTGACTTTGAGGAAGCCAAGGAATTGTGGACTGGTCTTAGTCAGGCGATCGGCGGATTTATTGATACGCAGTCTGATGCTCGTAATTCAGTGCTTCAGGGATGGAAAGACCTTGGCGGCAGAACCGAGCTGATCGAGTCCCTCAAGAATACGCTCAAGGGAATCGGAATGGTTATCAAGCCAATCACGGAGGCTTTTCGTGATATTTTTCCTCCGACTACGGCGGAACGGCTTCATGATCTGACGGAAGGACTGCTGAAGTTCACAGAAAAGCTGACGCTTAGTGACACTGCTTCCGAAAACCTGAAGAACACATTCAAGGGTCTGTTCGCCATTCTTGATATTTGCAAGCAGGCGATCGGTGCAATTCTGGGTCCGGTCGGTTCGCTTCTTGGGAAAGTGACCGGCTTAGGCGGTGGTGTTCTCGGCGTGACCGGCTCTATCGGAGAATGGCTCGTTAAGCTTGATGAAGCGATCAAGAAGAACGACACCTTTGGCAAAGGCATTGAGAAAATCTCTGATTTTGTGAGCGGTGCTGTTACGGCCATCAAGAATTTTGCCGAGTCTGTTCGTGAATACCTCGGTCTGCCGACGTTGGACGAAGCGAAGGAGTCTATGAAAGAACTCTTTGGTACTGCCGAAGAGAAGATTCAGGTTCCTGGACTGGAACTCCTGCACACAATCCTGGAGAAGCTGAAAGAGCGTGCCGATCAGGTCAAAGACGCTATTGTCGGTCTGAAAGATGGCATCTCTGATGCGTTTTCTAAGATTGGCGGAAATACCGATGTGTCGAAATTTGCCGCATTGATTCAAGCACTATCCGTTGCCGCTAAGAAAATTGGCGGTGGTATTTTCGATGTGGTCGGAAACGGTATCAATAAGATCGTAACCGCGGTGAGTAACGCTGATTTTAGCGGAATCATCGACCTGCTGAACGGAATTTCTATCGGCGGTATTGCGATTGCCATAACCAAGTTCACTAATAGTTTGACGAAGCCCTTTGATGAAGTCGGAGGCCTTCTTGACAATGTGAAGGGAATTCTGGATGGGGTTCGTGGATGCTTTGAGGCGTATCAGACGCAGTTAAAAGCCGGGACTTTGCTGAAAATAGCAAGCGCTATTGCGATTCTGGCAGCATCTATCGTCGCGATTTCTCTTATTGATAGTGAGAAGTTATCTGCGTCACTGGGAGCTATTACGGTTCTCTTTGCTGAATTGATGGCATCCATGTCGGTCTTTACTAAAATCAGCGGAGATGTTAAAGGCGCGGTGAAGAGTTCGACGGTGATGCTCGCCATGTCCACATCTATCCTGATCCTTGCATCAGCTCTGAAGAAGATCAGTGACTTGGATGGCGGACAGCTTGCAAAAGGTGTTGCCGGTGTGACGGCCTTGATGGCTGCGATGGTCGGTGCGGTGAAGCTGCTCAACATGAGCGGCGGTTCTTCGATGAAGGGTGTGACACAGATGGTTCTCTTTGCGGCTTCCATCAAGATCCTTGCATCGGTCTGCACAGACCTTGCAACGCTTGAATGGGATGGGCTTGCAAAAGGGTTGACCGGTGTCGGCGTGCTGCTGGCAGAAGTCTCACTCTTTATGAACACCGCAAAGTTCAGTGGAAAGTCTTTGACAACAGCGGCGGGCATCGTCATTCTTGCTTCGGCAATCAAAATCCTGGCATCCGCCTGTAAGGATCTCGGTAGTCTCGATTTCGGACAGCTTGTGAAGGGGCTTGGCTCCATTGGTGTTCTTCTGGCGGAGATCACGGTCTTTACCAAGTTGACCGGCGATGCAAAGGGTCTGGTGTCCACCGGGATCGCGATGATCGGGATTGGCGCTGCTATGAAGATCTTTGCTTCCGCGATGGGCGACTTCGGAAACCTTGACTGGAATCAGATCGCCAAGGGGCTTGTCGCTATGGGCGGCGCATTGGCCGAAGTGGCTATCGCTATGAAGGTGATGCCGAAGAACACGATAAGTGTTGGCGTTGGTCTGATCGCTGTCGGTGCAGCACTTGAGATCGTGGCAAATGCCCTTGGAAAGATGGGCGGTATGACCTGGGAAGAGATCGCAAAGGGGCTCGTCACAATGGGCGGCGCTCTTGCAGAGCTTGCCATCGGTCTGAATGTGATGAACGGTACTTTGCCTGGCTCTGCTGCCATGCTGGTAGCGGCTGGCGCATTGGCTATTCTGACTCCAGTGCTGCTGGCTCTTGGCTCAATGAGTTGGGAGAGCATCGCCAAGGGGCTTGTGACGATTGCCGGTGCATTCACCGTGATCGGTGTGGCCGGTCTTGTGTTGACTCCTCTTGTTCCGACGATCCTGGCGCTTGCCGGAGCATTTGCGTTGATCGGTGTCGGTACCGCAGCTATCGGAGCAGGTCTTCTCGCTGCCGGTGCCGGACTGTCGGCTATTGCAGTCGGCATTACCGCTTTGGCTACTTCTCTTGGCGCAGGTGTGACCGTTATTGTGGCAGGACTCAGCACGATCATCACAGGGATTGCCGCATTGATCCCTGCCGTTGCCGAAAAGCTCGGTGAGGCTATTATAGCGTTCTGCGGCGTGATCGCTCAGGGGGCTCCCGCTATTGGAGAAGCTGTTAAGGCCGTCGTTCTTACGCTGGTGGATGTACTTGTTGAGTGCGTCCCTGCCATTGCTGACGGTGCATTAGCACTGCTGTCCGGCGTGCTCGCTTCTCTTGCAAACTATACTCCGGAAATCGTTGACTCTGTCATGCTGTTCCTGATCAACCTGCTGAACGGCATTGCAGAGCGGCTGCCCGAACTCATTCAGGCGGCAGTCAATGTGATCGCGGCATTCTTCTCCGGCATCATTGATGCTCTGGCGGGACTTGATACAAGCGTATTGGTGAAAACCATCGCCGGCATCGGTCTGCTGTCCGGCATTATGGTCGCATTGGGTGCGGTAGCCGCATTGATTCCAAGCGCTATGATAGGTGTGCTCGGCATGGGTGCTCTTATCGCTGAACTGGCGATCGTTCTTGCTGCTGTCGGTGCCCTTGCACAGATCCCCGGCCTTTCCTGGCTGATCGGTGAGGGCGGTAAGCTGCTGGAGCAGATCGGTACGGCGATCGGTGGGTTTGTCGGCGGCATTGTCGGCGGATTCATGAGTGGTATTTCCAGTCAGTTCCCGCAGATCGGCAGTGATCTTGCAGCGTTTATGACAAATGTTCAGCCGTTTATCGACGGCGCAAGCAGCATCTCTCCGGCGATGTTCAGCGGTGTGCAGGCATTGACAGACGCGATATTGCTGCTGACGAAGGCCGAGCTTGTGCAGGGTATTGCATCCTGGTTCACGGGTGGTTCTTCTCTTTCGGATTTTGCTGATGAGCTTGTTCCGTTCGGAGAAAGCATGGCGGAGTTCAGCAACGCCATCAGCGGGATGGACGCCGACCTTGTTTCCAAAGCGGCGACTGCCGGTAAGGCACTTGCAGAGATGGCCACAACGCTGCCGAACAGCGGCGGTGTAGTCGGCTTCTTTGCCGGTGAGAATGACATGGACAAGTTTGGAGAGCAGTTGGTTCCGTTCGGAAAGGCCATGAAGGACTACTCTCTCGCTGTCAAAGGAATGGATGTCGGTGCCGTCAGCAATTCCGCTTCTGCCGGTAAGGCGCTCGTGGAACTATCCAATACCATTCCGAACTGCGGCGGGCTTGTGAGTTTCTTCACCGGAGACAACAGCATTGCCGACTTCGGCGACCAGCTCGTTCTCTTCGGCAATGGTCTTGCGGCTTACTCCGCCTCTATCGAGGGTATCAACATGAGCAAGCTCTCCGGCGCGATCACACAGGTCGAGAAGCTGGTGGCGCTTGCCGATACGGTGAAGAATATGGATCAGTATGCATTTGTGAACTTTACGAATGCGCTGATTCTGCTGGCAAACACAAGTATCCAAAACTTTACCGACGCCTTCTATAACAGTGGAGCTACCGTGAGCACGGCGGTCATCTATATGCTCAATTCCGCAGGCACGACTATCCGGCAGAACCAGACAATCGTTAATGTGGCGATGGCTGAGCTGATGCTTGCAATGGCTGCGACTGTGAAAGCACATACCGCGAGCATGAATACCGCGGTCGTGCAGATGATGGTCGGCTTCAGCACCACAATCCGCAGCAACGGTGCTTCCGTGCGGACGGCGATGCAGTCTGTCATGCTGGTCGTTGTGGCAGAAGTGAACAACTACAAGGATCAATTCAATGAAGCCGGCAGGAATGTTTCGCAGGGCTTTATCAACGGCATCCGATCGAAGCTGAGCGGCGCCTCTCAGGCGGGCCGTGATCTGGGCCTTGCGGCGTTGAATGCGGCAAAGAAGGCGCTGGACAGCCATTCTCCCTCCCGCGAGTTTATCGAGCTTGGTAAAAACATTGGCGAGGGTATGACCATCGGTATCAACAATGCTATCGTTCCGGTTTCTTCGGCTGCGGCAAAGATGAGCGATGAAGCCATCAAGGTCGCGCAGAAGGGACTCGATTCCTTTAAGGATTGGGCGGAAGAGCGGAAATATTACAGCGAGCTCAGCTTGAAAGAGGAGCTTGCCGGATGGGAAACGCTCCAGAAGAAATACCGCGAGGGCAGTGAGGAACGAAAGCAGATCGACCGCGAGGTCTATCGTGTTCAAAATGAGTTGGTTACGGCCACTTATCAGTATTCGATGAACTGGATCGAAGAGCAGAAATCGTATAACAAGCTGACCCTTGCAGAGGAACTGGCTGCCTATAAGCGTGTTCAGAGCCGATATGCCAAGGGGACAGAGCTGCGGAAGAAGCTCGACCTGCAAGTTTACCAGTTGGAGAAAGAGATCAGCGACGCGCAGAAACAGTATATCTCTGATGTGCAGTCTGTGCAGAGCGAGGCGAACCAGAAGCGGCTCGACCTGGAGGAAGAGTACGCCGATAAGGTAAAGTCGATCAACGCGCAACTGGCGAGCGATATTCAGGCTGAGAACGACAAGTACGAGAATGCTCTGAAATCCCGCGAGGATTCCCTCTATAAGTCCTATGGACTCTTTGACGCTGTGAAGGAGCGTGATGAGGTCAGCGGCGACACCCTGATGAAGAATCTTGAGGGTCAGGTCAAGGAATTTGGCGAATGGCAGGATATTTTAGAGTCTCTTGCCGGCAGAGGACTTGACAGTGACCTTATCGAGGAACTTCAGGATATGGGTCCTGACGCGATCGCCCAGATCAAGGCGCTGAACAACATGAGCGACTCCGAGCTTGAGAAGTATGCTGACCTCTGGAAGGTCAAGCACGCAATGGCTCGCGAGCAGGCGGTCGGCGAATTAGAGGGGCTGCGCGAAGAGACTCAGCAGAATATTGCAAAACTCCGCGAGGAGGCCGATCAGGAGCTTACCGAGTATCGTGTTCTCTGGCAGGAGAAGATGAACCAGGTTACGGAAGATGCCAACGCTCAGTTGGAACAGCTCCGCAGAAGCTTTGAGGAAAAGGTTGGTCTTATCAAGAACAATACTGAGGATGAGCTTCAGGAGATGGCCGACACGGCGCAGAAGGTCTTGACGGAAGCTGGTTGGGATGAGACCGGCAAGCAGATCGTCAAGGGGCTTACTGAAGGCGTTCAGTCTGAGAAGTCCAGCTTTGTTGACGAGATCACGCAACTGGCTCTTGCAGGCGTACAGGCGGCGAAGTCGACACTGGACATCAACTCTCCATCGAGGGTGTTCCGTGAGATCGGTAACTACACCGGTCTTGGTTTCGTGAAAGGTCTTCAGGACTATGTTGACCGATCTTATGCGGCCGGTTCTGAGATGGCGGAGTCGGCCGAGGGCGGTCTTTCCGGTGTGCTCCAGACCATTGCCGACATTGTGAGCGGCGGGTTCGACATGGAGCCGGTGATCCGTCCTGTTCTGGATCTCTCCGCCGTATCGGCCGGAGCAGACGCCTTGAACAACCTATTCTATTCGCAGCGAGCGGTCGGCCTTGTCGGGCAGGCTGCCGTTGCATTTGAGGCACAGCGCGGCGGAAGCAGCCAGACAACCATTTCCGTCGACAATGATGATGTTGTGGCTGAACTCCGCACGCTTCGAGGTGAGATGGCTTCGATGCTGGAACGCATGGAGAAGCTGCGTGTTGTGCTGAACACCGGTGCGCTCGTCGGCGAACTTGCTGAACCGATGGATGCGGCGCTCGGACAGCGGTCTACACAAAGAGGAAGGGGGATTTAAGTTGTACCATTCGATCACATTTGGCGATAAGAACACATGGGACGATTGGCGGCTTGTCCCCGCTTCCCGTCCGCTATTCAATCCACCTGCACAAAAGGTGAAGACTCTGGACATTCCCGGTGGGGACGGCGTCATTGATCTGTCGCAAGCCCTCACCGGGTATCCGGTGTATCAGAACCGGACAGGGTCTATCGAGTTTATCGTCATGAATGATTTCAAACCATGGCACATGGCGTACTCGGATATCATGGACTATCTGCACGGACAGACCATGCGGGCGATCCTTGAGGACGATCCTGAATATTTCTACGAAGGGCGCTTCACAGTGAACGCCTGGAAGTCGGAAAAGGACTGGTCGCGGCTCGTCATCGACTACGATGTCGGCCCGTACAAGTGGAAAAACCTTTCCTCCATCGACAACTGGCTATGGGACCCGTTCAACTTTCAAAATGGAGTCATTCAGGCAGCTTTGTTCCGCAACATTGCGGTGACGACAGAGATGAAAGAGATCGAGCTGGACGCGGTGATGTACGGACGGGCTCCGGTCTGCCCCAGATTCATTGTGCAAAGCAGTGAGGGACGCGGCGTTCATGTCCGATTTATCAACCGTCAGCTCAGCATCGACCTGACGAAGCTTTTGCCGGAGGGAACCATTCAGATCCCTGAGTTTATTCTGTTTGGTGACTACGGCGGAACGATCTATCTTTGGGTCGACGAGGGAACGGGGACCGTGTCCGTTGATTTCAGACAAGGGAGGTTGTAAGCGATGTATTCTGTTTATGCCGATGGCGTCTGCATCTACAATGATGCCTTCGCGTTGGACAACATGAAGCTTGCAAGCCCCAAGCTGACGCTGGAAGACAATGCGGCCGGTTCCTTCGTGATGACGGTTCCGCCCTCTAATCTCGGATACAGCACTATCGTCCGTATGGTGACCGACATTGCCGTCCACAAGGACGGAAAAGAGATCTGGGCGGGTCGCGTCCTCTCTGAAAACGAGGACTTTTACCTAAACCGGGTGCTTACTTGTGAGGGCGAGCTTGCATTCTTCAACGACAGCACACAGCCGCCTGCGGAGTACGCCGGAGGGACGATTCGTGAGTACCTTGAGGCGATGATCGCCATTCACAACGCAAAGGTCGGAGACAACCGGAAGTTCACCATCGGCATTGTTACTGTGGTGGATGAAGATTTTCCGACTTATTACACCAACTATGAAAAGACCATCACAATCTTGAATGCGTTGGTGGCGCAGTACGGCGGTCATCTGCGGGTTCGTAAGGAAGACGGCATCCGCTATCTCGACTATTTGGCGGATTACCCCGACACTTGCAGCCAGACGATCCAGTTCGGCTCTAACCTCATTGAACACACCAAGGGATGGGATATGACGGAGTTCGCAACGGTCATCGTTCCGCTTGGCAACAGGCTTGACAAGAGCGAGATCGAGGCATTGGACGCCTATCTGACTGTGGAGAGTGTGAATGAGGGCAGCCTTTATGTCCAGTCCTCCGAGGCTGTGAAAACCTATGGCTGGATCGAGAAAACAGTGACATGGGACAGCGTTTCTGATCCTGAAGCGCTGCTGGAAAAGGCGAAGGCATATCTTGCCGACTTGCAGTTCGACAACATGGAACTGGAAGTGAGTGCCCTTGACCTCCATTATCTCAACGCGAATGTGGAGGCAGTGAAGCTGCTGGACGAGATCCGCGTGATCTCGCGGCCGCATGGGCTTGACCGTGTATTTCCTGTCACGAAGCTGGAGATCCCTTTGGACAGCCCGGAGAATACCAAGTTTACGCTCGGCGACACGGTGCAGACAAGCCTTACCAGTGTGAACAACCAGATCAGCGCCGCTATCCTTGAGAAAATCGAGGGTCTCCCCAAGGCGCACAACATCCTGAAAGAGGCAAAAGAAAACGCCACGCAGATCATGACAGCGGCCACGACCGGCTACATCACGATCACACGGGACGAATACGGTTCCGACACGCTTTATATTTCCAACATCCGCGACTATACCAAAGCCGACAAGCTCTGGAAATGGAACATGAACGGCCTTGGCTACTCCAAGGATTATGGAAAGACTTTTGGGCTTGCCATCACAATGGATGGTTCTATTGTGGCGGACTATATCACGACCGGTGTTCTCAATGCCGATGTGATCCGCGCCGGTACGCTGAAAGATTACGGCGGAAACTTTTCGCTTGACTTCGAGACCGGCAAGCTGACGATGAAGAAAGGCTCCATCGACATTGGAGGCGGAAACTTCACTGTTGACGAGGAAGGTAACCTGACCGCACGCCGAGGCACCTTTGCGGGCACTCTGGCTGCGGCGAAAGGCACCTTTAGCGGCACGCTGGTCGGTGTGGACGGAAACTTCAAAGGGGTGGTTCAGGCTTCTGACTTCCTTGACAGAGCGGGCAACAGCATGATGGATGACGAGCGATTCAAGTCCAAATATCTGAGCGTCTACGGACTTACTGTTACCAACGGCGTCCGCACGACCTTTGCTGTTGATTCCAGCGGTTCCGTTACCATAGACGGTAAGGTGACGCTGTCCGCCGGAAGCACGATCAACTGGGCGTCCGTGACGAACCAGAACCTCACCTCCAACCCCGCCTACTCGCTGGCAAGCACGGCGAATGCAAACGCGGCCACTGCAAAGAGCGCGGCAGACGACGCTTACGATGAGGCTTCTGCTGCATGGTCGAGAGCAAACAAGGCCTATCAGGATCGGTGCACTGACCAGAATGTGTTTGATGTGCTCACCTCAGGTGGTACGAAGTTCGGTATTTTCAGCGACTCGTACAGCGGACGGCTTTACATCAATGCCGATTATATTCGCTCCGGAACCATTAATGCCGATTATATCGACCTATCATGCGATTATGGTGGATTCTGAAAAGGGCATGGCTCTGACGGTCAGCATACGACTTATGGTGCGATGATGTATGGTTCTAACGGTCCTGGTTGGGAGCCTTATATTATTGTTACCAATGCCGGCGCCCGTATCTCCGGAACCGGAGCAGACCTTGTCGTTTCCGGCGGCATCACCATGAGTGAAGAGCCAAGTTACGGTTCCGACTTAAGGATCAAGAACAGCATCGACTATGATCTTGCCTCTTATGAGGCGTTCTTCCTGGCGCTGAAGCCGTCCACCTTCAAGTACAACAAAGGTACTTCCGGGCGGAAACATTTCGGCTTTATCGCCCAGGATGTAGAACAGGCAATGCTTGACACCGGACTGACGTCGGATCAACTTGCGGCACTTGTCAAAGATCCTGTCAAAGAGATCCTTTCGGATGGCATCACGGATTACCGTTACAGCATCCGATACGGCGAACTTATTGCGCTCAATACGCACATGATCCAGAAACTCTATCAAATGGTCGAAGAACTGCTTCAGCAAAAGGAGGGATAATGTTGAAGAAACAGCTTAAAAATTCAGAAATGGTCGTGATGGTCCAGAACCTGCGGCCGCTTCTTCAGCTCCGCAACAAGATCGGCTATATCGCCGCGAGGAACTTCCGGATGCTTTCTACTGCTTTGACCGAGTATGAAGCATTCAAACACGACCTCATCAACAAATACGGAGAGCCTGACAAGGATGAAAGTGGCAACGAGACCGGAACCATTTCCATCAAGGTGGGCTCTCATAATTTTAAGGCCTTCTGCGACGAGCTTGCCCCGTTCAACGAGATGGAGCATGAGGTCGAGCTGATGACCGCCAAGTATGAAGATACGATCGGCTGTCTGAGCGGCGAGGAGATCCTGCTGCTCGACTGGATGCTGGAGGACTAAGGAAGGAGTGATTTAGATGGCTGATATCAGCAGCTTTCTGAAAAAAATCCTCAGCGCCATTTATGGCGAAGAGGTTCGCGGCTCCATCCATGATGCTCTGGCGGAGATGAACACGGAGTCCAGCAGCGCGATGGAGTTTGCCTCCACCGCCAAGGATTCCGCACAGGCAAATGCCGCGGCTGCCAAGAAGTCTGCCGAAGATGCCGAGAAAAAGGCGACAAGCGCCTCCGAATCCGCTGCGGCGGCTGCACTCTCCGAGGGAAGCATCAAGACCTCTGAGGAAAATGTCAACAAGCAGGCCGCAGACGCGAAAGAAGCTGCCGCAGGTGCTAAGGCATCTGAGACAGAGGCGAAGAACTCGGAAGAGATCGCCAAGCAGAAGGCACAGGAGGCCACAGACGCCAAGACAGCGGCAACGCTTGCCGAGGGAGAGGTCAAGGCCGCCGAGGAGCGCGTGAGAACCATCCGCTCGGAGGCTGAGACGCTGGGTGCACAGGCTACTGTTGACCGCAACGCAGCGGAAGAGGCCCGTGCTGCTGCGGAAGCTGCAAGAGATGCGGCGGCGAACAGTCAAAATGGAGCAAAAGCATCGGAAGATGCCGCTGCTGTATCGAAGACGGACGCCGAAGCCGCTAAAACGGCTGCTGTGGATGCCCGTGACAAGGCGCAGACCGCTAAAACGGCCGCCGAGAACGCGCGGGAGTCTGCCGCAGAGAGCGCCGCGACCGCACAGCAGTACAGCGGCAAGCCGCCTAAGCCGGAGAACGGTACCTGGTGGATCTGGGACGCTGAGAAGGGCACCTATGTGAACACCAACATCAGTTGCGAGCTGACCGGCCCGACCGGCAACGGCATCCAGAGCATTCAGTTGACGCAGGGCAATCATACGCCCGGCTCGACTGATATTTACACCGTTACGATGACAGACGGAAGCAAGTACAACATCGCCGTCTACAACGGTCTGAACGGAACGGGTACGGGCGATGTGCTCGGCATCCATTTCGATCTGGTGCTGCCGGCCTCCGGATGGTCGAACGGTTCCATCACTGTGGCGGAGAGCCGCCTTGTGGCCGATGCCAAGTACAAATACCTCATTGATGCGTATGAAGCCAGCCGTGAAGAGTATCTCGAATGCAGTGTGCGTCCGAAAGACATCTCCACGACCGGCTTCATCACATTTGTGAACGATACCGACCCGATCAAAGACATCACGGTGAACATCGTGCGTCTTGAACTGTCGGTCAACGCCGAAGAAGGAGGCGAATGATTTGAAAATCGCGATCAAAAGCTGCTTCACCACGCTGGTGGAGGACACTACACTGATCCAGAACGCAGCGACGCCTTATCCGGTCGAATTCGCCTTCAGCAAGGATTGGGACGGGTTCGCAAAGACTGCGCTCTTTGAGGCAGGCGGTGTCAGCATGGCTGTGGTGCTGAGCGAAGACAAGTGCGACATTCCGGGCGAATGCCTGAAGAAAGGCGGTATCCCGCTGAAGATCGCCGTTTATGGCGTCAAGGGCGAGGAACGGAAGTCGACGGGCTGGCATGTTACCAGCAAGATCCTCTTCCCGGCCAATATCAGCGTTGGCACAGGCGGCTCTGGAGACCCGATGGGCGATGAAGCCTACAAGCAGATCATGGGAATCATCGGTGACCCATCGACGGCGGGCTTTGGCAACAAGACGCTGACCGAGGTGATCGTTGAGATCCAGAGAAGCATTTCCGGAACGGCCTCGGATAAAGAGGTGGACGATATGCTGAACGACGCCTTTGCTTCGAGCGACCCGGGCGGAAGCACACCCGACAACACCGCTTCTGACAAAGAAGTGGATGACCTACTCAATGATGTTTTCGGCGAACAGCCGTGAACAAATATATTTAAGGGGGACATGCAATATGTCTACTACCAAGCACACTACTATTGAACAGCTCAAGAAACTGGCGCTGCGCACCAAGAATGAGATCGGCCTTGTCGACGCTAAGGTTACCGGCCTGACCACTAAGGTCAATGACCTGGTGACTGCCGGCGGCGAGCCTAACAAGCTGGAAGGCATCAAGGTCAACGGCACTCTGCTGGCCCTGACCGATAAGATCGCCGACATCCTCATCGCTAAGGGTAAGACCAACGGCACCATCTCCGCCAACGGCGTTGATATTCCCGTTCACGGTCTGGCGGCTCTGGCCTACAAGTCCGAGGTTGCTGAGAGCGATCTGGCTGCCGCTCTGAAGGCCATCATCGACGCCAAGGCGAAGCAGGCTGACCTGGATACCCTGACCGGCAACGGCGAAGGCTCCATCAGCAAGATGATCGACGCTGCTATCAACAAGTTCGCCACTGATGTGACCGACGACAATGTGGTCAACAGCTACAAGGAGCTGATCGACTGGGTTGCCAAGCACGGCCCTGAGGCGACCAAGATGGCCGGTGGCATCAGCGAGAACAAGACCGCTATCGCCGACCTGAAGACTCTTGTCGGCACGCTGCCCGAGGGTGCGACCTCTACCACCGTTGTCGCCTACATTACCGAGGCGATCAATGCTCTGAGCATCGGCGATTACGCCAAGACGACTGAGGTGACTGCCGCGATCAGCACCGCCCTTGAGTCTTACTACACCAAGACCCAGGTTGACGAAACCTTTGTCAAGAAGACTGACATCGTGATGGCTACTGACGCGGAAGTCGACGCCATGCTGACCGAAGTCTTCGGCGCTCAGGCTACCGTCTGATCCAGCATATGCGAGCGGGGGATGGGGCTTCCTGTCCCCCGTTCCACCTTTTGAAAGGAAGGTAACAACACATGGCAGAGCATAAGTTTCCCACATTTGACCAGCTCAAAAAGCTGGCACTTGCGGGGAAGAAGGATTCCGCCAAGCAGGTAGCTGAATTGGCGGAGCTTGTTGCCGCCGGACTGGAGGATCTCCAGCATATCGGCATCTCTGTTACTCTGCCGGCCGCAAATTGGAGCGGCGGAGCGCAGACTGTTGCACATGCTTCCCTCTTAGCTGACAGCAACTATATTTATCTTGTAGGCGCAGACGCCGGTACCCGTAATGTGTACGACAGTTATGGCGTGAGCGCAGACAATGTAACTACGAGCGGGCAGATGACTTTCCGGTGCGATACGACGCCGACCGTTGACTTGTCCGTCTTTATCATTCGACTGGAGGTCGGAACAGATGAGTAATGTTGGCAAGGTATTCAACCTTTCCGGCGGCGGTGGCAGCGGCTCTCCGAAGATGGAAAGTCTGACTATCGCCACCACGCCCAACAAGACGGTCTATAAGTCCGGTGAAACTTTCGACCCCACCGGCATGGTCGTTGTGGCAAACTACGGCGAAGGTCTGATGGCAAATGTGACGGGTTACACCGTCTCTCCCTCCGTTCTTACGGACGGGGTGAGCGAAGTTGTCATCACCTACACCGAGGGTCGCATCACGAAGACCGCGACGGTTGCCGTGACGGTGAAAAAGGTGCTTGTCAGCATCGCCATCACCACGCAGCCAGCCAAGACGGTCTACCAGTATCAGGAGAGCCTTGATCCGACGGGCATGGTCGTTACTGCGACTTTCTCGGACGGGAGCACGGCGGCGGTACTGGATTACACCTATCCGACGACGAACTTCTCTACGCTTGGACGCCAGGTCATGAAGCTTGAATACACCTACGAGGGTGTGACGAAGAGCACAGACCTTGTCGTTACGGTGCAGGGCAAGACCATTGCCGTTCCGACGCAGACGAACATCCCGACCTACAACGGTTCGGACAAGACGCCGAGCTGGAACGGCTATGATCCACTCAAAATGGAGATCTCCGGCGTTACGAGCGCTTCTGACGCAGGCAGTTACACGGCGATCTTCAAGCTGTCCTACGGCTATCTGTTCCCGGACGGCACGGATGAAGCCCGCGTAAAGTGGACGATCGACCGCGCTGTCATCTCGGCTCTGCCGACGCAGACGGGAACGCTTGTTGCCGACGGCACGAGCAAGACACCGAGCTGGAACGGCTATGACACCAACAAGATGACCATTGGCGGCGATACCTCCGGTACGGCTGCCGGTGAGTACACGGCGACCTTTACGCCGACTTCCAATTACAAGTGGTCCGATGGCAGCACCGGCGCCAAGGAAGTGAAGTGGACGATCATCTCGGTTCTCGTTTCCATTCCTTCGCAGAGCGGCACGCTGACCTACAACGGCAGCGCCCAGACGCCGAGTTGGCAGAATTTCGACAATGAGAACTCCTCTGTGAGTGTATCTGCCAAGACGAATGCCGGCGAGTACACGGCGACCTTTACCTTGAAGAAGGGTATGTGGACGGACGGTACGACCGCGGCAAAGACCATCAAGTGGACCATCGGCAGAGCCACCATCGCGGCGGTTCCCGCCCAGAGCGGCACGCTGACTTATGACGGCAACCCGAAGACTCCTTCGTGGAACACCGCCTATGATTCGGCAAAGATGACCGTTTCCGTGACGGCCGCTACCAACGCAGGCACTTACAGCGCCACCTTTACGCCGACTTCCAACTACAAGTGGTCGGACGGCAGCACCGGAGGCAAGACGGCCTCGTGGACGATCGGCAAGGCCGCGAACAGCGTGACCAATTCGCCGAGCACCATCGTGCTGAAGAGCAGTGCCAAGACCGCCACCTTCACGGTGAACCGCAAGGGCAACGGTACGATCACAGCCACCTCGAACAACACGAGCGTCGCGAAGATCAAATCCATCAATCAAAGCACCGGCGTTGTGACCGTTGAGAGCGTGAACGACACGACCGGTACGGCCAAAATCACCGTCAAGGTCGCTGAGGGCACGAACTACAAGGCGGCTTCTGATACGACGGTCAATGTGACGGCCACTTTCGTCACGATCTACGGCGTTGAGTGGGATTGGACAAGCGGCGGCTCCACCAGAGGCAAGCGCACGGACGCGGCGGCCGGCTTTGCTGAACCGAACCCCGCAGTAAACAACGGCGGAGGTTCTTCTCCATTCGACAACCTGATGCCGTGGTCCGGCATGGTGAAGGAGACCCGCAGCGGCGGCGTTGAGGTCAAGGAGCCAAAGTATTGGTTCAAGTGGACGAAGACCGGCAAGAAGCTGAAGCTCCAGATCGCGGACGGTCCCGTTGCGGGTTTCTCCGTTGACCCTGTGAACCGGGATCGCGGGGACGGCCTTGGCGAGCTGGACTACTCCTACATTGGCCGTTATCACTGCGCCAGCGGTTATAAGTCCACCACGGGCGCCGCACAGCAGGTAAACATCACGAGAAGCCAGGCGCGCAGCGGTATTCATAACCTCGGCGCTAACTTCTGGCAGATGGATTTCGCTCAGTTCTGGTATGTAAACATGCTGTTCCTTGTGGAGTTTGCCGACTGGAACGGCGAGCGCATCGGCAGAGGCTGCTCTACGAGCAATTCCAAGATGAACAACGGTCAGACCGACGCGATGGGTTATCACACCGGTACGACCGCGGCAAGCCGCGACAGCTACGGCTTTACGCAGTATCGCAATATCGAAGGCTGGTGGGACAATGTTTATGACTGGATGGACGGCTGCTATTACAACAATAACGGCCTGAATGTCATCAGCAATCCCAACAACTTCAGTGACAGCGCGAATGGCACGCTGGTCGGTATGCCCTCTTCGGGCTATCCGTCTGACTTCACCATTCCGACAGCAAGCGGTCTTGAATGGGCGCTGTTCCCGAGCGCGGCAAACGGCAGTCAAACGACCTATGTCCCGGATAACTGGTACTTCTACGGTAGTTACCCGTGCCTGTGCCATGGCGGTAACTATTACCGGGACCAGTATCACGGTCCGTTCTACGTCTACTTCTACAGAGCGTCGAGCTCGAGCGACAGCATCGGCTGTCGCCTCCAGGAACGCCCGCCAAAGGCGGCGTGACTGTTCCCCTGAAGAGGTAGGGGTGCAGGGGTGAGGGGGCCGCAGCCCCTTCCCCTTGCATTTCACTGATATTTTTAAGAAAACAATAATTTTACATTTGGGGTCAACTGTGCAGCAGACGATGGTCCCGGATAACTGGAACTTCAACGGTAGTAACCCGTGCCTGTACCATGGCGGTAACTATAACCAGAACCAGAATCACGGTCCGTTCTACGTCAACTACAACAGAACGTCGAACTCGAACGACAACATCGGCTGTCGCATCCTTGCTAAGCCACAGGCTAACCCTCCATTTGGTAGTAGGGGTTCCTCACCCTTTCTATATCGCACGGTTGACCGCACAGCACTTGCTGAAGAAAAGCCGACAGGACACAGCTTAGTACACTTCGGGCCAGGTCTCGCCTTGGAACACCCCGCGGCGCTGGAACGGTTGTGAGGCTACAAGGAGGAAAAACATCCCTGATGAAACGAGTTCGAGTTTACAAAGAGATCATATCGGACGAAAACCTTCGTCTGGCAATTCAGGAAGTGAACGCCGGCCATCGGCGAAACGGCAATCACAGCCTGAACAAAAAGGTCATTGAGATCGAAAATAATATGGATGAATATGTGGAGAAGCTCCGAGCATTCATCCAAGGTCTGGTCGACGGAGACGAGCACATGCACCCGCCCCTCAAGCGACGGCGCTGGGACCGCAACGCGGACAGTGGCAAGGGCAAATGGAGAGACATCAACGAGCCGCTCTTGTGGCCGGACCAATATGTTCACCACGCTGTTGTGCAGCCGATGATCCCGCACATTATGCGGAGCATGGACCGGTACTGCATCGCAAGCGTCCCCGGCCGAGGGAACTCCTACGGCGTCAAGGCATTGAAGAAGTGGATGAAGAACGATGTGGAGGGCACGAAGTATTGCTGTGAGTGCGACATCTACCACTGCTTCGAGGAGCTTGATCCGCCGTATGTCATTGAAGCCTTGAAGCGGGTGTTCAAGGACACCGAAACGCTCTGGCTGTGCGACGCCATTATGGAATACGGAGTCCTCATCGGCGCATTCTTCTCCGCATGGTTTCTCCATTTGACACTCCAGCCCTTAGATCTGATGATCCATCAAAAGCAGTATGGCGTATCACACTATCTGCGGCAGATGGACAACTTCACGATCTTCGGTTCCAACAAGCGAAAGCTTAGGAAGCTGCTGGAGGATATCAAGAAGTGGCTTGCCGAGATCGGAATGAAGATCAAAGGTAACTGGCAGATATTCCGCGTCGGGTTTACGCCCAAGGTCGAAAGAGCGCATCAGGCTTTGCCGAAGAAAAAGCAGCGGCACCGCCGTCCGCGCTTACCATCAGCTCTGGGATACCGATTCGGGCACGGTTACACGATCTTGCGAAAGCACAATCTATTCCGGCTCAAGCAATCGCTTCATCTTTACTACTACCGGCGAGACAGGAACCGAGTCATCTCGTTCAAGAGGGCTTCGGGGTTGATCTCACGGCTCGGACAGCTTCGCAAATGCAATCATCAGCAGGTTTTGGACAGGCACTATCAGCCCAAGACGATGTTTGCACTGAAGAAAGTCGTCCGAAAGGAGTGCAGAAGACTTCAGGCATTATATCCGCCATACCAGGCGGCATAAAAAGGAGTGATTTTCATGAAAGTACAGGGAATGGTCAACCCCGGCAGCTTTACTGTGGAAGAGATCCCCGGTACCAAACGAAGTCTTGTCCGTCTCTACCAGAATGTGGAGGCGTGCAAGATCGCTAAGGATGCCGAGGACAAGGAAGGCCTTGACGGGTTCCAGTATGACGAATACTGCGTTGAGGTCGAGAGTTGGCCCGGACTTGCTGCCAGCGTGCGGGAGAACTACGACACCTACCTTGCAAAGGGTAAGGACAACGAGGTCGACCGCAGTAACGATGCGTTGTTCCGCGCTCAGAAAAACACAGACTCCATCGTCCAGGATACGGACGCGATGAGCGTGGATCACGAATACCGACTGACCCTGCTTGAGCTGGGTCTCTCGGAATAATTGAGAAAGGAGGAAAACGACTATGCTGTATCGCACTCTGAAGCGCATGATCGAGCGCGGCCAGACCAACGGCCTTGAGGAAAAGATCGACATTTTCTTCGCAGCCGGCAAGCTGACCGAAAGCGAGTATCAGGAGCTCATCGCTATGCTCAAGGCAGAATGAACGCACCGGAGGATTGAGATGTGACTATTCAAGAGATTTTAGCCGGCGGGGGCGGTCTGCTCCTGATCCTTATGACCATGGTGCAAATCGCCCCCGTCAAAATCAACCCCTGGTCAGCACTCGCTAAAGCCATTGGCAAGGCGATCAATGCTGACATTTCAAAGCGCCTCGACGAGATCGAGAAAAAGCTGGACTCACATATCAAAACGGATGATCAAGGCCGGGCCGATGACTGGCGAGCGGCAATCCTTCGCTTTAACAATGAGCTGCTTCGTCCGATCCGTCATACGAAGGAAGAATTCGTAGAGGTACTTGGGTATATCGACAAGTATGAGCATTATTGCGAAAAGAACCCTGAGTATCCAAACAGCCGCGCGGAAATTGCCATTGAGAACATTCGAGAGGTGTATAAGGTCCGGCTGAAGAAACGAGACTTCCTTCAGGACGAGGATAAGAAGGAGGTGGCGGCGCTGTGAGCAGGTGGGACATCGGCCTTTCCGAGAAAATGAAAGCCTGCAAAGAAGCAGAACCGTTCACTGATATTTTGGAGGGGGGTGGGGGTGTTCCTGAAAAGGACCCCCCCCCGTCTTCTTCCAAAGCAGGGTTCAAGGTCACCACGATGAAGATTATCGTGTGGGTCTGCATTCTCAACGGACTTGCATGGGTATGGTGCAGCTATATCCTTGCATTGCTCGGACGAGAGCAGATCGCAGAGGCCTTGTCACAGGTCGCGCTCAAGGAGATCATCGGCGTGGTGCTGATCTACGGTCTCAAGGCGCTGTTTGAAAACCTGAGCAAGAACAACTCATGGCCTGACAAGGGAAACTCTACTCCGCCCGAAGACGGGGCTGGATAACAGGAGGAAAAGAATATGATTGTTTCCTATTAGGAACGCTGTAAATACAAGGCTTTTCGGAGCCTACGAACCACAAAAAATAATATTTGATCTATCACATTACACAAAAAGCCGTCCGGCGTTCAAATCGGGCGGCTTTTTTGCGTGGATAGACCGGAAGGAGGCGGAAAAATAATTACAGAAATTTAACCCGCAAAATTGTGCAACTTTCACAAAAAGGAGGATAGTGAATGGCAGATGAAAAATTGAACACAGGCCCCGGTGAGGAGAAGCTCCCGGAGGCTCCCGCTCCTGTTACGGTTGACGGGCCCCAGGCTCCAGCTCCCGAACAGACTGCCGCTCCCACACCCCAGCAGGAGGGGCCTGCCCAGCCCGAGCCCGGTGATGTGGTGGTGTCCTTTGACAAAATCAATGAGCTGATGAATGAAAAGCGGCAGACAGCCCGGGCCGAGGTAGAAAAAGAGGCGGCGGCAAAAGAGCCGGAGGAGAAAACGCAGGAGGAACCTCCCGCCGCTGGGGATGGCGAACCGAAAAAGGCCCGTCGGGGCCGTCCTCCAAAAGAGGAAAAAGCGGAGCCTGCGGGCAAGGAGGCGGCGAAGCCCCGCAAGGGCCGCCCACCCAAGGCGGATAAGGCGGCCCCCGGCGAGGCCACGCCGACTAAGCGAGACAAATTGTCCCGAAGTGGGAAAAAGGCTGCGGAGGTTAAAGCTCCCCCGGAACCCGAAAAGGCCCCACCCGAAAATGCGGCTCCGGCCCCGGAACAGGCTCCGCCTGAGCCAGCCGCTCCACCCCGTCCTGTGGAGGAAGGAAAGCTGGTCTATCTGAAACTTTCCGAAATGCATCCGTTCCACACATTCCGCCCCCACCCGTTTAAGGTGCGGGACGACGCCAAAATGCAGGAAACGGTAGCGTCCATCAAGGCAAACGGCGTAATGGTTCCCGGCCTTGCCCGCCCCGAAAAGGACGGAAACGGCTATGAGATTGTGGCGGGCCATCGGCGCTGTCGCGGCAGTGAGCTGGCGGGCCTGGAGGAAATGCCCTTTATTGTCCGGGATATGACTGACCATGAGGCGGTTGAGGCCATGAAGGACAGCAATAAGCAGAGGGATCAGACGCTCCCCAGCGAGCTGGCCGCCCTTTTGGATCTGGAAGTGGAGGACATTAAGCACCAGGGCGGGCGGCTGAAAGGCGTGGCCGAGGGGGATGTGGGTAAACGCTCCGTTGAGATCGTGGGTAACGCGCATGGCATGAATTATAAGAAGGTCATGCGTTATCTGCGCCTTAACCATCTTGTCCCGGAGCTCATAAACAAGGTGGACGATAAAAAGATGGGCTTTATGCCTGCGGTGGAGCTCTCTTACATCAAGCCGAAAAACCAGCGTCTGATTGCCGTTTCCATTGATGGGGAGCAGGCGTCTCCCTCTCTGGCCCAGGCCAAACAGCTCCGGGAGCTGGATAAGGAGGGAAAGCTCAACGGCGATGTGATTGACGGCATCTTATCAGAAAAGAAAAAGGAGGATCGCGGCGTGATTATTTCGATGGCTGAACTGGAGAAATATTTTGGCAAGGAGGTTACACCCGCCAAAATGAAGGAGCAGATTATGACCTTGCTGGACGAGTGGAAAGAGAAACAGCCGCCCGAGCTGGCAAAGGCCCCGAAAAAGATGGAAAAAGACAAGTAACCTGTCCACTTCGAGACAAATTGTCCCGAGGGGCCCCGCCCCTCTTGCAGAGGGCTCTGTGATGATATATCCCCCGTCGCCGCCTATATTCCTGCACAGCCGGGAGTGGGCCGTCAAGGGTGCAGCGCACCGCCGCTTGCGGCGGCCTGCCCTTGACGGTCTGCCCCGGCTGTGCTATTTCCAGCGGCGCGGCGGGGGCATATATCCTCCAGAGCCGCCCCCTTTCCCATGAATGGGAAAGGGCGGGGGGATTGGGCTGAAGTATCCTTAATAAAAGATCGGAGGTTTTGACAATGAAACGGCCACTTGCTTATATTACCGCCGCATGGCTTGGCGGCGACAGCGAAAACGCGGAACAGGCGGCCCGGTATTGCCGGGCGGTGTACGAGGCGGGGTTTTCTCCCATCTGCCCTACCCTGTATCTGCCTTTGTTTCTCAATGATGCAATTCCCGAGGAGCATAAAAGCGGCATTGATATGAGCCGCGATCTGCTCCGCCGCTCTCATGTGCTGGTGGTCTGCGGCCATACCATGACCGAGGCCATGAAAAACGACATCGCCGTTGCCCAGCGTCTGGGGATCACGGCTACTACCCTTGAGGGCATTTTGACCGTCAAGGGCCAGGGCCGCCGCTGATGGCGGCCCTTTTTGAAGCCTACATCACGAACCTGGGGAAATACAACGAGGGCGAAGTGTTAGGAGAAACGCTGAAATTCCCCACTACCACGGAGGAAGTGCAGGCGCTCCTAAAACGCATCGGCGTGGACGGGGTGCGGTATGGGGAGTTTTTCATTACCAGCTTAGACAGCTGTCTCTTATACACATCTCCGAGCCCACGAGACGCGTAGTAATCTCGT
>ENA-OYXP01000364-OYXP01000364.1-human-gut-metagenome-genome-assembly--contig:-NODE-364-length-19938-cov-4.025499_pt1 | contig 19938 bp, 17 predicted proteins | sample MGYA00244847_ERZ653426 | MGnify/ENA primary metagenome ERZ653426 (study PRJEB26926, sample SAMN06164979) | human gut metagenome | biome: ENVO:00009003; feature: ENVO:2100002; material: ENVO:00002003...
CGGTTTATACGATCAAAACGCATTGCTGCCCGTTTCAGGCAGCAATGCGTTCGTAGGGGCGGACGACTCTGTCCGCCCGGCAGAATGCACCGAATCATCAAAAATTCTCGGCGAATTCGTATACACTTACCCACTTGACTGTAGGGGCCGATGCCTGCATCGGCCCGCTGGGGAGTTGCGAATTCGCCGTAAGATTTCTAAAAAAGCACTGCTTCCAGCGGGCCGACAGAGTCGTCGGCCCCTACGCGATGCGGAGCGTATTCACCGAAAGCCGTTCAGTTTTGTGGTTGCCTGTGCTCGATCCACTTACTTTCTTTCCGGCACAAGGAAGATAAACACCAGCGAGCTGATGAGCAGCAGGTAGGGGTAGAACAGGAACGGGATAATCTGGAACGCGGTGAGCGTTTCGCCCAGCTCTGCGGCGGCGGAGATCGCCAGCAGCATCTGCGCGCCGTAGGGGATGATGCCCTGGAAGATGCATGAGAAGGTGTCGAGCAGCGACGCGCTCTTCTTGCCCGTGATGCCGTATTCCTCGCTCATCTGCTTTGCGATGGGTCCGGCCATGACGATGGCGACGGTATTATTGGCCGTGGCGATGTCCATCGCGCCGACAAGCAATCCGATGCCGAGTTGGCCGCCCTTGTTGCCGTGGAAAATGCGGCGAATAAATCCGAGCAGCGCTTCAAAGCCGCCGTATTCGCGGATGAGGCCGCACATGGCAGACACGAGGATCGTGACCATGATCGTCTCAAACATCCCGGACGCGCCGGAGCCCATGTTCCCCAGCAGCTCGGTCGGGTGCACCGCACCGGTGGCGAGCATGATGATGGCCCCGGAGAAAATGCCAGTCAGCAGCACGAGGAACACATTGACGCCCGCCACGCCGCCGATAAGCACCAGCAGATACGGGACGGTCTGCAGCAGATGGTATTCCGAAATTTCAACCGCGCCAATGTCGCTTTTCAGCGAGAACACAATGATCAGCGCCAGCGCCACCAGCGCCGCCGGAAGCGCAATGCGGAAGTTTGTGCGGAATTTGTCCTTCATTTCGCAGCCCTGCGTGCTGCAGGCGGCGATGGTCGTATCGGAGATGAACGAGAGATTGTCGCCGAACATCGCACCGCCCATGACGGAGCCGATGCACAGCGCCAGATGGAACCCCGACGCCTTCGCCACGGCGACGGCGATGGGGACGATCAGCGTGATCGTGCCGCAGGACGTGCCCATGGCCGTCGAGACGAAGCATGAGACGATGAACAGCACCGCAACGGCGAACCGCGCCGGGATATGCGCAAGCATGAAATACGCGACGGACTCCGCGCTGCTGCGGCCCACGACGCCGACGAACACACCGGCGGCCAGAAAGATCAGGATCATCGTCATAATATTCTTATCGCCGACGCCCTTTGCCATGACCTCCAGCTTGTCGTCAAACGACAGCGCCCGGTTCTGCAGGCAGGCGACGAGGATCGCGGCCAGAAACGCCACGACGATTGGAATGTTGTAAAAGCCCATTTCAATTTTCAGGCCGTATTCAAACAGGCAGCCCAGCCCCAGATACAAAACAAGGAACACCCCGATGGGCAGCAGGGCAATGGCGCGCGCGGGTTTCTTCTCCATAAAATACTCTCTCTTCTTCATAAAATCTCACCCCTGGCCGCATATGCAGCCAGGAGTCTGCGCATAAGCTTTTTTATTGTATTGGCTTTCTGTCCTTTCGTCAAGTAAATCGATGATTCTTTGGTGAAACTGCATAAAAATACACGGTGCATAAAATTAACAGCCTTTTTACATTTCCGCTCTGTTCAGAACGGGATTTTTCTGATAAAATAAGAACAATTCTTGAAATAGGAGTGAGGCTTTGTACCGCAAACAGGTGTTACTGGAAAAACTGAAGGAGGCTGCGGCCTCCGTGCTGCCGATCAGCCTGATCGTGCTGACGATCTGCTTCGTGCTCGTGCCGGTCGATACGGGGCTGATGCTCTCGTTCGTGCTGGCGACGGCCATGCTGATCTTGGGCATGGGACTGTTCACGCTCGGCGCGGAAATGTCCATGAGCAAGATCGGCAACTACATGGGCGCGAAGCTGACAAAATCGCGCAGGCTTGGGCTGATCCTGATCGTCAGCTTCCTGTTGGGCGTCGCCATTACGGTGGCCGAGCCGGATTTACAGGTGCTGGCAGCCAACGTGCCGGAGATCGACAAGACGGTTCTCATTCTGACCGTCTCCGTCGGCGTGGGTATTTTCCTGATGCTCTGCATGGTGCGTATTCTGTTCGGCATTTCGCTGCGGCTGCTGCTGATCGTGTTTTATGTGCTGGTGTTTTTGGCTGCGTTCCTGTCCGATCAGGGCATTCTCGCCGTTGCGTTTGACTCCGGCGGCGTGACGACCGGGCCGATGACCGTGCCGTTCATCATGGCGCTCGGCGTTGGCGTTGCGTCCATCCGTTCCGACGAAAATGCGAAAGCGGACTCGTTCGGCCTTGTCGGGCTGTGCTCCATCGGGCCGATCGCGTCGGTGCTGCTGCTGGGCGCGATCTACAAGACGCAGCCCGCGCAGGCGGAGTCGGAAGCTGCCGCCGCCATCACCAATACGGTCGCGCTGGGCCGGGATTATCTGCACGCCTTCCCGGAATATCTGAAGGAGGTCACGCTGGCGCTGCTGCCGATCGTGGTGTTCTTCCTGATCTTCCAGATCGTCTCGCTGCGGCTGCGGAGGCTGCCGTTTTTGCGGGTCATGGTGGGCATTCTGTATACATACGCGGGACTCGTCCTGTTTCTGACGGGCGTGAACGTCGGCTTCTCGCCGGTCGGCTATGCGCTGGGCGCAGCGCTGACGGAGGGATGGAAGCTGTGGCTGCTCATTCCGCTGGCCATGCTGATGGGCTGGTTTATCATCAACGCCGAGCCTGCCGTCCACATCCTCAACCGGCAGGTCGAGGATTTAAGCGCGGGCGCGATCTCGGCAAAGGCCATGGGCATGAGCCTGTCCATCGCCGTCTCCGCCGCAGGCGGACTTGCCATGCTGCGCGTCATCACGGGCGTTTCGATCATGTACTTCCTTGTGCCGGGGTATTTTATCGCGCTGGCCCTGTCGTTCTTCGTGCCGCGCACGTTTACGGCCATCGCGTTCGACTCTGGCGGCGTAGCCTCCGGCCCGCTGACGGCGACGTTCATGCTGCCGTTCGCCATGGGGGCCTGCGAAGCGCTGGGCGGGAATGTCATGACGGACGCGTTCGGCCTTGTCGCGCTGGTCGCGATGATGCCGCTGATTACCGTGCAGGTCATGGGCGCGATCTACGTCATCAAATCCCGCCGCGCCGAAAAGGAACCGGCTCTGCCGGACTTCGGCGACAACGAGATCATCGAACTGTGGGAGGCCTGCTGATATGGAATTATATTATATCATTGCCGTTACCGATTCCGACCGCGGCGAGGCCATGAACGCCCTGTTCCGCGAGACGGGTCTGCCGATGATCCTCAGCGCCCCCGGAAGAGGCACAGCCAAAAACGAGCATCTGGCCGTCTACGGTCTGGATGAAACGCCCAAGACCGTCACGACATCCGTTGCCAGCGCGCAGGAGGCCGCGCAGCTCGTCAAGGCTGCCAAGCGCAAGCTGTTTCTCGACATTCCCGGCAACGGGATTCTGCTGACCGTGCCGCTCAAGAGCGTGGCGGGCGGCAGAACGCTCGCCTATCTGACCAACGATCTGAAAACAGGAGGAACGCCGCATATGGAATTCAATCATGAGCTGATCGTCGTGATCCTGAACGAGGGCTACGCCGATCTCGTCATGGACGCCGCACGGGCCGCAGGCGCAGGCGGCGGCACGGTGCTGCACGCCAAGGGCACAGGCTCGAAGCGCGGAGAGAAATTCTTCGGCGTGAGTCTGGCCGACGAAAAGGATATGGTCTACATCATCGCCTACGCGGACGAAAAGGCCGCGATCATGCGCGCGATCAACGAAAATGCAGGCCCCGGCACAAAGGCCGGTGCGATCTGCTTCTCGCTGCCCGTCAGCTCCGTCGCAGGTCTGCGCGAACGGGACGAGGAATAACAAAATCAACAACAAAGGGGCTGCAGCGAAATAAACTCGCTGCAGCCCCTGCCTTTTGCTTATTCCTCTTCCGTTTCCGGGAAATCCTTCTTGACGGCGGCCTCTGCCGACTTGTAGCGGCTGTAGGCCACGACGATGCGGCGGTTCGGCTCGGTGCCGGTGGAGAAGGTGGTCACGTCGGGATAATCCTGCAGCGCGGCATGGATCACATGGCGCTCATAGGCGTTCATCGGCTCGAGCGTGATGTTCCGGCGGTAGCGGGTGACCTTGCCTGCGACCTTCTGAGCCAGGCGCTGCAGCGCCTGCTCGCGCTTGAGGCGGTAGCTCTCGGCGTCAACGTTGATGCGCACGCGCTTGTTCTGGCCGCGGTTGACGGCATAGTTGGTCAGATGCTGGATCGCGTCGAGCGTCTCGCCCCGGCGGCCGATGAGGATGCCGAGGTTCTCGCCCACGAGGTCGACCAGATAGGTATCATCGCCGGTGTTGACGGCGTGCGGCACGGCATCGGAGCCCATGTGCTCGAGAAGGCTCTTGATGAAGATCTCAATGCGCTCCTCCCTGGAGCCCGGCTCTGCGGGGGCATAGACCTTCGGCTCTGCCGGGACAGCGGGCTTTTCGGCCTGCTGCGGCTGGCGCGGCTTCTGGTCGCGGCGTTCCGGTCTGGGGCCGCGCTGCTTCGGCGCGCGGTCCTGACGCGGCTGCTGCTGCGCCTTGGGAGCGGCAGCACGCGTATCCTGCGGGCAGGGCGCTTCGGGCGCGGCAGGCGCGATGACCTTCGGGGCGGCGGGCGCGATGACCTTTGCGCCGTCTGCGGGCTTGGACTCAGCAGGCTTTTTCGGCCTGCTGCGCGAAGCGGAGGACAGGGCGGGCTTGGGCGCTTCATCGGGTGCTTCATAGGTGACCTTGACGCGCGCGGGCTGTGCGCCGATGCCAAGGAAGCCGGATCTCGGGTTTTCCAGAACTTCAACGGAAACGCTGTCACGGTCCATATGCAGCTCTTCCAGAGCCGCTGCGATGGCCAGATCGATCGTTTTGCCGGTTGCGGTAATAAATTTCTCCATAATTACTCCTCTGTCTGTTCTGCGTCAGAGCCGGCAGGACGCTTTCTGCCGTAGTGAGCAGGATCGTAGGCACGGCCGCGGCTGTACGGGCGCTCCGGGTCGCCGGAAAGCGGCTTCTTTTCCTCGGATTCCTGCACAGGGTTCTTCCTGGCCTCGTATGCTTTGGCCGCCTTTTCAGCGGCTTCCTTTTCCTGCTGACGGATCTTCTTTTTGCTGACGTTGTCGGTGATGCCGTCGGGGTTCTGCTCGCGGCGCAGCGCGCGCTGACGCTCTTTTTCGGCCTCTTCGGCGCGGCGCTTGGCGGCGATCTCCTGCTTGACGGCGTCTTCCTCGTCATAGACCTTGCGGTAGTGCTTCGTCAGAAAATAATCCTGCACAGCGCCGAACACGGCCTGCGCGATCCAGTAGATGGAGATCGCGGCGGGCATGGAGAAGCCGATCCAGAGGGACATGAGCGGCATCATGAGCATCATGGTCGCGTTGGTCTGGTTGGCGGTCTTGGCGGCGTCCGCATCCTGCTCGCCGTCGGCGTTCGTGGCGACCTGGTTGTTCATCTTCTGGCTGATCCACATGGACACGGCCTGCAGACCGGCAGAAACGACCGGGATCAGGAACAGACCGATCTCGCTCCAGCCCTCGCAGTCCCAGAAGCGGAACGTGGGGATACCGGCCAGATCAATGCCAAGGAACTGGAAGTTCATGGCCTGCAGATTGGCGTTCGCCGTAACGGCCAGGGACTTGAGTTCTTCCATATAATCGCCGATATGACCGGCGGCGGCCAGCTGGGCATAGTACGCGTTTTTGCCGAGATTTTCGCCGCTGGCCTGCAGGAAGGCAACGATGGCCTCGGAGATGGAGCGGGAGTTGTGCATCATGTACGTGATCGGCTCACGGATGACGTAGTAAAGCGGAAGCAGGATGAGGAGCGGAATGAACGACCACAGGCAGCCGCCGCCCATGGACACGCCTTCTTCCTTGTACATCTGCTGGACGGCCAGCTGGTATTTCTGCTTGTCGTCGCCGTATTTGGCCTCAAGGGCCTTGACCTGCGGCGACAGGCGGGACATCTTGAGCATGCTCTTCTTGCTCTTGACCGACATCGGCAGCAGCACCAGCTTGACGATCAGAGAGAACAGAATCAGCGCCAGACCGTAGTTGTTGGTGAAGGTATACAGCCAGTCGAGCAGATAGCCGAACGGGACACGGATCAGGTCGGAAATGCTGGTCGTATCCTTCGTCTCGGCGGCGGCAGCTTCAGCTGCTGCGGTAGGCTCCATGCCCACGTATTTGTCGTTCGAGCTGACAGCGCCGGCGGCGCAGCCGGCCATGGACAGCACAAGCACGGCGGCAAGGACCCAGATCAGGACTTTTTTCTTCATTGTGTTCCTCCAAATGTGATGGGGGTACGCGTTCGGACAACGGGAAAAACCACGCTGCCCTACGGCACCGGGTCAAAATAGTCTCCCTTATAAAAGGGATTGCACCGCAGCAGCCGCTTCAGCGCCAGCCAGCCGCCCTTCACCGCGCCGTATTTCGTGATCGCCTCCAGCGCATACTGCGAACAGGTCGGCGAGAACCGACACCGGCGCGGAAGCCCAGGGGAGAGATACTTCTGATACAGGCGGATGAGAAACAGAAGCACGCGCTTCACGGCGTGTTCTGCGTCAGCAGGCCGAGCCTTGCGGCAAGCGAAAGATAGGCGTACTCCAGCGCCGCGTAATCCGCGCCGATGGCGCGCGACCGGGCGACGACGACAAGATCATATCCACGGACAAACGAAGTCTCGTGCAGCCGGTAAATTTCACGCAGCTGCCTGCGCAGCCGGTTGCGCTGCACGGCATGGGCCAGCTTCGCGCCGACGGTCAGACCGACGCGGTTCGCCTGCGAACCGTTTTTCCGGCAGTAGAGCACGAGATAGCCGTTGGCCGCGCTGCTTCCCTTGCGGTAGAGACGGCGGAAGATATGATTGAGCTTCAACGAGGAAGAAAACTGCATAAACGCCCACCTTTGAATAGCTGCTGATAAACAGATGGGGCGAACAGAACTGCTTCCATTCACCCCGAATTGTATGTGTGCTGCGGTGTAGGCGCGTCAGATTACGCAGAGAGCTTTGCTCTGCCCTTGGCGCGGCGACGGGCGAGGACCTTGCGGCCGTTGGCGGTAGCCATTCTCTTTCTGAAGCCATGCACCTTGGATCTGTGACGCTTTCTGGGCTGATAGGTACGAACAGTTGCCATGAAATCTACACCTCCTGTAAAAATATGCTCAACAGCGGACGCCGGTACAGCCTCCGCCGCAGCGAGTCAAGAATTTAGCTGCTCCCATGGAGCATACAAGTGGTATTATAGCCGATACCCCCTTGATTTGTCAATCATTTTTTGTATTTTCGCCATGTTTTCTGTTTCTGCAAAAAGTTTGCATATTTCCGCGCTGCACTTGCATGAAGACGGAATTTGATGTATAATACTTTGTAAATTTTTGAACGCTATATGAAAGCGAGGCTTCCCCATGAGCAAGGTCTTTATCCCTGAGGGCTACCGCGCCCCACTGTCCGTCTATGAGCTGCAGCGCGCGATCGAATTCATCAAGAGCAATTTCCAGACGAATCTGTCCAACGCGCTCAATCTGCGCCGCGTGTCCGCGCCGCTGTTCGTGGAGGAGGCCTCCGGCCTGAACGATAACCTGAACGGCTACGAGCGGCCTGTCAGTTTTGACATTCCCGACGTACACGCCGAGGCGCAGGTCGTCCATTCGCTTGCGAAGTGGAAGCGGCTGGCGCTGAAGCGCTACCAGTTCAACGTCGGCAAGGGCCTGTTTACCGATATGAACGCCATCCGGCGTGACGAAGAGGTCGACAATCTCCATTCCGTCTACGTCGACCAGTGGGACTGGGAAAAGGTCATTGCCCGCGAGGACCGGAACACCGACTATTTAAAGCGCACCGTGCGCGATATCGTCGGCGCTGTCTGCGAGACGAACGACGCGCTGGGCGTCGCGTTCCCGAGCCTGCACACAAAACTTGACCGCGAGGTGTTCTTCATCACCACGCAGGAATTGGAGGATATGTACCCGGACAAGACCCCCAAGGAGCGTGAGAACGAAATTTTGCGCCAGCACCACACGGTCTTTCTCATGCAGATCGGCGGCAAGTTAAAATCCGGCAAGCCGCATGACGGCCGCGCGCCCGACTATGACGACTGGGATCTCAACGGCGATATCCTGATGTGGAACCCGGTGCTGCAGTGCGCGTTTGAAATTTCCTCGATGGGCATCCGCGTGGACGAGAGCTCGCTTGACCGGCAGCTGACGCTTGCCGGGTGCGACGACCGGCGGAGCCTGCCGTTCCACAAAATGCTTTTAAGCGGGGAACTGCCGCTGACCATGGGCGGCGGCATCGGCCAGAGCCGCCTGTGTATGCTCATGATCGGCGCCTGCCACATCGGCGAGGTGCAGTCGAGCATCTGGGACAGGGCCACGACGGATGCCTGCCGCGACGCGGGCATCCTGCTTCTGTAAGTTTTGCAACATCATAAATACGAAAGAGGATCGATCACTATGGAACAGCTTATTTCTGTCCGTTCTCTTTTCAAAGAGACTGACGCCTACGCCGGCAAGCAGATCAAGGTCGGCGGCTGGGTACGCAATCTGCGCGCCAGCAAAAACTTCGGCTTCATCAACCTGTCCGACGGCACGTTTTTCTCGCAGGTGCAGGTCGTCTACGGCTCCGAGCTTGCGAATTTCAACGAGATCTCCAAGCTGAACATCGGCGCGGCCGTCATCGTCACCGGTACGCTCGTCCTGACGCCGGACGCGAAGCAGCCGTTCGAGCTGCAGGCCAGCGAGGTCTTTGTCGAAGGCCCGTCCACGCCGGATTATCCCATCCAGCCCAAGCGCCATTCGATGGAGTATCTGCGCACCGTGACGCATCTGCGTCCGCGCACGAACACGTTCCAGGCCGTGTTCCGCGTCCGCAGCCTCATCGCCTACGCCATCCACAAGTTCTTCCAGGAACGCGATTTCGTCTATGTCCACACCCCGCTCATCACCGGCTCCGACTGCGAGGGCGCAGGCGAAATGTTCCAGGTCACAACGCTCGATCTTGACAATCTGCCGCGCACGGAGGACGGCCAGATCGACTACAGCAAGGACTTCTTCGGCAAGGAGACGAACCTGACCGTCTCCGGCCAGCTCAACGGCGAGACGTTTGCGCAGGCGTTCCGCAACATCTATACCTTCGGCCCGACCTTCCGCGCCGAAAACTCCAACACGACCCGCCACGCGGCGGAGTTCTGGATGATCGAGCCGGAGATCGCGTTTGCTGATCTCACCGACGACATGAAGCTCGCCGAGGACATGATCAAGTTCATCATCGCCTACGTGCTGGAGCACGCGCCGGAGGAAATGGCATTCTTCAACCAGTTTGTCGACAAGGGCCTCATCGACCGCCTGCACCACGTCATGACCTCCGATTTCGGCCATGTGACGTATACCGAGGCTGTCAAGCTGCTTGAGGCGCACAACGACAAGTTCGATTACAAGGTCTTCTGGGGCTGCGATCTGCAGACCGAGCACGAGCGGTACCTCACCGAGCAGATCTTCAAGCGCCCGGTCTTCGTCACGGATTACCCGAAGGAGATCAAGGCGTTCTACATGAAGCTGAACCCCGACGGCAAGACCGTCGCGGCCATGGACTGCCTCGTGCCCGGCATCGGTGAGATCATCGGCGGCAGCCAGCGTGAGGACAACTATGACACGCTCGTGCAGCGTATGCAGGAATGCGGCCTGAAGGAGAAGGACTATCAGTTCTATCTCGACCTGCGCAAATACGGCTCGACCCGCCACGCGGGCTTCGGCCTCGGCTTTGAGCGCTGCGTCATGTACCTGACCGGCATTTCCAACATCCGTGACGTGCTCCCGTTCCCCCGCACCGTCGGCAACTGCGAGCTGTAAGGCTCACCAGCAGACACACGATATCCCCCACCGGCACGGCGGAAGCGCAAGCAGTTACCTCTTTGGATGTAGGGGGCGATGCGCACATCGCCCCGTTGGGCAGCTGTGAATTCGCCGAAGATTCCCGTAAAATCGGTACATCCTTCCCGATTCTGGCCGATTACAGCATCTTCCCGGTTGGAAACCGGCTGATCTACGCCACGCACGGCCACGTCTACAACACCGCGCACCTGCCGCCGCTCTGCCCCGGCGATATTCTCCTGCACGGCCATACACATGTACCCGCGTGGGAGCCGTTCGGCGAGGAAAACCTCTATTTGAACCCCGGCTCTGTCTCCATTCCGAAAAACGGCTCCGCACGCGGCTATCTGACGCTGGAAGACGGCGTTTTTCAGTGGAAAACGCTTTCCGGCGACGTATACCATACGCTCACGCTGTAATATGGTGCTTATTCACAGCAAAAACAGGCTTCCCATCGAACCCGTTCGATGGGAAGCCTGTTGTCTGTTTGCCGGTTCATTCGCCCTTGACTTTGTAGCCGCAGATGCGGATAGCTGCCTTCGCAAGTTCTGCCGTCGGGTCAACGAATGGCCCGGGCTGCGGCAAAGTATCGGCGATAATAGGCAATTCCGTGCAGCCGAGGATAAAATAGTCCGCGCCGCGCGCGCGAAGTCCGTCCAGAAGCGCCTGCCATGCACCCTGCTCCGGTTCAAGCGGCTTGGATGCCTTCACAACATCGTAGATCAGGTGCATCAGCACATCCTGCTCGCCTTCGTCCGGCACAAGACAGTGCACGCCCTGTGCATTCAGCGCCTTTTCATAAAGGCCGGTTGCAAGCGTGCCCTTCGTTGCGAGGATTGCAGCGGTCTGGCCGGGAAAATCCTTTGCGCATGTCTTCGCCGTAGCCTCGAGCATACTGAGAAACGGCAGGCTTGTCGTGGCCTGCAGGCGGGGAAGGAAATAATGCGCGGTGTTGCACGGCATGATAACGCAGTCCGCGCCGCAGCGCTCCAACGAGCGCAGAGCCGAGGCCATTTCCGGCACAGGATCCGGCCCGCCGGACAAAATCGCTGCCGTGCGGTCTGGAATGCGAGCGTTGGAATCGATATAGACGCGGATGTGCTCGTTGTCGCAGGCTGCATCTGTCAGAAGCGTGATCTTGCGGAACAAATCCGCCGTTGCAAGCGGTCCCATGCCGCCTAAAATGCCGATGGTCTTACCCATGGCGATTCCTCCTTGATGGGAAATATCTGATATAGAAAGAGGGGACGGACTGTTGTCCGTCCCCCTTTTATTAGGACTTGATTGTCAGTTTGAACGAATTAGCCCTTGATCGCGCCCTGATCGTCGACCGTGATGACGGTAGCGAAGTCGGAAGCGGCCTTGCTGATGTCGTTGCTGACGGTGATGACGCCGTTGTACATATCAGCGACCATCGCCTTGTAGTCGTCCTGCGTGAAGCTGTCGGACCACTGTGTGCCCTCGCCCATCGGGATCTGGACGTAGTTCGCTTCGGGATCGTCTGCGGAGACGAGGCCCAGCGTTGCGATCTTGCCAACGTAGTTTGCCCAGTTGCCGTTGATGATGACGTCGTTCAGCGTGTCGTAAGTAGCGGGGTACAGACCCTTCATCGCGGAGGTAACGGTCAGACCGTCAACACCCGCGTAGTTCGCGATCACGCCAGCCTGGTCAACGTCAACGCCGATGACCTTGCCGTTCGCCTTCTTGGCAGCGTCGACAGCGGAGGTGTAGATGCCGCCGCCGCAGGCGAAGACGACCTCGGTGCCGCCGGCATACCAGGTATCCATAACAGCAGTGATGTCAGCGTCGCCGAAGAACTGACCGCCGTAGACATACTTCACAGTGACGTCGGACAGGCCCAGATCGGCAGCCGCAGCGTCAACGCCCTGCACGAAGCCGTAGCCATAGCGGATAACGGCGGGAACAGCCATGCCGCCCAGGAAGCCGAGGCTCTTGTAGCCCAGCTTGACAGCAGCGTAACCGGCCATGTAGCCGCAGAGCTCTTCCTGATAGATTGCGCAGTAGACATTGCTCATGTCAACATACTTTTCGAGATCCCAGTTGTCGGGGTTGTAGTCATAGCTTTCGCCAGCCTTGGCAACACCGGCCTCGAGCAGGTCGCCCTTGGCAACGTCGAGCGCGATGAACTTGACATCGGGGAATTCCGGAGCAGCCTCGACGATCGCGCCGCCGAATGCATAGCCCGGCATCACGATGACGTTGTAGCCTTCGTCAACAGCCTTTTCGATCATGGCGACACGGTCAGCGGTGTTGTCGCCGGCGGGCTTGAAGTAGCTGAACTCCACGCCGTTGTCCTCGCAGAACGCCTTGCAGGCTTCGTACGTGGTCTGGTTGAAGGACTGGTCGGTGATATCGCCGTAGTCGGTGATCATGGCGACAGCGTACTCGGTGTTGTCAGCCGGCTCTTCGGTCGTCTCTTCTTCCTTGGTCTCCTCAGCGGGAGCGGGCTCTTCGTCCTTGGTCTCTTCTGCGGGAGCGGGTTCCGTGGTGGTTTGTTCGGGCTCGTCGGTGGTCTCTGCGGGCTTGGATGCGCAGGCAGCCAGGCTCAGAACCATGACCAGAACCAGAAGCAGTGCAAGATACTTCTTCATTTGAAAATCTACCTCTTTCATAATATTATTCCGCACCGGACCGCGGCGAACCGTACCCCGGTGTCAGAATTGCCCCCTCACAGGGGGGGAGCAATTTTGATTATATCAGCTTTCGCTGCTGATTGCAATGACTTTTCACAGCTTCTTCCATGTTTTTCACAGCTTTTTTGCCTGCAGCATCCATTTCAGGATCCGGATCGCCGCCTTTTCCAGACCGATGCGGTCGGAGCCGGGCGTTTCATCGCCCCAGAGCATCCCGCCGTAGCCGCAGTCGAGCAGCCATGCACGCAGAAGCGGACTGTTTTCCGTGAGCCGCTGGCCGGAGATGGCGCAGTCCGGCAGCTTTGCCGCGCGGCAGCTGTTTGCCGCGATCTCAAACGGAAGGCCGTACACGTCGCGCAGCGCGGACTGGGAAACGGAAACGGTCTCCGGCAGGCTCTGTGCGTGCAGCGCAGCCGTTCCATAGGGCCATGCGCCCGCGGCCAGCGCCGCCGTCATAGCGCCGCAGACGACCGGCTCCTCCGACCATTTTTCCGCGAACCGCTTCTCCTGCGGCGAACGCATCACGTCCGCATCCGGCCCCAGCCAGAGCTGAACGCCGAGCTCTGCCATTTCAAGGCCCTCCGCGCGGCCGACAGCCCGGACGACCTCCTGGTCAAACGAGCAGGCCAGCTGCGCAGGCGCGGGGAAGACGGTCGCGCACTGCCGCCGGACAATCTCGCCCGTTTCCTCATCCGGGATATCGCGCAGCAGGCGCAGGCCCTGCGCGCCGCCAGCGATCTGGACGGCGGGAATGCCATAGCGCTCGATTGCAGCCGACGCACCGAGCGCGCCGGGGACGGACGCTTTCTCTCTGCCGAAGCCGCAGACCAGCCGTTCCAGATTTTCCGTGTCCATATCGGCCACGAGATGGAACACGCTGCACCGGCCCTCGCGCACGTCGGCAAGCGTATGATGCGCCCCGTCCGGGCGGCAGCCGGTAAATTCCCGGCCCTTTCTGCGGCTGCGGCGGGGCAGATTGCGATCCGAAAAGCGGATGGCGTGCTTGTGCGCCTGCTCGATCTCGGCCAGATCCTCGGGGAACTGGAAGCAGACGTTTTCCGGCCGCGTGCGCTCCTGCGCGGCAGGCATGGTGAGCGGCTCCGCCGCCTGCACCACGGCGCTGCGCGTCAGGCGGATAGAGCCTGCCAGATAGCAGGCACGGCTGCTTGTCCCGATACGGATATCATAATACCCCGCGTCCAGCACGAACGCGTGCGCGCTTTCGCGGTAGACAGAAAGCTCGGTGATGGGGAAGCGCAGCGTAATTGTCTGGCTCTCGCCGGGGGCCAACAGGCGGCTCTTCCGGAAGCAGTTCAAAAAGCTGACGGGCCGCGTCAGGTCGCCCTCGGGCCGCGTCACATAGACCTGTACAAGCTCGCTGGCCGCAAATTCCTCTCCGGTGTTGACCAGCTCGGCGCTCACCGTCACGTCGCAGCCGTCAAGCCCTGCCGAGACACTGCCGAACGCGACCGTTCCGTAGCTCAGACCGTGACCGAACGGATAGCGCACGGGAACGCCGAAGGAATCAAAATAGCGGTAGCCGGTAAACTGGTCTGCTGCGGCGCAGGCGTCCGCAAACGCCTCCGCGCGCTCGGGCCAGCTGAAGGAAAGATGGCCGGACGGCATGACCTTCGCCGTCAGCACGTCGGCCAGCGCCCCGCCCGCCTCCTGCCCGGCAAGGCCGAGGAAGACGATCGCGCCGCAGGAGAGCGCGGCCTCGTTCAGCTCGATAAATCCCGGCGCCGCCAGCACGAGCACCGTCCGGTCGAACACAGACGTGACGCGCGTCAGCATAGCCGTCTCCTCGTCGGTCAGCTGGAGGCCATAGCGCTCCGGCGTCCGGCCGATGACGACGACAGCCGCCGCGCAGTCGTGGCGCAGAGCGCCGAAATCGAGATTCGTCAGCGGCATTTCGCCGCCCTCCGGGTGCTCTACGGCCCAGGTGCGGTATTTGCGGGCCAGAAGCGCATCGGGCCTGACCGTCTCGCTTGCCGCAAGGCCGTCCAGCACGCCGATGGAGCGCCACGGCGTCATGGTTTTGTCAAAGGCGGGGGTTTGCAGCTGTTTGACGCCGAACACGGCGACGGGCAGCGGTGCGCCATCCTCCTGCGGCAGCAGCGGGAGCGTCCGGTTCTTGTTCTGCAGCAGCACAATCCCGGCAGCGGCAGCAGCGCGCGCAGTCAGCGCGTGGTCGCTCATTCTGAGTGTGATATCCATATGTGTTCTCCTATTTTATTGTCAAAGTATGTCGAGCCTGTTTTAACAGGCGGGAATGCAATATCTGTAGGGGCCGGCAACTCTTGTAAACAATCTGGGCTTGACAGACTCTGTTGGCCCGCTGGAAGCAGTGCTTTTTCAGAAATCTTACGGCGAATACAGATATGCCTGCACACATGGTTGTAGGGGTCGATGCCCACATCGACCCGGCAGAATGCAGCGTTTTAACGGAAATCTCAGGTGAATTCGCAACTCCCCAGCGGGCCGATGTAGGCATCGGCCCCTACAGTCAAGCGGGTAAGTGCATACGAATTCGCCGAGAATTTTTGATGATTCGGTGCATTCTGCTGGGCGGACAGAGTCGTCCACCCCTATAAACGGGTAGGAATATGTTTATAGCTTCCCCAGCTTTCCGGCTACGAAGCCGGACGACCAGGCCCATTGGAGGTTGTAGCCGCCGCAATCGCCGTCGATGTCCAGCACCTCGCCGCAGGCGAACACGCCGGGGGCGAGCCTGCTTTCAAGCGTGTCAGCGCGGAATTCTGCCGTCCGGACGCCGCCCGCCGTCACCTGTGCGCTCTCGAAGCCGGAAACGCCCGTGACGGGAAGAGAAAAAGATTTGATAACAGATACCAGCGCTTCCAGCGGCGCGTCGGAACCGGACGCAAGCGGCTGCGCGCCGAGGCCGCAGGCATGGCAGAGCGTCTTGCCGAGGCGCGGATGGAGCATACCGGAAAGCAGCTCCTCGCCCGCCAGCGCCGGGAACGCTTCGCGCCGTGCCTGCAGGAGCGTTCGCACCTGCGGCGCGGGATACTCCCGCAAAAAATCGAGCAGCAGCCCGGCCCCCTGCGCCTGTCCCGCTGCCCGCGAAAGCGTGAACGCAGCCGGGCCGGAAACGCCCGTCTCGGTAAACTGCACCTCGCCCGCGTCCTCCAGCAGCGTTCTGCCGTCTGCGCGCAGACGGATGCGGCAGTCGGCCCGGACGCCCTTCAGCCCCCGGATAGGGGCCGGGTCCGTGCGGATCTGCGTGAGGCTGGGGTGCAGCGCCGTGCGGCTGTGGCCGAGCTGGGCAAGAAGCTCGTAGCCGGACATCGTTCCGCCCAGCGCCTTTCCCGCGCAGCCGCCGCAGGCAATGATCAGCTTATCTCCAAAATACGCGCTGCCGTCCGCGCCTGTGACCTGATAGCCGCGCGCTTTTTTCTTCACGCTCTGCGCGTCGAAGCCGCAGACGAGCTGCACGCCCGCCTGCGCAGCGGCAAACCGCAGCACGTCCACAACGCTGTTGGACTGATCGGACAGGGGATAGACCCGCCCGGACGGCTCTGCCGTGGTCAGAAGGCCCAGCGCGTGGAAAAAGTCCAGCGTCGCCTTCCCGTCAAAGCGCGAAAGCGCGGCGCGGGCAAAGCCCGCGTCCTGTCCGTGATAGTGCACCGGGGACAAGTCGAGGTTCGTCAGGTTGCACCGGCCGTTGCCGGTGGCGAGCAGCTTGCGCCCGACGCGCGACTGCCGTTCGAGAACGGTGACGGTATTCCGTTCATCCTGCGCGGCGGAAAGCGCGGCCATCAGTCCGCTGGCTCCGCCGCCGAGAATCAAAACCTTCATGTGCTGCTCCTTGGGGTGCGTGGTATGGAATATGTACAATTTCTGTGCAGTTTTCCGTAAAAGGCGCTGCCTGCTGCGGGCGGACAGAGTCGTCCGCCCCTACAGGTGCTCCTGGTCCTGTTACTGCATCCGCTGCTCCAGTGCGGCAAGGCGCAGGCTGGTGCAGAAGATCTCCATGGCCTGCTCCAGCTCCTCGACCGGGGGCAGGGACGGGGCGATGCGGATGTTGGAATCCTGCGGGTCGCGGCCATAGGGGAACGTCGCGCCTGCGCTTGTCATGACGACGCCCGCCTCTTTGCACAGCGCCAGCGTGCGCTTTGCAAGGCCCGGAGCCGTGTTGACCGAGACGAAATAGCCGCCCTTGGGCCGCTGCCAGGACGCAATGCCGAGCGGCGCGATCTCGGTGTCCAGATGGCGCAGGACGCACTGGAACTTCGGGTTCAGAATGGCCGCATGCTTTTTCATGAGCTCGAGCGTGTGGGCCTTGTCCTTTAAAAAGCGCACATGGCGCAGAGAGTTGACCTTGTCATAGGAAATGGTCTGGATGCCGATGAGCTTCTGCAGATACGCCTGATTATCCTCGCTCGTAGCCATAACGGAGAAGCCCGCGCCGGGGAGCGTGACCTTGGACGTGGAGGCAAACTCATAGACCATGCCGTCGTTTCCCGCCTCGCGGCAGAGCGTCAGGATGTCCCGGAAGGGGACGAACTCGCCGTCAAACTCGTGGATGCAGTAGGCGTTGTCCCACATGAGGGCAAAGTCGGGCGCCGCGGGCTTCAATGCCGCGATGCGCGCGATCGTCTCGTCGGAATAGATGATGCCGTCGGGATTGGAGTATTTCGGCACGCACCACATACCCTTGACCGCCGGGTCCTTCACGGCCTGCTCGACCTTGTCCATATCGGGGCCGGTGGGGGTCATGGGAATTGTAATGAGTTCAAAGCCGAACGATTCGGTGATTTTAAAATGGCGGTCATAGCCGGGGGCCGGGCAGAGCCACTTGACGGTGTCCAGCCTGCACCACGGCTTTTCCGAGCGTGCAAGGCCGTGCGTATAGCCCTTGCTGACCAGATCGTACATGAGCGTCAGCGACGCGTTGCCGCCGATGAAGCACTCCTCCGGTTTGCAGCCGAGTACGTCCGCCCAGTATTCCTTCGCTTCTTTGAGGCCGGAAAGCTCCCCGTAGTTGCGGGCGTCGACGCCGCCGGAAATGCAGTCCTCCGGGGTTTTGAGGATGCTCAGGATGCCGGAGACGAGGTCAAGCTGCTCCCTGCCGGGCTTGCCTCTTGCCATGTTGAGCTTCAGCTCCTTCGCCTTCAGCGCGTCGAACTGCGCTTTGACCGCTGTGTATTCCTCGCGCAGCTGTGCGGGGGTCAGATTCTGATATGTAGTACTCATACCGTCGTGATCCTTTCTTCCATCCATTCTTTGCAGCGTCGCTGCCTGATATATTCAGTATATCGCGTCCGCCTGTTAAAAGCAAGCAAAAAGCCTGTTTTCCCAAGGAAAGCGCCGCACAGCGGGTGTTGACGAATCTTCCATTTTCGGGTATGATAGAATAACTCTTGCCGTGGAGGTGTGTGTACGGATTTGGATGAGGCGATGATGCGCGAAGCGCTCCTGCTTGCACGGGAGGCGGCGGCGGACGGTGAGGTTCCGGTGGGGTGTGTGATCACGCTGGAGGACCGCATTGTCGGCCGCGGACGCAACCGGCGCGAAAAGGGAAAAACGGCGCTGGCCCACGCAGAGCTGGAGGCCATCGGCGAGGCCTGCCGGACGCTCGGCGGCTGGCGGCTGTGGCAGTGTACGCTGTACGTGACGCTCGAGCCGTGCCCCATGTGCGCCGGTGCGATTTTGAACGCGCATCTGCCGCGCGTCGTCTTCGGCGCGAAAGATCCAAAATCCGGCGCGGCGGGAAGTCTTGTCGATCTGCTGCATCTGCCGGGCTGCTTTCAGCCGGAGGTCAGCGGCGGCATACTGGAAGCGGAATGTTCACAGGCGCTGCGCGACTTTTTCCGAACGCTGCGCCAAGCACGCGCATCCTGCAAGGATGCAGATGAAAAAAAGGAAGGGACTCTCTATGCGATATCAGATCACGTCTGACTCTACCTGTGATCTCAGCCCGGAGCAGCTGGAACAGTATAATATCCGCCTGCTGCCCCTCTATGTGAGCATGGACGGCAAGACGCTGCGCGACGGCGTGGACGTCAAGCCCGACGATATCTATGCCCACGTCTCCGCCGGCGGAAGTCTGCCGCAGACGGCGGCGGTCAATCTGGCCGATTATGTCCGCGCGTTCACGGAGCTGTCGAAAAAAAACGACTTCGTCATCCACGTCTGTATCTCTCTGGACTTCTCCTGCTGCTACCAGAACGCAAAGCTGGCGGCGGCGGATTTTGACAACGTGTACGTCGTCGATTCCAGAAATTTATCCACAGGCCACGGCCTTGTCGTGCTGGAGGCCGAGCGCATGGCGCGCGAGGGCATGGCGCCGGACGATATCGTCGCGGCGCTGCACGATCTGACAGGCCGTGTGGAGGCCAGCTTCATTCTCGACCGGCTGGATTACATGAAAAAGGGCGGCCGGTGCTCCGCCGTGACGCTTCTGGGCGCGAATCTGTTAAGGCTCCGCCCGTGCATCGAGGTCAGAGACGGCAAAATGGGCGTCGGCAAAAAATATCGCGGCAGCTTTGACAAGTGCGTCTGCGAGTATATCACCGATAAAATTGGAAACCGCAGCGATCTGGAACTGCGCCGCGTGTTCATCACGCACTCCGGCGTGTCGGAGGAATCGGTGCAAAAGGCTGTGGAAACTGTGCAAAAGTTACAGCCGTTTGAGGAGATCTGCGTCACGCGGGCCGGCTGCACCGTCAGCAGCCACTGCGGGCCGGGAACGCTCGGCGTGCTGTATATCCGAAAGGCAGATCAATGAGGGAAGCACTGGAAGCGCGCTCCGGCTTATCGCCGGAGCAGATCGACACGCTCTGCGCGTTCGGGCAGGCGCTGATCGAAAAAAACAAGGTCATGAACCTCACGGCCATCACCGAGCCGCAGGCTGTGGCCGAGCTGCATTTTCTCGACTGCATCGCGCTTTTGCGGGCGGAGGACTTTTCCGGAAAGCGCGTGATCGATATCGGCTGCGGTGCGGGCTTTCCCGGCGTTCCGCTGAAGATCGCCGAGCCGTCGATCAAGCTGACGCTTCTGGATTCTCTGGCCAAGCGCATGACATGGCTGCGGGAAATTCTGCCGCAGCTGGGCGTGGAGGCCGAGGTCGTCACTGCCCGGGCGGAAGAATTTGTCCAGACCCGCCGGGAGCAGTATGATATTGCGACGTCCCGCGCCGTGGCGCGGCTGAATATCCTCGCAGAGCTCTGC
>ENA-OYXP01000367-OYXP01000367.1-human-gut-metagenome-genome-assembly--contig:-NODE-367-length-19800-cov-7.259509_pt1 | contig 19800 bp, 10 predicted proteins | sample MGYA00244847_ERZ653426 | MGnify/ENA primary metagenome ERZ653426 (study PRJEB26926, sample SAMN06164979) | human gut metagenome | biome: ENVO:00009003; feature: ENVO:2100002; material: ENVO:00002003...
GATCTACACTCGACTAGTCGTCGGCAGCGTCAGATGTGTATAAGAGACAGATTAATTTGTTATTAATTTACGCATAATATCAGTTTAATTGAGCTCTAATTCCAAATTCTCGTATCCTTTATTTGTAATGGACGATTTTTTGTTACCTTTGCAGTATGTTCTTTAACGACATACTATGAAAAGTAAATTGCTAATTTGGATATTATTATTCTTCTCATTTGGGTATTTGGAAGTGTTGGCTTCTATAGATTATGGCCTACATTTCAAATCTCATTCTGTGCCTGGTAATGAACGTACTTCTTTGTCTCTTGATGAGAATGTTCCTTTCCATATAAAAAATGAATTTATTATTGATTTTCAAATGTGGGTTCGTAATGAACCTGATTTTGGTGCTATTCTTCATTTGTGTACCAATGAAAATCAATTTCTTCATTTTGTATTTGCAGCAGGTGACAATAATCGAAATTTTCCAGCTCTTGTATTCAATGAAGGGATGTTTGCTATTAATACCAATATAGAAAAAGGTAAATGGATCCCTGTCTCTTTGCACCTTAATATAGAAGCAAATCAGATTGATTTGAAGTATGATAGTAAGGATACTACAATGGTAGTACCTTTGCGTGGAACTAAGGATATAACGGTTTCGTTTGGAAAATCTCCATATTTTTCAGCTGATGTAGCTCCAATGAATATTAGAGATGTAAAGATTACCCGTGATGGAGAATTGATTAGATATTGGAAGTTATGGAAACATAATGGTGATGTTTGTCTTGACGAAGAAGAAGGAGCTGTGGCATTGGCGTCCTATCCTTCATGGTTAATTGATAATCATATTGAGTGGAAGAAAATATATGCTGAAAGAAGCTCAGGTCGTTTAGATATTGCCTTTAATGCTCGTGATGCCTTGTTCTATCTTGTGCGACAAAATAAAATAGACATATTAAATGGTATTTCCGGTAACCGAAACGAGGTCTCTATTGTGGAGGGGTATCCGGCTATGGAATATACAGATCACATGATTTATGATACACTGACTAATCAGTTATTGTCTTATTCTTTACACGAAAAGTTGGTTTCAGCTTTGTCTGTCGACGAAGGGAAATGGAGCCTTAGTGAAAGACAATTGGATGAGCCTCGTTACTACAACCATGCACGTACGTTTAATCCATCTGATTCTTCATTTTATTTTTTTGGAGGATATGGATTCTATCAATATAGGAATAACCTGTATCGGTTGAAAGTGGGTATGAAACAGGTTGAAGAAGTTGCATATACCCCTGTTATTTCTCCTCGTTATTCATCTGCAGCAGCTATAGTAGGTGATGAACTGTATATTTTTGGTGGTCGTGGAAATAAACAGGGAAAGCAAGAATTTAATGCTCATTTTTCTTATGAGTTGTGTGCCATTAATCTGAAAACGGGAAAGTCTCGTAGTGTATGGAAGAAAAAACAATCTACGGATATGTTGTTGATGGCATCTTCCATGTACTTTGAACCTTCGGACAGTTCTTTTTATGCTGTTAGTCTGAAAGACGGAGGCAGCCTTTGGAAGGTTTTCATGAATGATTCTGTTTGGGTAGAGATATCGAAACCTATTCGTAATGATTTGGTTCATCAGGATTGCGATTTTAGTTTTTATTCGTCGCCTGCCTATCATAAACTGTATCTGGTGATGGATAAGATTTTGAGTGACCGTACACATGATGTGGCTATTTATTCTATCAATACTCCTTTACTGAATGATAATGAAATTGTGCAGACGGTGAATAAGGACTCTGCTTCGGTGTGGTTATGGTGGTCATGTGGTATCCTGTTGTTGGGAGGAGCAGTATTCCTTTTATACCGGATAAAATGCAGCAGAAAGAAAGTCGAATTTGAAGATACCAAAGAAGATAATACTCAGGTGGAGGTTCTTCCTGTTAATGAAACGGTAGAGGAGGTTGCTGTGGTAGAAAAGTATTTTGATCGCAGTCGTTCGGCAATCTCTTTGTTGGGCACATTTAATGTTCGTGATAAAGATGGTAATGACATAACAGGAGCTTTTACACCACGATTGAAAAGCTTGCTTATATTGTTGGTGCTTTATACGGAAAAAAGTAAGCAAGGCATCTTGACTAAAAAAGCTACCGATATTCTGTGGTCAGACAAAGAGGAAGAGTCTGCTCGCAATAACCGTAATGTGACTTTGCGTAAGTTGCGTATATTGTTAGAAAAAGTAGGTGATGTAGAAGTTGTCAGTGATGCGGGATTTCTGTGTATCAGATGGCATGAGGGAGTATTTTGTGATTATCGGATGGCGTTGGATTGTATTCGTCAATTTAAGGAAAATGGTGATCATGGAGATGACAAGCTCCTGAATCAGATATTGGAAATCTTATTGTATGGTCCGTTGCTGTCAAATACCATTGTTGATTGGTTGGATGAATTTAAAGATTCTTATTCCAGTCTTTCTATTGATTTGCTGAGGAATTTGTTGGATGTACAGCGCAATAATTATGATACAGTACTGCGTATTGCTGATATCCTGTTCTTGCATGATCCTCTGAATGAAGAAGCCTTGGCGGCTAAATGCTCTATTCTTTTTATACAAGGTAAAAAAGGTATTGCAAAGAGTGTATATGACCGCTTCTGCAAAGAGTATAAAGATTCATTAGGAGAGGAATATAAGATCCCCTTATGCAATTTATATAAATGATAATTTATAAAAATAAGAAAAAGCGCTTAATCATAACAATTAAGCGTTTTTTTAATGTCCAATTAATAAAGGATGGCTCTGTTTTTTAAGACTAAGGCTTTTATTTTGCATTCGTGGAAGTATTCTTAAAATCTTCCAATGAAAAGTTAAACTGATGTCTAATTTAGTCTTTAAACTATGAAAAAGTACTTGTTGATCGGATTGTTTTTATTAGGTCTGTTTATCTATCCTATTAAGGCCATTTCAGGTAACACTCCTGAAGAATTATATGAGAGTTTGCAAAAACGGTTGGCTTCCGGTTGGAATACCTGGGATACCCGTAGTGTGCTGACTCATGTATTTCTTCCTTATGGTTTTGCTGTCGACCTGAATATGATGGATACAGATGGAAGTCGTGTAAGGAAATTCAGAATCGGAGATAGGGCTAAAGGAGCGCCATTATTACAGCCGGGACCTCATTCTTTTGATGGAGCGTATACCAAAATGACCATAGATTGGAGAGGATATAAGTTGCAGGTAGAAAGTGCTGCTATAGGACTTAAAAACGTAATTCTAATCAGACCACTGGCTGAGACGAAGCAAGGAGGACGATTGGTGGTTATCCCTGAAAGTCTTTGGAAACGGGGCAATACACTTAGCGTGGATAGTTTAGGATTTACATTGGCATCACGTGATAAAGTTGTTGAAATCAAAACTTATATAGAGGGTGAACTTCTGGAAAAAAAAGGAAGGGAGTTTATTCTGTCTTTAGATACTCCGGTTGCTATCTGTTGCGGAGAAAATATGGAATTGGATGAGGCAATTGCTTTCATTAATGACCGCGCCCGCGATTTTATTAATTCTAATCAGAAAAAATTTGGTGAGAATTATGATTGCTATAATGCTATGCAGAGTGTTTTGGCTTGGGATAATATATATGATCCTGGCATTAGGAGGGTGATTACTCCTGTAAGTCGGATTTGGAGTTCCGAATGGTTTGCCAGTGAAGATTTTGGTGGTTTTACACTGTTCTGTTGGGATACCTATTTTGCGTCGATGATGCTTGCTGTTGGCAATAAAGAATTGGCTTATGCAAATGCTGTAGAGATAACTAAGGCGATAACAGAAAGTGGATTTGTGCCTAACTGCTTTTATAGCAATAATTTTAAATCAAGAGATCGTTCTCAGCCACCTGTTGGTTCTTTGGCTGTCTGGACATTATATAAGCAATATCAAGAAAAGTGGTTCTTGGAGTTATTATATAAAGAATTGCTAGCCTGGAATCGCTGGTGGAGCCGAAATAGAGAGGATGGAGGATTATTATGTTTAGGCAGTAATCCTTATGAAAAGGTTACTTATTTCAGGTCTGAGTTTGATACGGATTGTCACTATGGCGCTGTTTTGGAATCAGGATTGGATAATTCTCCAATGTATGATGGAGTACCTTTTAATAAGCAAAAACATTTGCTGGAGCAGCATGATGTAGGCATGTCTTCTTTATACATCATGGATTGTGATTATCTGGCTTTAATAGCGGAAGAACTTGGCTATAAAAAAGATGTAATCGAACTTAGAAAACGCGCGGAATATTATCGCAATAATTTAGCAGGGTTGTGGGATGATAAGACTGGATTTTACTATAATCGTTCTACCAGAGATCTGAAATTTAATTACCGTACTTCACCCACTTGCTTTTATCCATTGCTGGCAAGAGTACCTACAAAGAATCAGGCTGAGAGGATGATAAAAGAGCATTTGCTGAACACTGATGAATTCTGGGGGGAGTACGTAATTCCTTCTGTACCTAAAAATGATCCTGCATTTAAAGATAATGAATATTGGCGGGGACGTATTTGGGCACCATTGAATTTTCTGGTATACTTAGGATTGAATAACTATGAATTTCCGGAAGTGAGACATGCCTTTGCCGAAAAATCCCAAAAATTATTATTGAAATCCTGGTTGTCACATGGATATGTCTTTGAGAATTACAATGCTCTCACTGGTGAAGGCGATGATGTTGTGCGAAGCGATAAGTTCTATCATTGGGGGGCATTGCTGGGATATATCGCTCTTATAGAGAATGGAGTTGTAAGTAAGTGTAATTAATAATAATCGATCATGAAAAATATAATTTTAATTATCAGTTTTTTGTTTTGTACAGTTTCTATTGTATATGCCCAGAAACAGCCTTTTTTGAAGGATTCCTGGAAAGGGGATATGACCTCTGTAAAACAAGAGAAAGGAAGGTTGAAGATAGCATCTGTTGCTGTACCCGAAATATGTTGGCATTTAGATGCTTTTTCCAAAAAGGTGAGTATGTATAGAAATGTGCAATTGAACGATGTGAATAGAACTGTTTGGTGTAGTTTTCTGGCGTTGAAAGAAAAAGGGAATTCGCGTTTAGGCCTTTCATTTGAGAAAGGCAATAGTGAAAAACTATTTGTTGCAGTCAAACAGACGCAGGAGCCGCAGTTGGTTGTGGTGCGTATTGATTTTTCCAAAAAGGCTGATAAGGCATATGTTTTTTATAGTCCTACCGCAGCTTCTGTTCCTGATTTGGAAAATGCCGAGTATACTTTATCGGGTAAATTTGATTTTGACCGCATTAGAATCATAGCAGAAAAAGGGAGCAAAGGGATTTTTAGCGATGTCTCTTTGGGTGAGAATTATCAGGATGTAGTACATCCTAATGTCTTACAAGTTGTAGCCAAGGAAGGACAACCACAAACAGTTCTTTCCTGGGAAAAGAAACAGCAGGCTTTATGGATTCAGACTTCGGGCGGAACTTTGTATTTGCAACCCTATAATATAGGAAGTGTACATGTGATGTTCGGCTCTGAGAATGAAATAAAAGAATATAAGAGTTTTGCCGTAACGCAACAGGCAAAAGTGGCAGAGTTTAAAGTGGAGGATACTCAGGAAGATATTGTATTACGTTCTTCCCGTTTAGTTGTTACTGTGAATAAGAATAAAGGGTATATCAGTCTACTTGATGGGTCTGGAAAAATTTTACTGAAAGAGTTTCCGGAAAAAGCGAGAATGAATATGTGTGGAGATTCTGTCAATGCATATTGTAAGTTCCTGTTACGAGATGAAGAGGCTTTATATGGTTTGGGGCAGTTCAGAGATAACTTAATGAACTTGCGGAATGCCAAGCGGGAACTGGTTCAGTTTAATACGCAAGCTGCGGTACCGGTTATTTATTCTACTGGTGGTTGGGGATTGTTTTGGGATAATCCTTCCCGGACTATTTATACAGACAATAGTACCGGTATGAGTTTGGCTTCTGATTACGGTAAGATCGTTAACTATTATCTTTTTGTAGGTGATAAAATGGATAATTTGGTAGCTGCATATCGTTCTTTGACGGGAGGGGCTCCGATGTTGCCCGATTGGGCTTTAGGTTATCACCAAAGCCGTAACCGTTATGCTACGCAAAAAGAGGTGATGGAGATAGCTAAAAAGATGAAGGAAGAGGATATTCCTGCAAGTACTATCTTTATAGATTATCATTATTGGGGTAAGTACGGAACAGGTTCACATAGGTTTGATGAAACTTTATTCCCTGATGTTCCTTCAATGTTGGATAGTCTCCATAACGTTTATGATATGAAGGTGGTTTTGACAATGTGGCCCTGCTTCAAACCGGGTATCCCTAATTATAATGAAATGTCACAAAAAGGGTATATATTGGAAGGAGCCAAAGCTATTGACGGCTATATATATGATACTTTTAATCCGAATGCGGCCAAAATGTATTGGGATAAGGTTTCTTCTTTAGTGGACTTGAATATCGATGGCTGGTTTTTAGATGGACCGGAACCTGACCATGTAGCCTCATACTTGCCACTTAATACTTATGCCGGACCAGCTCAGAAGGTACGAAATGTATACCCTTTGGTTCATGCATCACATTTTTATGAAGGAATAACCAAAGCTCGTCCCGGTATCCGTCCTTATATGTTGACCCGTTGCGCGTGGGCTTCCCAACAAAAGTGGGGAACGGCTGTGTGGTCTGGTGATATTCCAACGACATTTGCCGAATTACAAACGCAAGTAGCAGCAGGATTAAACTTTACAGCAACGGGAATTCCCTACTGGACTACAGACATTGGTGGTTATTCAGGAGGAGACCCGTCTAAAAAAGATTATCAGGAATTGTTTGTACGTTGGTTTCAGTATGGAACATTTTGTCCCGTTTTTCGTTGCCATGGACGTCGTTATCCGGGAGATACGAAAGCACCGAATGAGTTATGGGCATACGGACCAGAAGTACAACGTATCTGTACTGACCTTATAAAGTTGCGATACCGGCTTTTGCCTTATATTTATACCCTATCAGGTAAAGTTACTCACGAGCATTATACACCAATGCGCTTACTGGCTTTTGATTTTGCTTATGATCAAAATGTATTAGACTGTAAAGATCAGTTTATGTATGGACCTGCTCTCCTGGTTTGCCCCGTTTTGGAGGCAGGAGTAACTTCCCGCTCTGTATATCTGCCACAAGGATGTACTTGGGTAGATTTCTGGACCGGTGCAATCTACCAAGGAGGAGCTACAATTACTGCAGAAGCACCTCTGGATAAAATGCCTTTGTTTGTGAAGTCTGGTTCTATCATCCCTTATTATACTTCTGTTGAGAAAAATATTAATGTTGATGTTCCGCTTGAGATTCATGTCTTTGGTGGGGAAAACGCAAGTTTCAATTTATACGAAGATGATGGTGAGACGTTGAAATATAAAAATGGCAATTATAGTACTATTCCGTTTAAGTGGAATGATCGTACAAAGGAATTTATAGTTGGAGAACGCATCGGCGACTATGCAGTAAAGGACAGGGACCTTATCATTAAACTCAAAGGTAAAGATGTGATAAAGAGGATAAAATATAGTGGTAAAGAAATAAAAGTTATATTGAAATGAGCCTCAGGAGATTGATAATAGTTAGTTTCTTTTTCTTATCTTTCTTTGCAAATCTTTTTGCAGATGGAAGTGTTAGGGGATGGATCATCCTGTCTGACAATATGGATCGTGCTATCCGGACAATAAAAACAGCAAAAGAGTATAATATAAATCAGCTTCAGTTGTCCCATGAGATCATCCATGATTTAAAGGCCATTAAAGAAGAAAAGGTATGTGAACAGGTTAATAAACTCATTCGTCTTGCACATTTAGAAGGTATTGATGAAGTGTTGCTTTGGGATCATAGCTTATACTCTCTGGATTATTATCCATCATGTTTTAGAACGGGACCTAATGGTACAATAAACTTGGATAATCCTAAATTTTGGGAATGGTTTAAAGATGACTATCGCCGGATGCTCAACAGGGCTCCTGAAGCAGATGGACTTGTGCTAACGTTTATTGAAACTGGCGCTTATGCGGAAAAGCAGTACTCGGTGAATATGAAAACCCCTGAGGAAAAACTAGCAGCTGTTGTAAACGCTATTTCCGATGTAGTTATTGGTGAAAGAGGAAAGAAACTCTATATTCGTACTTTTGCTTATTCGGAAGAAGAGTATAAGAGTACTGTTGGATGTATAAAGCATATAAAGAGTGATAAGGTCATTTTAATGATGAAAGAAACCCCTCATGATTTCTTTCTGACACATCCGGATAACCCTTATATCAGAAAGATGAATAGACCTACGATTGTAGAGTTTGATTCTGGTAATGAATACAGTGGACAAGGCGTTGTTGCTAACACATGGCCTGAATATACTATGAAAAGATGGGGTAGCTATATTAACTGTCCTAATGTTACCGGATATGTTGCAAGGACGGATCGTTATGGGGATACCAGCATAGTAGGAACAGCTAATGAAATTCAGTTGTATGCACTGAAGCGGATGACGGAAGAACAAACTGTATCTCCAATGCAAATCTATAATGAATTTATTACGTCGAGGTATGGTGAGGATGCTTTGTTGCCCATTAGAAAAGCGTTTCAAAATGCATATGATATAGTCACATCTGTTTTTTATACCTTAGGAACAAACCTAACAGATCATTCTTCTCTAAATTATGAAAATAATAAATGGGGATATAGCAGGCATGTGTCTGGAAGATGGATTGATCCGCCTATGGTTCTTGTTAAGCATGATATAAATAAAACATTTCATTATTGGAAAGATATTATAAATCATATTGCTCCTGTACACTTTAAGTCATTATCATCTCCGTTAGCTGTTGAAGTGAAGACCGTTTTTGATAATCAATGGATAGAATCTGATGAAAAAATGGATAGTGTATATTATAATTATATTCTAACGGAAAAACAGTATGGAGTTAAACTTGCTTCCGAAGCAGTCGCTGAAATAGAAAAGGTAAAGCCTTTATTAGAATCTGCGACATATAATGATTTATATCAACTGTTTTATCGTACTTATTTGGCTGCATGTTTGCATGAAGCTGTATGTACGGCGTATTATGGTTCCAGAATCTATGTCAGAGTTAAGCAATTTCATCCTGCAGGTTTGAAGGAACGTATTTTTTTATCTCTGAAAAAGATAGAACAAGTTTCGAAGGATATGAATTTGTTGGTGAATGCATATCCTGTCGGTCAATATAACTGGTTGAATGATGCAAAAACTGCATTAAAATGCAGAGATAAGGTCTTGAAGATATTGAAGGAACATGCTTCTGAATCTGATATTACTGAAAGAAGCTTATCGAAGGTAGAATATTTCTCTTGGATAAACAACACTAATGAAGGGACTACAGAATCACGGACATTGGCCGATTTGATTTTTTCTGAATGGCTTCGTCAGGAATATGGGATGCAGTTGGATATATATGCTTTTGATGCAGGGCTGATTGATGGTAAGAATATTTATGGGAGTATAAATTCCCAATGATTTAAGGATAAATTCCCTAAAGGGTTGGATTCTACTTATCTAAAGGCTAAACAGAATGGAGTACGTTTAGGGCTTTGGGGAGGACCAGATGGTTTTGGGATACTCCGGAGAGTGCAGAGGAAAGAAAGGAGATGTTAGTATCACTTTGCTGTAATTATGATTGGGCTCTTTTTTAATTTGATGCAGTTTGCGGTCCGTTGAGAGAAGAGAAAGAAGATCTTTTTGTGGATATGATTGGAGAATGCAGGAAATATTCTCCAGACTTAATTCTTTTGAATCACCGTTTAGGGTTGAAAAAGCGGAACAATGTACTACAACTTTTTTGTGGGAGGGCAAAGAGAGCTATATTGATGTAAATTCATTCAATACATGTGCAGCTCCTCACAATAGAGTAGGAGCATTGGGAAGAGGTCTTGTACCCGATTTGAAAAGATTAACGGAGGACCATGGGGGGCCTTTCTGCCTGTTTGGATTATTGGGAAGATGAACTTGTCTTACAGGCGTTTAATAGGTCTTTGTTACTTTCTCCTCAAATATATGGTAATCCTTGGCTATTGTCAGATAGAGAGTTTCCTAAATTGGGGAGAATTTTTAATCTGCATCGGAAGTTTTCAGGTTTATTGGTAGATGGTATAGAACTACCTCCAACCTATGGAAAGTATGCTGTTTCGATTATTTGTTTCAGATCATTCTATATGTTGGTAAAGAAGCAATTAATCTTTTAATTTAATTTAAAATTAAGCGTTAGATAAGCGCGATATCACTCAATTTTTAATCTCAGGCATATAATTTTGCCATATCAAAATGATAATAATAGGTTCTTTTGAAGGTGAAAATACAAGATTGAATTTGAGATAACAATTTAAAAAAGATAAGTAAACTAAAAGAATACATAACTTTAAAAGAAATGCATATGAAAGATACAAGTTAACCGGAAACATATCCTTCCTACTTATTTAATCTAAGGGATACGTTATTTGATGAAAAACAATTTTAAAAGTGAGATTATGAAACACATGAAAAACAAATCTAATTTTGTGAAAGTTAGCAAATACACTTGTTGGTGTATGCTAATGATGTTCTTGATGGTGCTTACTCCGATGCGTGCACAAACTTCTCGAAGTATATCCGGGCAGGTTGTTGATGAATTAGGTGAAGCTATTATTGGTGCTAATGTGACTGTAGTTGGAAATAAGTCATTAGGTACAATAACTGATATTGATGGAAATTTTACTCTAACAGTTCCCCAAGGAACAACGTTGGAAGTTTCTTACATTGGTTATGTGAATAAAAAAGTGGTAGTGGATAACAAAACCAGCTATAAAATTACTTTGAAGGAAGATGCAGAACAACTGGATGAGGTCGTGGTAGTAGGATACGGTACGCAGAAAAGAGTGAATCTAACAGGAGCAGTGTCTGCTATTACTAATGAAGAACTGGTTGCTACTAAAAGCCAGAATGCTCAGAACATGTTGACTGGTAAAGTTCCTGGTGTTCGTGTAATTCAAAAAACATCTGAGCCGGGTGAGTTTACCAACCAGTTTGATATCCGTGGTTTTGGTTCTCCATTGATAGTAGTAGATGGTGTTCCTCGTGGCAATTTGCAACGTATGGACCCGAATGAAATTGAGTCGATTTCTGTTTTGAAAGATGCTTCGGCTGCTATATATGGTGTACGTGCGGCTAATGGTGTTGTCTTGATTACTACAAAGAAAGGTGAAAAGAATAAGCCGAAGATTGAATACAACATGTATTATGGTATTCAAACTCCGGCAGAAATGTTGGAACCAGTAGGTGCTGTAGATCGTATGAGACTATTTAATGAAAAGTCAATGCGTAATCTGACAAACCCTCAGCTTACTTATTCAGACGAGCAGATTGAAGAGTATTTGAATGGAACATTAAAATCTACTGATTGGTATGATGCAGTAATTCGTAATTCAGCTCCCCAGCAACAACATAATGTTTCATTAAGTGGTGGAAGTGAAAAAACTGATTATTATGTAAACTTCGGTTATACGGATCAGGAAGGCTTTTTTAAGTCAAAAGCAATGGATTATAACCGTTATAATCTTCGTGCAAATTTAAATGCCGAAGTCGCTAAAAATTTGAAGGCTTCGATTAAGATAAATGGTATCATTGATAGCAAACAACGTCAATACTTATCAACATGGGAGGTTTATAAAGCTTTGTGGCGTGCAAGTCCTAATGAGAAATTGTATGCTAATGATAATCCGGAATACTTTCAAAAGATGTCATCTGACCAGCTGAATCTTTTGGCAGCAACAGACCCTGATGTTTCCGGTTATAATAAGACAACAAATAAAATCTTCCAGTCTACGATGGAACTTGAATATGCTGTTCCATTTGTAAAAGGTCTGAAGGTGAAAGGCATGTTCAGTTATGATACTTCTATAGCTGATAATACCATATATAAGAAAGAGTATAATGAGTATACTTATAGTGAAGCAACTGATACTTATACTGCTTATGCTATGCAGTCGCCAACTAATCTGGAACGTTATTATGGTAACTCATGGACTACTTTATGGCAAGCTTCTGTAAGTTATGAAAATACTTTTGCATCAAGTCATAACGTATCTGGATTGCTGTTATTTGAAGAAGCACATAGTGTAGGTGATAATATCCGTGCAGCTCGTGATTTTTCTATACCTTTACCTTATTTATTTGCGGGTAATTCTGCCAATCAGCTTGGTACAGCTAATGCAAATGGATTGACAGAAAGTGCTTCTCAGGCACTGGTTGGTAGATTTAACTATGATTATAAAGGACGCTATCTGTTAGAGTTTGCCTTTCGTTATGATGGTTCTTCCAAATTCCCATCACATAGTCGTTGGGGCTTTTTTCCAAGTGCTTCTGTAGGATGGCGCATGAGTGAAGAGAGTTTTATAAAAGACAAATTACCTTTTATAAACAACCTGAAACTTCGCGGTTCTTATGGTAAGATGGGTGATGATTCCGTTGCTGATTACCAATTTATTTCTGGATATGATTATCCGAATACTGATGGTGATAGATATAATAAAACTCCGAAAGGATATTTTTTCAATGGATCATTCATGAATTCATTAGGTTTTCGTGCTGTAGCCAATCCTAATATTACGTGGTACACCGTTAAGACTCTGAATGTGGGTATCGATGCTGATTTGTGGAATGGATTATTAGGAGTTTCTTTTGATTTGTTTCAGCGTGACCGTGATAATTTGATGGCTAATCGTATTGCCACTATTCCAGGGACATTCGGTGCTGCAATGCCTAAAGAGAATTTGGAGAGTGACCGTACAAAAGGTTTTGAAGTTGAGTTGAGACATCGTAATCGTGTGGGGCAGGTAAATTATAGTGTTTCTGGAAACATTGCTATTACTCGTTCCATGTGGCGTTACAAAGAACGCACCCCGTCAGGTAACTCTTATGATAACTGGAGAAATAACTTAACTAACCGTTATAATGACATTTGGTTTGGTTATGGTGCAGACGGTCGTTATACTTCGTGGGAACAAATTGCTAACTCTCATATATTTGCAGGTAATGCAACTCTTCCTGGAGATTATGTTTATGAAGACTGGAATGGTGATGGTACAATTGATGATATGGATAGATATCCTATCGCTACAACTACTAATTCTACTGCTGCTAATTTCCAGGATAAGAAAAATTATCCGTTGATGAACTTTGGTTTAACTCTTTCTGCTCAATGGAAAGGTTTTGATGTTAATATGACTTTCCAAGGTGCTGCAATGTCTTATGTATCTTATGGCGAACAGTTGTCGGCTCCGCTACAATTTAATGGTAACGCTTTGGATATGTTCTTGGATAGATGGCGTCCAGTTGATCCCAAACAAGATCCTTATGATCCTTCTTGTCAATGGATTTCAGGATATTATTCTTATGGTGGTACAACTCCGGATCTTAATTCTGAATTCTCTATTCAGAAAGGTACTTATCTGCGTTTGAAGACTGCTGAAATAGGTTACACTTTGCCGAAGAATTGTTTGTCATTCATAGGTATAAAGAATCTGAGAATTTATATGAATGGATATAACTTGTTCACTATAACAGGTGTGAAAGGTGTCGATCCAGAAAGACCAGCTGAACTCTATGGATATATGTATCCGTTGAATAGAACATATAACTTTGGTGCAAGTGTTACATTTTAAGTAAAAGGAGATTATAGTATGAAAAAGCTAAGAAATATATTGATGTGTGTTGCTATAGGAGGTATGTTTGTAGGATGCCAAGATTTGGATATTCCTCCTAAGAATATTCTGTCGGGAGAAGACATATATAATGAAGGTGGTATTACTGCCTATATGGCTGGTTTGTATAGCCAGTTGCCGATGGAAGATTTTAATATGTCAAATGATGGTAGTTACAATGGTTTTTATAATTGGAATTGTATTATTTGGGATATGCTCAGCACTGGTGAAACTGTAAATCGTAATAACACAGGTATTTATATTCCTCAAAAAGGATATTGGAGTATGGGTTATAAAACGATTCGTCAAGCCAATGATTTAATTGCCAATCTGCCTGCGTATGTCGGAAAACTGAAAGGTGCTGAATCATGGATTGCTGAAGCAAAGTTTATTCGGGCTTATGTATATTTTGCGATGGTAAAACGCTATGGCGGTGTACCTATTTTGGAAACCCCGCAGGAAATGACTAATGACGAGAAGGCATTGTGGGTAGCGCGTAGCAGTCATGAAGAGTGCATAGACTTTATTCTTTCGGATTTAGATTATGCCATTGAAAATTTAGGTAAAACAAAAGTTGCAGGCCGTGCTAATAATACTTATGTGGCAGCAGCTTTTAAGTCACGTGTTGCTTTGTATGCTGGCTCTGTTGCCCGTTATGGACAGACATTTAATTATTCTGGAAGTGAAAGTGGCAAAATGCTTACTGGTATTCCTGAAGGAAGAGCAAACGATTACTTTATGCAAGCCTATAAAGCATCCAAAATTGTAGAAGAAGGTGGTTATAAGTTATATGAGGGAAACTCTGATAAAGAAGCCAACTTCCGTGAGATATTTGCCAATGCTGATAAGAGTGATGAATCTATTCTTGTTCGGCAGTATAGTAAAAATGACTTTGTTCATAGTTTTGATGCTGTATATTGTCCGCCTCGTATGACCGCAACTTATGGTGACCGTTATAATGTAACATTGGATTGGGTAGAACTGTTTGACGGTCTGCCTATTGATCCTGCAACGGGGTACCTCAAAACAACGGATGACGATGGTAATTATATTGTCTACAATGATGTTAAAGACCTATTGGACAATGCAGAACCTCGTTTAAGGGGCTCTATCTTATTACCTGGACATACTTACAAAGGGATTGAACTGGATATTCGTTTTGGTATAATAAAGGAGGAAATAGATCCATCTACGCCTATTGCCAAGTTTATAAAGGATGATGGACAGACTACAGTCAATTATACAAGTAATGCTTGGTTCAAGAATAACGTTTTGACAACAACCGAGAATGTAAAAGAACAAAAGCCTTATGAGACTTCTACAGGTATGAAACTTAATAAAAGTGGAATGGATGGTCCAGCTAATGGTGGAACGAGTAATACACTGACAGGCTTTCATGGAGCTAAATGGTTAAATTTGAACTGGACAATTGCCGAAACACAGTTACATAGTTCTACACAGTCTTGGATTGATATTCGTTATGCTGAAATATTATTGAATCGTGCCGAAGCTGCATTGGAACTTTACCAGAATGGCGTTGCTACTATCGATGGAAAAGATATGCAACAGGATGCTTACGAATGTATCAATAAGATACGTTCAAGAGCTGGTGCTGAGTTGCTGACCAGTCCTGCAGAACTATCCAATGTATCACGTGATGGCATTGAACGTGGTCAAGGTATCCGTTCGTTTGTATTTGCTCCTAATGAAGGTATGCATATTATCCGTGTAGAACGTTATAAGGAATTGGCTTTCGAGCATAAGATTTATTGGGATTTGCGTCGTTGGTTTACTTTCGATTCACAAATTTATCAATATCGCCGTAGAATGCTGTCTCCATTCTTGTTTGCCAAAGGAGCAACAGTAAATGAAGCAGGTAATCCGGTGGGTAAGTATATTTTTGATACCCGTGTTTGTGAAAGAGCTAATAACTCATTGACATTTGCTACTAAAAATTACTATGATAAGATTCCTGATGGTGAACGTAAGGTAAATCCGTTACTTGAGCAAAATAATCAGTATTAATTAGAAAAAGGAAAATAGTATGAAAAAGATATTTAATTTGCTGTTAGTTACTGCATTAGTTTTAGGCTTTTCATCGTGTGAAAAGGATAATTATGATGCACCGGAAGCTGGTGTCTTCGGGCAGGTTGTAGACCATAACGGTAAACCTCTGCAAACAGCTATGGGACAAGGAAGTATGAAGATACAGATTACAGAATTGAGTTATGCGGGTGGCGATGAATCAATCGTTGTGACGAATCAGAACCTCAATATGAGGCAGGATGGTTCATATTCCAATTCTAAACTGTTTGCAGGTACTTACCGTATGATTCCGTTGGAAGGCGCATTTTATCCTTATGATGTAGAAGGAGAAACGGTGGAATTGAAGAACGGGAAAATGACAGAACGTAACTTTACTGTTACCCCCTATCTGGAAGTAGAATGGGTTACGGAACCTTACTTGACTTCTGATAATTTCTTGAAATGTGCAGTGAAATTTAAGAGAATAGCAAAAGAAGGAATTGCTATGCCTGATGTCAACAACATACAATTGTATATTTCGCATACGCAATATTGTGGAACAGAATCTGACGGAAATTATACTCCCGGTTCTGTGAAAATAACTAATGATCAGGAGGGCACAACTATTGAGTTGACTTCTAAAGCTGCTATTAAATATTCCAATACCTATTGGGTAAGAGTAGGTGCGTGCTGTAACGACACTTACAAGAAGTATAACTTTACTGATATCAAGAAAATCGATCTGAAATTGAATTGATTAAATAAGTAGGTAGGTAAGTAAGGAGGGTATTTGTTTCCGTAATAAGTGCCCTCCTTCTTTTTTGAACAAAATATTAGTACTGCTTTTTGGGCATAAACTCTTTTAGGGCGTATCAGGGTCGTACTTTCTTCGCTCTTATACACAACTAAAAATAGTGAAGCTGGTACGAGGAGGGGGTATATATGATACAAAGCAACTCATTTTGTTCTATTTGTCGGTTGTAAATCTGGTTAGGGGATTGCACCTTATATTGAAGCTGATTATTATGGCAACATAACATAGTTTAAAAGTTTATTGGATGGTTTGTAATGGTACCAGCCATGATTAATTACTTTTTAATGTCTAATTAATTATTTATTTCACTTTCTGTTAATGAGTCGAAGCTACATTTGCAGAAAATAATATTATATTTTAATATCATGAAGAATTTCTGTATAGCATTTTGGACTGCCGCATGCCTTTTGATTTCATCATCCGGATATGCGCAATCTGAATGGAAAAATAATTTCTCTGATCAAGGAGAAATACTGAAAACAGTGGGACGGGGTGAATGTAGCATTGCAGACGGGGTGTTCCGTTCAAAAGGTTCTTATGCTTGTTTCGGTAATCCTGAGTGGAAGAACTATACTATGTCTTTTAAAGCGCGTGCACCAAAAGAAGCAGAACAAGTTCAAATTTGGGCTGGTTTTCGTGCCAACAACCGTTTTGATCGTTATGTAGTTGGTCTAAAAGGTGGATTACAAGATGATTTATACCTAATGAGAATGGGATATATGGGTACTGATGAATTTATGGGAGTTCGCCCGTTAGGATTCCATCCAGTGCCAGGTCAGTGGTATAAATTAAAGGTAGAAGTATGTGGTAGTCGTATTCGCATTTTCTTGAATGATGAAAAAGAACCACGTATGGATATTACAGATAAAAATAGCAATTTAGCACCCTCCGGTCCTGTGACTTTGGGAGGAGGTTGGATTGAAACTGAGTTTGATGACCTTGTGGTTACTCCTCTGAAAGAGGATGCATTGAAGGATGTGAAGGTTGCAGAATATCGTAAGGTAGTAACACCACAAGAGAAGGAAAATAAGCGTCAGCTTGAGAGAGCAAACTATACCTCTGTTAAAGTGGGTGAACTGGAGGAAGGACGCACGGATATTTCGTTGAATGGAAATTGGCTTTTTATGCCCGAATATCAGTTGGATAACAAAGAAAAAGCAATATCTACTACAACGGATGATAAAGATTGGCATGTAATGTCTGTTCCTAATTTCTGGAATCCTATTCGTATTTGGTTACATGGCGAGACTATGCCTTCACCTACAGGAGCTCAGCCTAAAGGAGTTTCAGATACATACTATCAGCAAGAAACAGAACGTTGTGAAGGTTATACTTTTGATTATAGGAAAACAAATGCAGCCTGGTATCGTCAGTGGGTGGAATTGCCTGCTAATATTGAAGGTAAGAACATGACTTTGACTTTCGATGCAGTTTCAAAGGTAGCGGAGATTTATATTAATGGGGAATTGGCTGGCTCACATATCGGTATGTATGGTGAAATACAGGTAGATGGAAGCAAGTTACTGAAACCTGGAAGAAACTTGGTGGCAGTGAAAGTGACACGTAGAGCAGATGGCAGTTCTTCTGAAAGTGGTAGTGCTGCTATTGATTTTTTCTATTCTTCTGTTCGTGAAAGTGAACAAGAAGGCGGAAAAGTGTCTGTAAAGAGTAATATCCTGAAAGATATTGCCCATGGCTTTTATGGTGATGATCCTGCAGGTATCTGGCAACCGGTGAGGTTAACTATTACCAGTCCGGTAAAAGTAGAAGATGTATTTATAAAACCAACTTTAGAGGGGGCTACTTTTGATTTGACAGCGAAGAATCATGGCAGTAAGAAAAGCCAGTTCGATCTCTATACTGATGTCATAGATAAAGAAACCGGTTCACTACTTTACAGTGGCCTTTCTCTGCCTAAACTGATACTAAATGCTGGTGAAGAGAAGGTGTTTACTTACAGTGTGAATAATTTGAAACCTCGACTTTGGACGCCTCATCATCCTAATTTATATGACTTCCGCTTTCGTTTAGTTGCTGCCAAGGGTGCTGAATTGGATTGTATGACAGAGACTTCCGGTTTCCGTACTTTCGAAGTAAAAGAAGGATTGTTTTTCCTGAATGGTAATCGCTATTGGTTACGTGGTGGAAATCATATTCCGTTTGCTTTAGCTCCAAACGATCTGAATCTGGCCAATACTTTCATGCAATTGATGAAGGCTGGTAATATGGATGTCACTCGTACACATACCACGCCATGGAATAAACTCTGGATGGGAGCTGCTGACAAAAATGGTATTGGGGTTAGCTTTGAGGGTACATGGCCTTGGTTGATGATTCATTCTACGCCGTTACCCGATGCAAAACTTATTGAGATGTGGAAAGGAGAATTTCTCCGTCTGTTGAAAAAGTATCGTAATCATCCTTCACTACTCTTTTGGACAGTGAATAACGAGATGAAGTTCTATGATAATGACAATGATTTGGAACGTGCTAAAGAGAAATACCGTGTAATTTCGGATGTTGTGAAAGAAATGCGCCGTATAGATCCTACACGTCCTATTTGCTTTGACTCTAATTATCAGGCTAAAGGTAAGGATAAGAAATTTGGAACTGACTTTATGAATAGTATAGACGATGGAGACATTGACGATATGCATGGTTATTATAATTGGTATGATTTCTCTGTATTTCGCTTCTTCAATGGTGAATTTCAGGAACGGTATAAAATGCCGGATCGTCCTCTCATCAGTCAAGAAATGTCAACTGGATACCCTAATAATGAAACAGGGCATCCAACACGTTCTTATCAGTTGATTCATCAGAATCCACAATCATTGATCGGTTATGAGTGCTATGATTTTTCTGATCCGAAGTACTTTCTTATGGTGCAGTCGTTTATTACAGGTGAATTAGCCGAGACACTTCGTCGCTCCAATGATCAAGGATCGGGCATTTTACACTTTGCATTACTCACCTGGTTCCGTCAGGCATACGATTATCAGAAAATAGAGCCGTATCCCACATACTATGCTCTGAAGCGTGCTTTGCAACCAGTGCTGGTAAGTGCCGAATTGTGGGGGCGCAATCTGTATGGTGGCGATAAACTCTCTACGCGTGTTTATGTAGTAAATGATCGCGAGGATGGTACAGAGCTGAAACTGTCTCTTATACACATCTGACGCTGCCGACGACTAGTCGAGTGTAGAT
>ENA-OYXP01000376-OYXP01000376.1-human-gut-metagenome-genome-assembly--contig:-NODE-376-length-19360-cov-10.316602_pt1 | contig 19360 bp, 20 predicted proteins | sample MGYA00244847_ERZ653426 | MGnify/ENA primary metagenome ERZ653426 (study PRJEB26926, sample SAMN06164979) | human gut metagenome | biome: ENVO:00009003; feature: ENVO:2100002; material: ENVO:00002003...
GCGTCAGATGTGTATAAGAGACAGCCTGTGGATCTCCTCTCTCACCGACGAGGCCATCCGCGAGGGTTTGGCGAACCTCCGGGACGGCAGCGACTACGACAGCCTGTATGCCGCCGCCGACTGCCGGGCAAAGGCGGACTGGCTGGTGGGCATGAACGCGAGCCGTGCCCTGGCGGTAGCCTCCGGCTCGGCGAACAACTTCATAGGACGTGTACAGACCCCGACGCTCGCCATGGTCTGTGCCCGCTTCAAGGAGAACCGGAATTTCGTCTCCACCCCTTACTGGCAGCTGCACCTCACGCTGAAACGGCAGGACGCGCACCGCATGTTCATCCACACGGAAGAGTTCAAGGAAAAGGATGCGGCAGAGGCGGCATACCGGAAAATCACTTCCGGTTCTGTGGCGACAGTCACTGGGTCGGAACACAAGAGGACTTTCCAACAGGCCCCGCTTCTGTACGACCTGACCACGCTCCAGAAAGATTGCAACGTCCATTATGACCTGACAGCGGAGAAGACCCTCTCCATCGCCCAATCCTTGTATGAAAAGAAGCTTATTTCTTATCCGAGGACGGGAAGCCGCCATATCCCGGAGGATGTCATGCGGCACATTCCTTCCTTGCTGGGAAAAGTGGTTTCCATGCCGGAATTCAGGGAATACGGACAGTCTTTCGACATGTCCGATCTGAATACCCGCAGCGTGGATGACACGAAAGTGACCGACCACCATGCCCTGATTATCACGGGCATTTCACCCGAAGGGTTGTCCGAGGCGGAATCTACCGTTTACACCCTGATAGCCGGAAGGATGCTGGAAGCATTCTCGCCACCCTGCGAGAAGGAACTTTTGGTCATGGAATGTGCCTGCGAGGGAATGGCGTTCCGTTCCCGCTCTTCCTCCATTGTCAGACCGGGCTGGCGCGGCGTGTTCGCCAGAAAGGAGGACAGGGAGAAGGACGAGCCGGAACGTGACGGGGGGACGGCGGAGTTTGCCGAAGGCGAGACTGTTCCGGTCATGGGACACGGGATGGCGCAGAAGAAGACCCTACCCAAGCCGCTGTACACGGAGGCCACCCTGCTGGCGGCGATGGAGACCTGCGGGAAAAACATCACGGACGAACAGGCAAAGGAGGCTATCAAGGAATTGGGCATAGGCACACCCGCCACCCGTGCCGCCATCATTACCACCCTTATCAAACGTGACTATATCGCCCGCTCCGGCAAAAGCATCATCCCGACCGAAAAAGGGATGTATATCTATGAGGCGGTGAAGGACATGCGTGTGGCGGACGTGGAACTGACGGGAAGCTGGGAGAAGACCCTGGCGCAGGTGGAGAGGCATACCCTCGATACGGAAACCTTCATGCAGTCCATCCTGGATTACACCCGCAGGGCAACCGAAGAGATCCTGCGTCTGGATTTTCCGGCGATGCAGGAAAGGGCATTCACCTGCCCCAAGTGCAAGACGGGAAAAATCATCCTCCGTTCCAAAGTGGCCAGGTGCGACCATGACGGGTGCGGGCTGCTGGTGTTCCGCCGTATTCTGAACAAGGAACTGACCGACACCCACATGGAACAGCTTTTCTCCTCCGGCACCACCAGACTCATCAAGGGGTTCAAGGGAAAGAAAGGTGTACCGTTCGATGCCGCCGTCACCTTCGATGCGGAATACAACACGGTATTCTCGTTCCCGAAAACCGGGAACGGAAAGAAAAAATAACACCGTCATTCCAATTCGCGGGCAAAGGTAGCGCACCGCCTTTTTCCACCGGCAAGGTCAGGCCCTCCGGGTTTCGGGGAAAATCATCCTCGCGCCGCTCCGGTATTTTCCTCCGAAAACCTTGCCTGTGGAGGCGGTACGCATCCCGGCCCTTGAAATTGGAAAAGACTGTTTCACCCGTTAATACCGGAATGTCATGAAAACAAGGGAATATATCGACAAGATTCAAGCGAACAGATGGGTACGGACCATCGCATTGGGCTTTGCAGCCTTCATCGTGTTCAGTTATATGTACACACGGGGCATATCCCCCGTGTGGGCTGCGGTAGCCATCGTGTGTTTTAGGGGATTCTTCAGGTTCCTGTACCGGATAGCTTGCCTTCTGGTGGCTGCGGCCATACTTTTCTGCATACTCAGTTTTCTGGTATCCTGACAATATTTGACCATGAAACATAACTGCCATACAAAATCAAGTGGAACCTTACAGAACAGAGCTGTCTTCCGGGACGGCTCTGTTTGTTTTCCGCCCTCTGTGGAACCGGAAACCATAACGACAGGAATAAAAGGAAAAGGGATGAAAACACAGACTTGGCATACCGGAAACTACCGGGCAAAGTTGGCAAATGCCTTTGTTCGGACGGCAAGGTCAAGCCTTGCGGTTTCGGAAAAAATCATCCTCGCCGGAGGCTTGCGGTATTTTTCCCGAAAACCTTGCCTTACCGAAGGCATCTGCCGTCGGGCCCTTGTAGTTCACGGGCTGCCAAAGCCCGAATATTCACAATTAAAAAAAATAAAGAGACATGAACCAAGCATTTGCAACAAGCGCACCGCCGGCTCCCATGAGGATGCCCATGCCGGTAACGAGAAGAAAAAGGACGGTGGAACCCGAACCTGCCGTCAAGTTCCCGCCACGGGGGACGACAGGGCCGGTACACATCTCCACCCTGTTGAACCCGATTCTGGAAATCAGCCGCCATCCCGACAGGAACAGGCTGCTGGCCAAACTGTTCAGTGAAGAATAAAACCCAGTAATAACTTTTAATACATCAAATTATGTTTTTTACAGCAATCCACCAGATGATGACCGAAGGCGTGGATCTCACGCTTGTCATCCGCAAAGCGAACGGACAACTGACAGTATCCTTACTGCCGAAGTCGAACGGGCTGAAGGACGAAGCCCAGAACCACCTCGTACCACTGACCGTCAGCGGGCATCCGCAGGAACTGGACGCAGGCTTCCTACAAGCCGTAGCACGTCCTATACAGAAGACTACCGGACTGATTTCCAACATGGCGCAGTTCGAGGCGCAGGCTGAGAAGGCAGCGTCCGAGAGCAAGGCGGCAAAGGAGACCAAAGCGAAGGAGACGAAGGAGGAAAAGGAGAAGCGGGAGAAGTACGAGAAACATTTCAAGAAAGCGGAGGAACTGATCGCTGCCAAGAACCACAAGGAGGCGGTTACCGCACTCGGACAGGCACGTCTTTACGCCAAACCGCAGGACCAGAAGAAGATTGACGAGATGGTGGCGGAACAGACAAAGGCGATGAACAAGGGCAGTCTGTTTGAACTGATGGAAGAACCGGCTCCGCAGCCACAACAGCCGCAGGCACAACCGGCAGCCGCACCAGTCCAACAACCGCGGCAGGCTCCACAGTATCCTCAGCAACCGCAGGCACAGAGACCGATGGCGGCTCAGGCTCCTGGCGGACAGCAGAGACCGGCAGCCAATCCTCAGCAACAGCAGACAATGTGGCCACCGCAACAACCGCCGCAGGGACCGGCACAATATTACGCCCAGCCACAACCGCAACCCTATATGGGACAGCAGCCAGTACCGCAACAGGCTCCACAACCCGCACACGGGGGATACCATGGGACACATTGGCAGGAGCCGGTACAGCACCCTGAAGAACTCTCCCCACATTATCACGCCGGAGAGGATGAACCCAATTACCGTCCGGAGGATTACGAGGAATATCCCGATTTTCCGCAGTCCATGTTAGAAAATCATGTCTCACAATATCAAGCAGTATAAGATTATGGCACTCGAAGTAACAGGAATGGCACGCTCATTCACATTCAAGAAAGGCAGCGGAATGGTAACGCTCGATGATCCCAACCCGTCGGACAGCCCCGAAATGGTCATGAGCTATTACTCCAACTTCTACCCGGAGCTGACAACGGCAACGGTACACGGACCGGTCATCAAGGACGACAAAGCCGTGTACGAGTTCAAGACCACCATCGGGACCAAAGGATAGGAAGCATGAAGAAGGAACGAAAGAAAAAGAACAACAAGAAAAGGAAACCATGTGTACCATTGGACGAACAACAGTCAAGGCAGCTGGCGAGGCTCATCATCGGCCAGACGCGGAGGAATGTACGGTACGGCGTGAACAGGGAAGAACGGATTGCGGCTCCAAGCGGGGCCGTAATTCTTTTCTAAGCACAGCCTTCATACCGCTGGCACAGAATAATCTTACCGTGGATTGTTACGACAGCGGCGAATGCAACAGTATAAACGTAATCACGCGGGATAACTACGAATTCCTGCGTGATTCGTATTTCAGGTATTCCCTGCTATTGCAGAAGGAGGGCGTACACATGCCAGGAAACAGTATCGGGGAAGGCATCGCCAATCTGTACGATGAAATGAACACGCTTGTCGGTGACGAACTGCATGTCAACATCGAGCAGGAAGCCGGCAGGCTTTTCTTCCGGCTGTGGAAATACCACAAGTGGGGAAGTTTCACGCTGTACTACTTCCCGGTGAAGTTTCTGGAATCGCTCAATCCCATTTTAAGGAGGATTGCCATTACCTTTATCCATAAACTGATGAAAGCAAACGGCATTGATACATTCGTGGATTACGAAGAATCGGACTTTTTGTTTGAAATGCTTTCGGAGGATGACGGCAGCGACCCGGAGGAGTGGAAAGAACGCATGAAACTGCTGGACTCCTATCAGGAAGGGAAAATCGGCAGGCTGCTCAAACGGGTGGAATCGAAATCCTACTACAAGAACCTGCCGAAAGCACTGGATACATACGAACCCCAAAACGGGTTTGAACAGCCTTTGGTCGATGCGATGAAACGGGGTCTCCCGTTTCTGACGCCTGCACGGGGCATCATGCAATACGCTTATGACGCCTATTACTCGGAGAATCCGGACTTCCACCCGATGTACCTGCAACAGCAGATAAGGGTCGTGTATGACATCAACGACATTGTATCCGACTATCTCGTTGACTATTACAATTCCTGTAGCAGGGAGACCTACGACATCACTCCGGTGACTGCCCTTGACCTGTCGCCCGATACCGAAGAACTGTTCAGCATGGACGATTACCCGGAACGGTTCTTTCGGTGGGCGGACGAATTCATATCTTTAATCAGTTGAATTATGTTGGAAACGAATGAACTTACCCAAAAATTGAGGACGCTGCTCCATCCGAGGGCGGCGTTGATTGCCTATTCAGGCGAGAAAGACAACTCTTATGCCTCTGACAACAACTATTTTGTTGAGATAAGGGATATAGACGATAACGGAATGATGGGAGAAGGCCGGCCCGTCACGGTGGATTTCATGAACGAACTGGTGCGCGGTTATTCCGAAAGCCACAGCACCACGCCATACGGAAGGATTCCGCCCAATATGCTGTGGTGCGACCCGCGCAAGGGCAGTGAGAGGTATATCTGGTACAACTCCCCACAGAAACGGATGATGTTTTTCAAGGAATCCCTTCAAGTAGAGAATGCAAAATACAACCTGCCGGGAGTCATTTACGTGGCAGGTGGCAGTTCGTTGAGTATATATGCTTACAAGGACAAGAAACTGACGGAAAAGACGGAGCTTTATGCCGCACCGTTCTTCAACGTGACAGGGGCAAATGTCTGTCTGGGTTCCGCTAAAATAGACAAGCCGAGAGATTTGACCTACAAAAACCTGTTGGAGTATTGGGAGAAGAAGTTCTGGCTGACGGAGTTTTCACACCTGGGCGGAGGGGGCAACCCGACCAGATCAAACCTGATATTGGTGACAAAGGCCGCAAAGGACAAGCCTTTCAACCTCGACGAACTGAAACCTTTGAATAACTTGAAATTGAAAGATATATTGAAATGAAAAGAGTACACTACATAGATAACTATCTGCTGAACCCGCAGCACCCGGTCACGGTGAACCTGATCGGCGCGGGAGGAACCGGCTCGCAGGTATTGACCTGTCTGGCACGGCTGGACGTGACATTGCGGGCACTCGGACATCCGGGATTGTTCGTGACACTTTATGACCCGGACATAGTGACGGATGCCAACATCGGTCGCCAGCTTTTCGGCTGTTCCGACCTTGGACTGAACAAGGCGCAATGCCTGATTACCCGAGTGAACAATTTCTTCGGCAATGACTGGAAAGCGGTACCGGATATTTTCCCGACCGTGCTGAAAGATGCCAGACGGGATGACATGGCGAATATCACCGTCACCTGTACCGACAACATCAAGTCACGGCTTGACTTATGGAACGTATTGAAAGCCGTGCCCACCTCGAATTACCGTGATTACGAAACACCGCTTTACTGGATGGATTTCGGGAACACACAAAGTACGGGTCAGGTTGTGTTGGGAACCATACCCAAGAAAATAAAACAGCCCGCTTCCGAGTTGTACAAGACTGTCGATTCGTTGAAGGTCATTACCCGGTTCGTGAAATACGCGAGGGTGAAGGAGGCGGATTCAGGACCGAGCTGCTCCTTGGCGGAGGCGTTGGAAAAGCAGGACTTGTTCATCAACTCCACACTGGCACAACTCGGATGCAATATCCTTTGGAAGATGTTCCGTAACGGGATGTTGGAACATCACGGGCTGTTCCTTAATTTAGAAACGATGAAAGTGAATCCGATAATGATATAACTTGTTTAAAAGAGGATGAGCCAAATGCAAATTTTGTAAGAATCAAATCTAAACGAACATAATTTCACTTTACGCACATGTTAATAATTACCTGTCAATCCATTCCTTAAGCCTCTGCGCCTTTTCCTTACTCACTTGTATTTCCGTTTTCGGATAACCTTTCAAACGGACAATCAACTTTCCTCCAAAATAATTACCGAGGAACAAAACGTGCTCTACATTGATAATATATTGGCGGTTTGCCCGGAAGAAATAGTCGGGATTCAGTTGGTGTTCAAGTTCATCCATTGACACATTGACCACTTCGGAAGTGCCGTTGTTAAGACGGAGATATACAATCTTGTTTTCTGTTTCGATGTGGTTGATGTCCGAAACGCGCACGGTCTTATATCCGTCACGGTAAGGAAGCAAGAAACGCTCCCGATAACGGAACTTGTTCTTCTGTAAGGCATCGAAAAGCTGCTGTAGGTTTTCGTCGGTGTAATTCTTACCGGCTTTGGCCGCCTTGTCAATGGCCGCTTCAAGTTCATCCGAATCCAACGGTTTCAGAAGATAGTCGAAACTGTTGAACTTGAATGCTTGTACCGCATATTCGTCGTATGCGGTGGTAAATAGTCGTCCCTTAAAGTACCCTTTTCCTGCTAATAGTCAATATATTAATGGCTAAATTTCTTTGATATATCTGCAAGTTTTTGTACCTTTATGGTTGAAAACTTGCAGATAATATGATAAAAACCACCTTGTCCCAGCCCTCTCTGTTCAGTTCGTTGGCAGACCAACTGAACCAAAAGCATCCCTTGTATCTGCTTGCCGACAAGATTGACTGGCACCGTTTCGAGGAAGCTTTCTCTCCGCTGTATTGTGCAGACAACGGGCGTCCTGCCAAACCCGTCCGTTTGATGTGCGGACTTCTGATTCTTAAACATGTCCGTAACCTTTCCGATGAATCGGTTGTTGAGCAATGGAGTGAGAATGCTTATTACCAGTACTTTTGCGGTATGTTGGAGTTCACGCCATCCTATCCCTGCAATGCAAGCGAACTGGTACACTTCCGCAAGCGTATCGGTGAGAAGGGTTTGGAACTGATTCTGTCAGAAAGCATACGTGTCAATCAACAGGATGATGACCGGGACCATCACGACACGGCCTTCATCGACTCCACGGTACAGGAAAAGAACGTGACTTATCCCACGGATGCCAAGTTGCATAAAAAGATAATCCGCAAAGTGTTGTCCATCGTAAAATCCTTAGACCTTCCTTTGCGCCAGAGCTACACTTTCACCCTTAAGAAGATTTACCGTGACCAACGCTTCCGTAACCATCCGAAAAACCGCAGCAAGGCACTGAAGGCCGACAGACGGCTACGCACCATTGCGGGAAGGCTTGTCAGGGAACTGAAGCGTAACCTGAGTGGAAACCATGACTATGACTCTCAGCTCGCCCTCTTTGAGCGGGTTCTTTCACAGAAACGTAACTCTCCGGGGAAAATCTATTCCCTGCATGAGCCGGAAGTACAGTGTATCAGCAAGGGGAAGGAACATAAGAAGTACGAATTTGGGAACAAGGTCTCAATCATCCGCTCAATTACCGGAATTATCCTGGGGGCCAAGTCCTTCCGGAACGAATATGACGGACACACCATTGAAGACTCCCTCTTACAGGTGAAACGAATTACCGGAAAGAGAATCAGGAGACTGGCAGGAGACAGGGGTTACAGGGGAAAGAAAGAAGTTTGCGGCACTCAAATATTGATACCTGATGTTCCAAACCGGAAAGACAGTTATTATACCCGCAGGAAGAAACATAAGCTTTTCTGCAAGCGTGCGGGAATAGAGCCGACTATCGGGCATTTGAAATCAGATTTTCGTTTAGGACGCAACTTTTATAAAGGGGTATTCGGTGATACTGTCAATCTGCTTTTAGCTGCCGCCGCATACAACTTCAAAAGAGCCATGAGGACTCTTTTGTGGCTTATTGAAAAAATCTGCGGGATACTGTTTCCGTACAATATTCCGCAGATGGGCACTTTTTAAGGGACGACTAAATATGATGGGTATGGTTGCCGGGGCATATTTTAGAGCTTCGAAACTCAAACCGTCAGTCAAACGGATATCCGCCAGAATGAGGTTTGTGGTTTTGCCGGATTGAAAGAATTCGACCGTCTCTTTGATGCTGGCAAGAGGGCCTTCGACAATAAATGTTCTGTCAATGTCGTTCAGCAGCCTTATGAGGCGTTTGGCATTGCGTGGCTCGTCTTCAAGAATCAGTATGTTCATAGGGGATGGTGTTTTTTATGATGGGCAGACTTACCGAATAGAAGTTTTCGGCATTCTCTATCTTGACCTTTTTATCACAAAGCAAAGCGTATCGTTCTGTGATATTTTTAAGTCCTAAACCGGTTGATTCGATTGGGGACATCAAAGGTGACTTAAGATTGCTGACTGTTATATAATCATCGGACAGCTTTATGTCGATGACCAGCGGATGTTCAGATGAAAAGCTGTTATGTTTTATTGCGTTTTCCACAAGAAGCTGCAATACAGCCGGTGGAAGAAAACCTTTGCATTGTCTGACGCCCGGACTTACTTTTGCAATGACACCTTCGTCGTGGCGCACTTTCATCAAGTACAAGTATGAATCAAGAAACTTGATTTCGTCCGCGACAGGTATCAGGTTTCGGTCCAAGTTGGTGATGATGTATCGGTATACTTTCGACAGATTGCTCAGGAATTTTCCGGCAAGTCCGCTATCCTCCTCAATCAGCTCCAGCAGATTGTTGAAGTTGTTGAACATGAAATGCGGATTGATTTGCAGTTTCAGGGAATTGAGCTGTGACTGCAAGGCTATCTCCTTTTCTTTCATCAGTGCCATTTCAAGTGCCTGTTTCTCGTTGCGTGCCTTGATGTAAGACTGAAGATAGAACGTGTTGGCATAGACGCTTGACAAGAATGTGGAAATCATGGCAAAAGTATATGCGCCTTTCATGTTGAGGAGCTCGTCAAGAAGCCCGTTGCCGTTTTCACCCCATAAGAAGTTGAACAAAGAAATCATGCCGAATGCGACAACGTTGTTCAGGGTAAAAAGGCAGGAAGCATAGACAATCACCCACACATAAGATGTCCTAAATGGCAATACCCTAAAGACCAAAAAGGAAAATCCTAAAGAGATGTAGGTAAACAGCATACACAACAGATAATCGATGATATAATCGGCTATTGCCATCTCCGGTAATTGGCCGGCGGTTTCATCATCGAGTATAAACCACAGAATGAGGTAGAGCATATAGAAAACGGTTGATAACAACAGACCGTTCTTCCAATTCATTATTTTTATATTCTCGTTGGCCATATCAGATACAAAGTTACTTCATATTCCGCAAAAATAGGGATTTACATCTTTAGTTGATAGGATAAAACCGACTGAAACGGATAAAATCACCATTGAAGTGATGAAAATGAATGTTGAAACGGATGGAGTTGCACTTTATGTTTGCCGAAATACCATTTAGAAAATCTGTTTTTCAAAATAAACCGCCTATTTGGGCGGTTCAGATATAAATTTATCCGTTTCAGCCGAATTTTACTGTTACAGCCAAAGCAACACGGGTAATTTTGCATCCATATAGGGTAAATACCGCATGATAAAGTCTGAATCAACCAAATTTTTAAGTAGCATGAAACATTTAAGTTTTTTGAGAAGACATGCCAATATAGTATTCTGCTTACTTTTGTGTCTTGTCTATCAGAGAGCTGAATCTAAAGAATTGTTTGAAAACAATTCTTTAGATACTTGCTATGTGTTAGCTATTGCAAATGTCGATTTAACAACGGATTTGCAAAAAAAATATGAAGAGAGGAACATTGCAACGTCTGCGATTGTCGGATACAGCTTTAGTGATGATGAGGTGAAAATTTATTTGTTGGATGACAGGTATGATTTTGATCTGTATTCTATCCAGAAAGGAGATAGCATAACTTTACATTATCCTCATACGTCACAAGAGAAAGAGAAGAAAGCAATAGCTATACATAATCACAGTTTCCAAGAACGTATCAGAAAGAATGATAGCATCTATATTGATATTGATTTTTGGAATATTGAGAAGAAATTGAGTTTGCCCCCTTCTTTGGACGATGGCCTGTTCCTTAAATGGGAAATCGCAAAACGACGCTTTATAAAGCATATAGTAAAAGATAGCCAAGGCTTCCATAAATTAGATGTTGAGAACGAAGATGATTTACGTTTGTCCAAGCGTACATTCGGCCAGTTATATTGTATGTACATATTGGCACATAATGAGACCATGAGGCATGAAAAGTAACTTATTTGTTTTTTTATAAATGATTTTTGTATGAAGAAAATTCTATTGACATTGCTTCTCGCCCTGCCATTCTGCATGGTGGCGAAAGCACAAGATTTCAGAGTGGGAATAACGGGAGGTTACAATCTCAGTTCTCCAAGTGGTTACAAATCTCAGTCCGGTTTTCATGTCGGTGTAAAGGGAGAACTTGGTCTTCCTATAGTGACAAAAGGCCTTTACATGGACTTCGGATTGATGCTCTCTTCACATGGCTGGAAGAGTCCGGGATACTATTACGACGGTAACTATAACCCCTCTGCAGGCGAAAAACCGGACAAACCATCATCTGGCTATACTTCAGACAATAAGTGTACCCCTTACTACCTGAATATTCCCATCCATATCGGTTACAAGTTTCCCGTAGGACGGAACGTCAGTTTGTTCATCAACGCTGGACCATATTTTAACATCGGCCTGTTTGGTAAAGCAAAAGAAACCATCACTCCCGATAAGGGAACTGCCACGACAAAAGAGATGGTAGGCAATGTGTTCAGTGACAAGATGCTTAATCGCTTCGATTGGGGGCTGGGATTCCGTGCCGGAACGGAGATTGCCCGCCATATCCAGCTTTCCATTGGGTATGATTGGGGGATGAAGAATATAAACAAGAGTGGTGTGGACAACAAGAACAGGACATTTGTGGCATCTTGCGCTTATATGTTCTGAAATAGGTATTCGCAAATGACAAAAGCCATGAAAGTTTTCACGTATATCATGATGGTTGGGGCACTCTGTTGTTTGTTCTGCTACTCTAAAGAAAAAGAAGATGCACCAACAGGTGCTACATTCAATAAAACATTTGTTACTGGTTATTTGACACCCGAATCTATTGTCATATCAAAAATGAATTCAGGAATTAAAATCACGTTTAAGGGGGATTTGATTACTTCTGGTAGGAGTTTTGATGCTTTATCAATATATTACAATGATTTATCTTATAATAGATATACTATTGATGGACCACGTACGGCAATTAATGATAGTATATACAAGATTGAAGTCTACACTGTCGAGAATTTTGATGCATCGCATCCTGCTGGAAGTGATATTTCAGATTTGATAGAATGTAGGTATATTTCTTATTATGATTACATACAAAGTGGTTATAAGAAAGAAGATAAAGATGTTGGACAATATATAGATATGACAGAATATTGGGGAATTGAAGGAGCAAAGATGCTGAAAGATGAACTTACGAAAATAAATAATAGAAATACGAAGCTTATTGCACCAACCCTTGTTTTAAAATTCAAAAAAGAGCCAGAGAATAAAGGAAAATTCCAATTCAATTTAGTCTTTCATTTGGAAGAAAAAGAAATAAAAGATTCCATTGAATATGAATTTTAATATAAAACTATTCAAGTTTAGCTTTAAGATTTAAAGTATCATTATGTGGAAACAGAAATTGAAAATTTGCGGTATTAATCTGGCGGCATATATTGTGGTTCTCATTATCATGGCTATGTTGTCCGTTTGCTCCCGATTGTACGGGCAAGAAAAACCAATGTTGTCCCCTGAACATACCAAACGGATTGCACCGGGCATTGACACCACCAAACTGCCGTCTTTTGAATATGGAAAGTCATTTCTGTCTCCACATTTTGGTATCATTCACAAGAAGCCTGAAATGCTTTTGAATTTTCGCCCTGATTACACGTTAGGAATCCCTGTTGACCGTTCATCCTTACATAAAGGCGAATATCGCGTTGGCGGAGTTATTCATCGGTTTGACAAGGTGAATGTTTGGGGTCGTGGCAGACAGGAGAACATCATAGGAGTTGGCGTATCGAACTATGCTGAAGTTAAAACGGCATATTCTCCAAACGAGAGATGGAAATTGGGCATAAGCCTCTATGCGCACAAACTGAGTATTCCTCGTTCGAGTAGCAATACATTCGGAATGGGAGCCGATGTTTCCTATAAATTCTATCCCAAAACATCGCTTCATCTCTTTGGTACATACTATCTGTTGGATATGAAACCGAAGAGGTGTTTAGACGGCTATCATTATGGCGGTTATCTGTCTTTTGATTTGGCAGAACGATGGTCAATGGATGTGGGCATGAGACGTTATGGAAACAACTTGTTCCACCAGCAATGGACTGTGCCGATTATACGTCCGTCGTATAAGCATAACGGCAGCGAAATAAACGCTGATTTTGGTGGGATGTTCCAGCAAATCCTGAAAGGTTTATTCTTTAATCATTGACAAGTATGAAACAGAAAAAAAGCAAAATAACGATTATTGCAGTATGGATTCTGCTATGCGGATGCGTGGTATGTATGGAGTCGTGTAGCCATCTGCTATACAATCCGTCCAACAAGGCGGAACAAGTGACAGTGACTATTAAACAGCCCATAAAATAAAGTTCATATGATTATGCGATAATCTAAAATAAGATTGCAAAACCCGTAAGAAAGTTATTTCAAATAATGAATATGGCGTTTCGGATGCTGTTTTCGCCGTTTTAGATAAAATGTAATTGAAGAGCTTACACTGAAGTACTACTTTTGTTTTGCAATTGCATAAAAGAGCGTTCAACAAAACAACAAGGTTTTAAAAAAAAGAACAATGAAAAAAGTAAAATTTATCAAATTCACTATGGCGTTTTTCGCCTGTGTTCTTGCAGTAACCATGGGTTCCTGCGATAAGAACGATGACCCCAAAGTTCCAGATCTCAAGTGCACCCCTTCTAAGGTAGAAGTGGCTCCCGGTAAAACAGCAACGGTGACTGTAAGCGGTGGCACGGCTCCATTTACAGTGACCTCAAGTGATAGCAAGATTGCAACAGCTAAAGCAGACAAGAACACTATTACAATTACCGGTGTCAAAAATGGTACAGCGACCATACTCATCTCCGACTCAAAGAAACTTACAGGAAAGGTTCCTGTGATGGTCAAAGATATGGCATCCGAACTTGATTTCGATAAAAAGTCTATATCCGTAACTGCCGGGAAGGAAGAGACTGTCACTGTAAAAGGTGGTTCCGCTCCTTTTACAGCAACCGCCAAGGACACGAAAATTGCCACAGTCACAATCAAAGATGGAAAGATTATTATCAAAGGTGTCAAGGCTGGCAGCACTTCAGTGACTGTTACTGATAAGGATAAGAAAGCTGGAACTATTTCAGTTACAGTAAAATAAAGTGTTAAAAATCCTATTGGGAAGGAAGAAGAAACGCATGTATTTTTTCTTTCCAATAGGATTGTTATGTATTATGGTTTGCTAACAAAAATGAATGGAGTAATGGGATATCGAAAAAGGAGTCGTATTGACAATTGTCTTTTTATTAGTTATTTGCATGACAAATTGCCGTTCATGCTGCTACGGATAAGGGTCAGTAATAATTTTGGAGATAAACATGGATTATATAAGACCCCGTTATTGTATCCTTACCTAAGTTTTGGATATACTATTAAATAACGTCAATAGTTCAAAATGGAAAATCCACTTCCTTTGAAACTCATAGAAGAGCAAGAGTTATTTGAAAAACTGTTGGAACTTCTGGTTTTATCAACGCATTCTCCCAAAGGACGATTTTCAAAAGATAATAGTTACATTATATTTAAGAAAAAGATGGAAACAACAAAAGATGGGAACACTGTAAAATTGGTATTGCCTTTCCCTCATTTTTTGTGGATACTTGCCAACCAACCTGAGATCCTCAAAGGAAAAGCAAATAAAGTCAATAAAAACGGAGAGGATAATAAGTAATATTGACATACTGTGAGGCGTTGTCTTTATTCAGATCATCATGTTGCCCCCAATTAATTATTAATGACTGCATTTACATGTGGGCTCGGTGTATTCACTTCATCCTTATGTTTTCTGAAAATTATTATGAAGTGGGATAATCTTGCGTTTTATCTGGGGATAAATTACTGGAATGCAAACATTAATGGCAGCAGCAAATGGGGAAAGAATATGGCTGACAATCGGATACGGTTCGTTATTTTGATAACATAAATATTTTGGCAAAAATGCATAGTAAGAAATCAAATATTGGCATGGCGGCAAAGGCATTCCTGCTAACAGCTATAGGATTACCTATGGGGGTAAGTGCACAGGGGGTAATCGAGGAAAAGGCAGATACGATAGTTGTTTATCCGACACAGCACCTTGAGGAGGTTGTCATCGTGCATCAGATCCCGATAGTCAAACTAAAAACCGACAAGGTGACTTATCAGGTGAGTAATGATGTGGAGTCAAAGACACGCAGTGTATTGGACATACTGCGCAAGGTTCCTATGGTGACCGTGGACGGACGAAACAATATCATGGTAAACGGCTCCGCACAGTTCAAGGTTTATGTGGACGGAAGATTGAGTACTGTCATCACTCGCAATCCAAAACAGACGTTACGCAGTATGCCTGCCAGTCACGTGAAGAACATTGAAGTTATCACCAATCCAGGTGCCCAGTATGATGCAGAGGGAACTGGAGGTGTCCTTTGCATCACCACCAAGAAAGGTGGTGCCAAACAAGCATTGGCATTAGAAGATGACGGGTATGACGGAGCCACAAGTGGCTCCGTACACCTTCTGACAGGTATTCTGAGCAACGGAGTTGACGCCAGTCTCTCCGGTCAACAAGGCAAATGGTCGTATGACGTAAATTTGAACGGAGAATATATGTATTCAACGGGTATCATTGTAGAATCGGAGGTGACCGGCAACGGGACACGTCAATGGATGCGACAAAAGTCCTCATCGAAAATGCCATTCTCAATGGGCGAAGTTGGTGTGGGATACGAGATTGATTCCGTCCAATCACTCCATGTTTCCATGTCCACGACTTGGTTTGCTACAAAAGAAAAGAGCCGTCCCTCCTATCTTTACTCAGGCGGTATGTGGGGACAGGAGATGGCTTTCAGTGGTAGTCAGAAGATGAATATGAACGAGATTTCGGTAGATGGAGGCATCGATTACCAACGTCAGTGGGGTGACAGGGGCAGGCTGTTTGCGAGTTATCAGATAAGCCATGCTCCCAACCGAAATGATACAGAGAACAGATACGATGGTCTTGACACCTCCTTGCACCCCGAAATCACTTCCACTGTGAAGGACATCCGGACAGAAATTTGTGATCGCACCACACAACACCACCTATCCACCGACCTTACCATTCCGCTTACCCGGCATCAACAACTCAACACCGGTGTGAAGTTCTCCTTCGACCGTGGAGAGAGTCAGGCTACCGAAATGCGCTTTTTGAATGGCGGTTTCGTGGAACAAAAGGCGGCTGCCATGCACTACCGACAATCTCAAAACATAGCCGCCCTGTATGCCGAATGGGAGGCTCAATGGGGATGGCTGGGCTTGAAGGAGGGCCTTCGCTATGAACATACCTGGCAGAAATCACGCTATCTGAAGGGAGAAGGGAGTAAATTCTCGCTTCACTATGGCGACCTCGTACCATCCGTCTCTCTTACTGCCAAAGCTAAGGAGAACAGCACATTTGGCGTGAGCTACACCATGCGTATACGTCGGCCAAGAATCAATGAACTCGACCCATATGTCAATAAGTCCGACCCTACCCAGCTTTCGTATGGCAATCCCAACCTGAAAGCACAACATCTAAATAATCTGGCTATTGTACATACGTTGAGGGCAAATACGTTAGCAATGCGAATCAGCCTCAATCATTCATGGAGTAACGATGGTATTGTCCGGTATTCATCAATGAAGGACGGGCGTATAAATACCACCTTTGGCAATATAGCCAGAAATCGCAAGACATCGCTGAATGCTTATGCCTCATGGAATGCGACACGTTCAACCCGCTTGATGCTGAATGGAGAGGTGGGCTATAGTGACATGCGAAGCCGGGAGATTGATGCCCGTAACTATGGTTGGCATGGTAACCTGAATCTGGGGTGGCAACAGAATCTGCCTTGGCAGTTGAAATGGAGCAGTAATCTGGAATGGATGTCGCGTCGGTACTCTCTCCAAGGTTACGATTCGGGTATGATGATGATAAGCGCAACACTCGCACGCTCCTTCCTCAATGACAAACTGGATGTGGCTATCAGTGGCATGAGCGGTTTAGGTCATGGTGGTAAAATGTATTGGGAGTCGGTATCTCGCACCAAGGACTTCACGAATATATCACGATTCATTGAACCCATGCAGGACATCACCATAGGTATCACTTATACGTTTGGTGGAAAAAGTAGGAAATATACAGAAAAAACCGTATCGGATTCATTTGAAATGGGGGACAGTCGTATCGTAAAACAGCAGACAAAACGAAGAGGAAAATTATGAATCGTATTTAGCATGAATGCAACTATCCGGACTGTTTTGAGAGCAACCCAGATTAAAATAATTGATGGTGATATATTTTATCTTATGAGACAAGATATTATCGTTCTCTGTGTAGTGAAAAATAATTAGGAAGAATCGCTAAACTGAATTAGCCAATGACTGTTGGTAAACAAGAAAGGGATGTCACGGACAACAAGATGCTGTCCGTCATTCCAGTAGCAGGAATATTTTTCAAGTTTCTCCTGTTCAATGCAATATGGTGTTATTACACCACCTTTACACCTTTTTCATGCTGGGAATCGTATGCCACTGCTTTTGTGGCAACCCTTCTGTTGTCTGTCCCTTATATATTGACAAGGCATATTGCGGCAGGCGTGCTTGTCATGTCTGTGCTGGATATATGGATGGTTGCCAACCTGATGTATTACCGTACCTATTTTTCAGCCATTCCTCTGTCAAGTTATATGTTGGCGGGAAATCTTGCAGACTTCCTGCCAAGCGTGACCGCTTCGTTACGATGGTGTGATTTATTGTTCCCAATTTCGACAGTCGTCACCGTATTCCTTACATTTCGGATAGGTTGCCGGCAGAAAATCACATTGCGATTTAGCAGACGGACATATTTCGTATTGCTGATTTTTTCATGTGCCCTGTTAAGTATCAATTTATCCGTCCGGGGAGGTTTCATTGCGATATACAGGGCATTGAGGTCATCCGCACATCAACACGCCAGTGGCCCGCCACTCTACACGCTGTTCGGCACACTTTATTTTGATTATGCGGAGGAGTTGCCCGAACTTACAGAAGAACAGGAGCGTGAGATTCATATCTGGCTCTCCGGAAGACCGCCGCTTGTTCCCGTACCGGACATTGAATGCAGGGACAACTGCATCCTTATTTTGGCTGAATCACTGGAAAGTTGGGTGTTGAATCTTACGGTCGAAAATCAGGAAATCACACCTTACCTTAACAAGCTCCTCAAAGAGCCATCCACGCTGTATGCGCCCCATGTGCTTACACAAGTCAACGGAGGGCGTTCCATTGACGCCCAGTTGCTTATGCTTGCCGGTCTGTTGCCATTGCAGACCGGCGCATACAGTTGCCGTTTCCCTTTCAATACATACCACACTTTGCCCAAAGCTATGAAGGAGCTGAAAGGCGCACGTAACTATCTTCTCACGGTGGACAAGACAAAGACATGGAACCAAGGAGCAGTGGCACGGAGTTTCGGGATAGACACAATTATCTCTTATCCCGATTTCCGAATGACAGAAACATTCGGAAATCGGAAGCGACTGGGTGATAAGGCATTTTTTGCCCAATGCATGGAAAAGATTGAAAAAGGAGAAGTTTGGCACTCCGGTGAAAACGTATTTATCCAGATGGTCACTTATTCCGGTCATTCACCGTTCAAGATGCCCGAATCGCTTAAAACCGTTCATTTCTCTAATCGGGTTCCCGAAATCATGGCAGACTATATGACAGTGGCGCATTATACAGACGAAGCTATCGGGAAATTCGTGGAATATCTGAAAAACCGTCCCGAATATGAACGTACAATGGTTGTAATAACCGGTGACCACGAGGGCTTGGCAGACCACCGGAAAGAACTGTGCCATACAAAGGCTGGGAAAGGAATAATTTCCGAAGACGAGTTCACACCATTCATAGTATTGAACTCTCCTGTTCCGATGCACTATCTCAAAGTTATGGGACAGATTGACATATATCCTACTCTTCTGAATTTACTCGGTCTGGAAAAATTCCGATGGAGCGGTATTGGTCAAAGCATTCTTGACCCTCGAAAGCCGGGCATTGCCATCAGTCCGAAAAGAAAAATAGAAGGTGATACCTTGCATATATCTGCGGATGAACTTTTACGGATGCAGCAATCTCAAGTAATCTCTGACCGGATAATACGATTCGATAAATTGAAAGATCTACGATAGCCGATACTTCGGAAGTCATTTTTGTTGTTTCAGGCGTGTTTTTCTCTGTTTCGATTGTATTCCGATTGCTACGACCTCGGATACGAAATAATTTTGCACCTAACCTACATTATTCATAGTGGATTCATTTCAGGTTATCAAAACAGATATGGGGACAA
>ENA-OYXP01000385-OYXP01000385.1-human-gut-metagenome-genome-assembly--contig:-NODE-385-length-19033-cov-6.585415_pt1 | contig 19033 bp, 17 predicted proteins | sample MGYA00244847_ERZ653426 | MGnify/ENA primary metagenome ERZ653426 (study PRJEB26926, sample SAMN06164979) | human gut metagenome | biome: ENVO:00009003; feature: ENVO:2100002; material: ENVO:00002003...
GAAGAGACGTAGTTAAGCTCGCCAAGTATCTTGCCGCATACGATGAACTCACCGGCACATCAAGCGTTACCGTTTCTCCCGGCGCAGATGCCAACGGGGACGGTAAGATAAACGGCAGAGATATCGTTAAGCTCCGCAAGTATCTTGCAAACTATGATGAAAGTACCGGACAGTCCTCGGTAGTTCTCGGACCGTCAAAGTAATTTGACCCAAGCCATGAAATCAGCCGCAGACCGAACATAATAAGTCCGATCTGCGGCAAAACAAGGAGGATATATTATGAAGAAATTTTTAGCCGTAATTATGGCAATGGTCCTTATTGCCATACCCATGTTCTGCGTTCACGTCAGTGCAGCCGGAAGCTTGGACATCTCCGTTGAAAGCACGGAAGCAAAACCGGGAGACACAATAACCGTCAGACTTTTAGCTGACAGCAACCCCGGATTCATGTATCTGAAAGTCAGATTGTACTATGATGCGAGCGCAATTGATCTTGTAAGCGCGGTCAACGGCGAAGTTGCTACCGAGGGCTTTGAGATCGGAGCAAAGACCCCGAACCTTAAAGAGGCATTTCTCTGGTGCCCCTCGGCAGACACCACCAAAACAGGTGTAATGGTTACCATGACCTTCAAGGTACTCGACACCGCCGTTCCCGGTGACTATACTATTGAAGCAAGACCTGTAGAGGCCTACAATTACGACGAAGATGAGGTTGCTGTTCAGTCGAACGTCGGTACGCTTACCGTTCTCGGCGAAGAAGAGAAAGAGAGCGCCGTTACAAACGTTTCCTATACCGAATCCACCTCCGAGAAGAACGATTTCTCCGTCACAGTCAACGGTAGAGCCGACAAGATCAGGTTCCTGCTTCCCGGCGGTTCGTCATGCACATTCGGCAGACACGCTTTCAGAGTTAAGGAGATAAAGAGCTACAAGGCCGACGGAACCGAGTGCTCCTCCAGATCGGACGAGCTGGCATACGAGATTTGGACTGTTAACGCATCTCTTCCCGCAAACAGCGAAATAACGGCCGGTGCAAAGTTTAACAACGAATGGGAAAAGGCCGGCTACGGTTTCACCGTCTCCCTCAAGAAAACGGACAGCAATATTTACAGCATTTCGTATGACAAGAGTTCTCTCGGCGAAAAAGCAAAGAAAACGGTCGTTACCGTTGTTGCCGGTCCCGATACCTCTAAGATCCGCTTCACATATCCCGGCGGCGGCACTTCTACTTTTGATGCCGCAAAGTATGCCATAATGCAGGACGGCAAGCTTGTTTTCTCCGTAAACGTTAATGTTGCCGACGGCAGCATTCTCGCCTTCTCCGTCAAGGAAGGCAAGGTCTGGACCGATAAAGACAGCGTTACTTTTTCAAGTGCCGTGTAAAATTTTCTAACAGAACTGACGCCCCGGACAAACATCCGAGGCGTCTTTGCATATTACGGATAGCAGTTAAGTGTCTGGCATTTTCACTCCGTGCTTATCTTCGCATATATCTTGCTCACCGGGATAAACAGCAGGAACGTGAGCACGGAATTGAGTCCGGCTTTTATGAGGTTAAACGGGATTATCGCGGGGATGAGCATTTTGACAACCGCCTCAACACCGGTGCCCATGAAGATTCCGGTAAAGATGAGGTTGAGCGGTATCATGACGAGCGTCATCAAAACGGAGCCGACCGCAAGTCCCGCCGCCATGCCTTTTTTGCCGCCGATTTTTTTATACATCAGACCCGCGGCTATAACCAGCACGCCCGACGCGCAGAAGTGCATGATAAAGCCTATAATGTGGCTCGATGAGCTGACGGTAATGGCCTGAATCGCCGAGGTGATGAGCAGGATAACAAGTCCCGCAGACGGGCCGAACAGCATGGTGCCTATGAGCACGGGTACGTCCGCAATGTCGTATTCGAGAAACGGCGCGGAGGGCAAGAGCGGGAATTTGATGAAATAAACGGACACCACGGCCACCGCCGCGAGCATCGCCATCACCGTTATCTTCCGCAAGTTCTGTCTTGAGCTTTTTTTCATGAGTATCTTCCTCTCTTTATTTTTGCAACCGGGAAGATGAAAAAGCAAAAGCCCCGCTTACAGCGGGGCGCAAATGCATTCTTCGCATCCTCTTCCATCCGGACTGTACCGTCGGCTTCGGAATCACACCGAATCAACCGCTTTCGCGGCTCGCGGGCTTGGGCTCTTCGCCGTCACCGCCGGTGGGGAATTTCACCCCGCCCCTGAGATTGCTGTATATATTGTCGCACTTTTTCGCCGTTTTGTCAATAGGCGCGGGGCTTTCAAATGTTAACAGAGAGTAAAATCTCGGACACGCGGACGCTTTATTTCGTTGTATTTCGCGCCGCCGTATGTTATACTTATCACGACAAACAAACGGAGGCTTTAATATGAATTTTACTCAATTCAATAAAAACGGCGGCGTCGAGGGCTTCTGTCTGATAAAGACGGTCGACCGCAAGATGACAGCAAAGGGCGTGCCCTATCTCGACCTCACCCTCGCCGACCCCGACGGGGAGATAAACGCAAAGCTCTGGGACTACAAAGAGGAGCTGCACGGCGAATTTTCCGCCAATGACCTGATAAAGGTTCGCGGCACCGTTCAGCCGTTCAACGACTCGCAGCAGCTCAGAATAGAGCGCATACGCAAGGTCACGGAGGCGGACGGCGTGCGCATAGAGGACTTTGTCCCCTCGGCGGGCTTTTCGGGCGAGGCTATGTTCGACGAGCTTATGAAAGCCGCCTTGAGCTTCAAGGATTCGGAGCTCAAGGCTCTCGTCACCGAGCTGCTCAATGAATATAAAGAAAAGCTGCTTTACTGGCCGGCTGCGTTCAGACTGCACCATGCTATACGCGGCGGGCTGCTCTACCACACGCTCTCTATCCTGCGTATGGCTCAGGGCGTGGCGGACATATATCCGTTTATCGACAGGGATTTGCTCTTTGCGGGCGTCATTCTTCACGACATCGCAAAGACCGAGGAATTTGATGTCGCGCAGACCGGCATTGCCTCGGGCTACACCACAGACGGCAATCTGGTGGGTCATCTCGTGCGCGGAGCGATGGCGGTTGACAGATGCGGCAAGAAGCTCGGCATAAGCGAAAACACGCTGATGCTCGTCGAGCACATGATAATCTCGCACCACGGCGAGCCGGAATTCGGCGCGGCGGTGCGCCCGATGTTCCTCGAGGCCGAGATACTCTCCTCGCTCGACACGCTCGACGCGAAGATATACGAGATAGAGCAGGCCTGCAGAGCCGTTGAGCCGGGCGAGTTCACACCCCGCCAGTGGGCGCTCGATAACCGCAAGCTCTATAACCATGACCGCAATCACGCCGATTTCAAGGCCGAGCTGATAAAATAAGAGGAGAGCCTATGGACTGGACAGAAATAAAGATAACCGTGGACACAAAGGATATCGATACCGCGGGCGACATAGCCAATATGGTCGTGCCCTACGGCATATATATAGAGGATTACAGCGACCTTGAGCGCGAGGCAATGGAGATAGCCCACATCGACCTCATAGATGAGGAGCTGCTCGCAAAGGACAGGACGAAGGGCATTGTACACATCTATATCGACCCGCAGGATCACCCGCAGGAGGCTGCCGCCTTTTTGACCGAACGGCTCGCGGCGGCGGGAATAGAGAACGAGATAGACCTGACCCCCTGCAAAAACGCCGACTGGGAGAACAACTGGAAGCAGTATTTCCACCCGATAAAAATAGGCGAACGCCTGCTCATACGCCCGACCTGGGAGGACGAGTATGATGCGGACGGACGCGCGGTGCTCCACCTCGAACCCGGGCTCGCATTCGGCACGGGCAGTCACGAGACGACACGACTCTGCCTCGAGGCTCTCGAAAAAAATATAAAGGGCGGCGAAAGAGTGCTCGACGTCGGCTGCGGGAGCGGCATACTCGCTATAGCCTCTCTCCTGCTCGGCGCGGAGAGTGCAACGGGCGTTGACATAGACGAGCTCGCGGTCAAGACTGCGGAGGAAAACGGCAAAATGAACGGCTTTGACGGCGATCGCCTGAAATTCATCCACGGCGACCTCGCAGACAAGGTCAGCGGCAAGTTCGATATAGTAGTCGCCAACATCGTCGCAGACATTATAATCATGTTCTGCAAGACGGTACCCGAGTTCATGGCGGACAATGCCGTGTTCATCACCTCCGGCATAATCGACATACGCGAGCAGGAAGTCGTTGACGCATTCGCCGAAAACGGATTTGAAATCATCGCGCGGCACGCCGACGGCGGCTGGCGCTGCTTCGAATGCAGAAGAAAAAACTGAATATATAACAGTTCGAGGGGCTGCACGCTGTGCAGTCCCTCGATTTATCGGATCGAAAGTTATTTCATGCCCTGCTCGTAAGCTTCGATCATCTTCTTGACCATCTGTCCGCCGACGGAACCGGCCTCGCGGGAGGTCAGATCGCCGTTGTAGCCCTGCTTGAGATTGACGCCCACCTCGGAGGCGGCCTCCATCTTAAAGCGGTCAAGCGCGTCACGCGCCTCGGGGACAACGCCCTTGCTCGAACTCTTAGCCATTTACTTTACACCCCTTACTTTTTAAGACTTTGTTTGCGTTTGCATCCTTATTATTTTCAGGCTGCTGCGTTTTTATGATTTTTTCGCCGTGACAAAGTTTGTCAAAAGTTCGGCGGTCACACTTGGTGATATTTATTGACAAAATGTTCCCGTTAAGTTAAAATAATATTAACATAATAACAGTACAATATACAGAGCTTAATATATATATAAATAATCTAAAATGCTTGTCAACCGACCGAAAGGGACGGGCAGCCGCACATACCCGAAAGGTTGACCGGGGAAGAAAGGAGCAACACATTATTGCAAACGCAAAAATCACCAATCACCACAACCTGATTCTCGAAAAGGTTCGTGAATCCGCCGTTTCGGTTCTGCCGATATTCGTTATAGTCGTGCTGCTGTGCTTCAGCGTCTCGCCGATAGAGACGGATCTGTTTTTGAGCTTTTTGGTCGGCGCATTTTTTGTCATAATCGGCATGGGATTCTTCTCCCTCGGAGCCGAGACCTCAATGACGCCCATAGGCAGCAAAATCGGCACGGCGATGACAAAATCCCGCTCTCTGCCGCTGATAATTACAGTCAGCTTCATTCTCGGCTTCGCAGTGACGATAGCCGAGCCCGATCTTCAGGTGCTCGCGCAGACGGTGCCGCACATAAACAATACCGTACTGCTCGTGACGGTCGGCGTGGGAGTCGGCTTCTTCCTGTGCGTATGCATGGCGAGAATCCTGACGGGCGTTCGCCTGCGCTGGCTGCTGATAGGTTTTTATGCCGTTATTTTTATTTTGGCGGCGTTTTCAAAGCCCGATTTTCTCGGCATAGCGTTTGACTCCGGCGGCGTTACGACAGGGCCTATGACCGTGCCGTTCATCCTCGCGCTGGGCGTCGGCGTCTCTAAAATACGAAGCGACGAAAAGGCCGAGTCGGACAGCTTCGGTCTCGTTGCGCTCTGCTCGATAGGCCCCATTTTGGCGGTTCTCCTGCTCGGATTTTTCTATCCGGACGGAGGAGGAGTCGTTGACATAAGCTCAGCGGCGTATTCGAGCACGGGCGAAATAGGCCGCGCCTATCTCACTGCCCTGCCTTCATATATGAAGGAGATGGCGGTGGCTCTGCTGCCGATAATCGCCATGTTCTATATATTCCAGCTCTTCTCTCTGCGCCTTTCAAAGCGTGAGGTCGCAAGGATAACAATAGGCGTCGTCTACACCTATATCGGTCTCGTGCTGTTCCTGACAGGAGTCAACGTCGGCTTCTCGTCGCTCGGCGCGGTGCTCGGTGCAAAGCTTGCCGAGGGCGGCATGAAATATCTGCTCATCCCGCTGTCCATGCTCCTGGGCTGGTTCATCATCTCCGCAGAGCCGGCCGTTACCGTGCTCGAAAAGCAAATAGAAGAGGTCAGCGCGGGTGCCATACCCGGAAAGGTCATAAAATACAGCCTCTCCGTCGCTATCGCCGCCGCGATGGGGATATCGATGATAAGAGTCATAACGGGAATCTCCGTCATGTGGTTCCTCGTCCCCGGCTACCTTATCGCCATTATTCTCTCGTTCTTCGTGCCGGATATCTACACGGCAATAGCCTTTGACTCGGGCGGCGTTGCGTCGGGCCCGATGACGGCTACATTCATGCTTCAGTTTATGATAGGCGCGTCAAAAACGCTCGGCGGCGATCCGTTGAGCGACGCGTTCGGCGTTGTGGCGATAGTCGCAATGATGCCGCTTATCTCCATTCAGGCGGTCGGCGTGATATATGAGAGACGCAGAAAGCCCGAAGAAAAGGTCGAGACCTTTGCCGACGACGAGATTATCGAGCTCTGGGAGGTGCAGACAGGTTGAATTACATAATGACGGTCATAACCCCCGAGGCTCTGCAGAAGCTCGTTGATATCTGCACCGAGCTTGCCATGCCGATACCGATAGCCCTGCACGGGCGCGGAACGGCAGTGCAGAGTATGCGCGAGCTGCTCGGCATAGACTCGACGGAAAAATGGATAGTATTTTCCGTAGCGAGCGAGGAAAAGACGAAGGAATACATGAAAAGACTGCGCCGCACGCTCTATATAGGCGTGCCCGGTCACGGCATCGCATGGGCTGTGCCCATAAAAAGCGTCGGAGGAGGAAAGACTTTGGCATATCTCAACGACGGGCGGCAGGATGCCCGATACACGCCCGATTTCAATTTTTCATATGAGCTGATAGTCGCAATAGCCAACGAGGGGCGCACCGACGCCGTCATGAACGCGGCGCGCGCCGCGGGCGCGATGGGCGGCACCGTGCTCCACGGCAGAGGCACGACTTCGCCCGAGAGCGAAAAGTTCTTCGGTGTCTCGATAGCCAAAGAGAAAGAGGTCATACTTATAGTGGCGCGCAAGGAGCAAAAGGCGGACATTATGCGCTCGATAATGACCCGCGCCGGCATGGATACAGACGCGGGCGCAGTGGTGTTCTCCGTCCCCGTGAGCGAGGTCGCGGGCTTCGGAATGTTCGACGAGACGTAAAGTTTATTTTTAAGGCGGTGCTTCGGCGCCGCTTTTTTCATACGCAAAAATCGGACTGCGATACAATTTTTTTGCCGCAAACTGCGTCGGGCGCATTAAAATTTTTCTTCGCCCGAGTCTGCCGCCGAGCGGAGAAAAAATGCCTAAAAAAAAGACGAACCAACGCCTCTCGGCACAATCAACATAAACTTTCAACGATAGCGCGGTGTTTGTTTTAATTTGTTCAAGCGCCCGCGTAAAACCCACTAAAAAATTGACGGTTTGTCTCATCGGCTTTAAATTATATTTGATTCACGCAGGAAATTTGAATGAAAATTTATTTGAGTTGCATTTTTGTACCTAAGTACAGCTAATTTTGCACTGTTTTTCTGAAATTTTGAAATTTTTTAAAATTTTCTTGCATTTTGAAACGAGGTATATTAAAATAATCGCAATCGGTTAAAATATATATTTTGCCGCAATTCGTTTTGGGAGTGATACTGTGAGCTACATTGATGACATGATACTTAACGTCAGGCAGAAGAACTCGACTCAGCCCGAGTTTGTTCAGGCGGCAATGGAGGTTCTTGATTCCATTCGCCCGGTTGTAGAGGCGAATAAAACCTATCAGGATTGGGCGCTGCTCGAAAGGCTCGTCGAGCCGGAGAGGGCTACGGTCTTCCGCATTTCGTGGGCGGACGACGCAGGCAAGGTTCACACGAACCGCGGCTACCGCGTCCAGTTCAACAGCGCAATAGGCCCCTACAAGGGCGGTCTGCGCTTCCACCCCTCGGTCAACATGAGCATTATAAAATTCCTCGGCTTCGAGCAGATATTCAAAAACTCGCTCACGGGACTTCCCATCGGCGGCGGCAAGGGCGGCTCGGACTTCAACCCCAAGGGCAAGAGCGAGATGGAGATAATGCGCTTCTGTCAGAGCTTTATGACCGCGCTCTACCGCGTCATAGGCCCGAACACCGACGTTCCCGCGGGCGATATCGGAGTCGGCGGGCGCGAAATCGGCTATATGTTCGGTCAGTATAAGAGAATAACGGGTCAGTACGAGGGCGTGCTCACGGGCAAGGGACTCTCGTTCGGCGGCTCGCTCGCGAGAACAGAGGCCACGGGCTACGGCCTTGTATATCTCGTTGAGGAGATGCTCAAGAACCACGCGAACTCGATCGAGGGCAAGACGATTGTCGTCTCCGGCTCGGGCAACGTCGCAACCTACGCCATAGAGAAGGCTCTGAGCCTCGGCGGAAAGGTAGTAACTGCGAGCGATTCGAGCGGCTTTGTATATGACCCGGACGGCATCGACGTTGCGACGCTCAAGCAGATAAAAGAGGTTCGCCGCGCAAGGATAAGCGAATACGCCAAGGAGCGCCCGAATGCGACGTTCTACGAGGGCAAAAAGGTCTGGGGCGTGCCCTGCGACATAGCTCTGCCGTGCGCCACGCAGAACGAGCTCGGAGCTCAGGACGCAAAGGAGCTTATAAAGAACGGCTGCATCGCAGTCGGCGAGGGAGCGAATATGCCCTCGACAACAGAGGCGACCGAGGTGTTCCTGCAGAACAAGATACTTTTTGCCCCCGGCAAGGCGGCAAACGCGGGCGGCGTCGCGACCTCCGCGCTCGAGATGAGCCAGAACAGCGCGCGCGTCAGCTGGCCGTTTGAAAAGGTCGATCACCAGCTCAACAATATTATGATAAATATATATCACAATATGGCAACCGCCGCAAAGGAATACGGCTATGAGGACAACTTCGTTGTCGGTGCGAATATCGCGGGCTTCCTCAAGGTCGCCGACGCGATGATGGCGCAGGGAATAGTATAAAAAATATATAACAATTCAGCTCCCCGCAGAAAATTTCGCAGGGAGCTGAATTTTATTTTTGTTATTCCTCTATCTTTATTCCCTTATCTTTAAACAGATTCCTCAGGCGTTCTACAGATGATGAGCTAAGTGCGGTTTTCGTCAGAATAAACGCGCTGTCTGCGGCGATATAAATATAAAAAGCGTGCTTCGTCTCGCAGACCTTCTGTATCTTCGAATACGGTATGACGCGCTTTATGCGCTTTTCGCCGTGCTCGATGAGCTCCAATTTGTCCTCGTAAAAATCAAATTCCTGCTCGGCAAGAAACGACTTGTCGAGCTTTTTAAATGCCCTGTACGGCGCAAGATACTGGATATAAAGATATGCCGCCGCGCAGATGAGGAGCACGGCGCTTACAACATAGAGAAAGATGTTGCCGCCGATTTTTACGAAGCTGACTGTGACCGCCGCGGCGCAGGCGATAATAAGCCAGCCCGTAGCGCCCGAGAAGCGCGTCCTTCTGCGCTTGCTGTCCGTGTAGTGGACATATTTAAGATATGAGTCAAATGTGTTTTTGCAGTTTGCGGTAACTATAAGCATATGTTTCTCCGTTTTCAGTCCATGCCGAGCGCGTGCTCGAGATTTTTTCCGAGGATTCCCTCTTTCGCCTCCTCGGAGATGTCGAGGGCGATTATCCTGTTTATCAGCGCCTTTGCGTAGTCGGCTTTTTTATACGGGAAGTCGAGCCCGAATATCGCGCAGTCGTCGTCCCCTTGATGAATGAGCGTCAAAAGCTCGTCATCGGTCAAAGTCCAGTAATCCGGCAGACCGTTGTCGTCCGGCATAATGCTCGTCAGACCCGCATACACGCGCCTCGGGTCGCTCGCGCGGTGATGGTTGTTGCAGATAACGGCGAGCGCCTCGCGGAAGAAGTGATAGCCGCCGACGTGCTCCATGCTGAATTTAAGGCGCGGGAAGTTCCATGCGACCTCATCGAAGAGCAGCGGCCGGTAGTCCGCTATGCGGTGCCAGTGCAGCCCCGTGTGGAACGACAGAAAAAGCCCGCGCTCCTGCGCAGCGGAATAGACCTCGCACGCCTTGTCGCCCATGATATTGAACTCCTGATATGCCGGATGGAGCTTTATGCCCCTGAAGCCGAAGTCTGCGATTCTGTTGATCTGAGCCTTTATATCGCCCGAATCAAAGTCCATCGTGCCGAAGCCGACAAGGGACTCGTCGCCCTTTATCGCATCCGCAAGCCAGCTTATGCAGTCGCCGGGCATATTATAATCTTCATACTGCGACGGAAACGGCGCGAAGCAGACCGCCCGCTCTATAGAGCACTCGTCCATGAGCGCTTTGAGCGAGTCTATTCCGCAGCCCGGTTTTGCCTCCTCGGGAAAAACATGGGCGTGGTTTGCAAAAATATGATAATCCTTCATTTTTTCTCCTTTAAGTCGATGCCGAGGATGCGGTGTTTGCCGCGGCCATGGCTTTATCTATTGCTAAGACTATGCCGAGCGATATCAGCTCATATTTCGGGTCTAAAATATCGAGCTCGTAGCTGTCGCCCCAGGTGAACCATTCCTTGTGGATGTTCATAATGTTCCTGTCCCCGTCGTAGAGGGAATATTCGTGCGCCCAGAAGTCGCCCTCAACGCGAAGGTCGGTATTTTCGAGCGAATATACGGGGCGGAAAAACGAGAACTCCTTGACTATCTCCGCTATCTCCTCGCCGCCTATCTCGAGTATAAAGCGCGGCAAAAAAGTCCAAAGGCGGCTGTATATCTGCCCTATCTCCTCGCCCTGCGCGTTTAAAATATGCAGCCTTCCGCGCAGAGAGAAGAACTCACCCTCAACAAAATATCTGTCGTCCCCGTTCTCATCCTTGACGGTGAATCTCGAGGTCAGCGAAAAGACCTTTTGCTTGATATAGAGCTTCACTTTAGCTCCCCCTTTCCGCTTTCCAGTATACCATAAACGCCCCGCATTGACAACCGCGGCGGCGGGATTGCGACTAAAATAAATAATTTTTGACCGAAAAAGCCCCGAACGATTGTCACAAAGCTAAAAATTCAAAAAACCTTGTCCCAAGTAATTGATACGCTTGTAATTTTTTGATATAATAGCTCCGTACGGGATACACAAAACGAAAGGAGACTACGTGTATGAATTATACTCAAGAAGTAGAGAATATGTGTATTGTCAAAAAGGGTCCGAACCACGGTCCTGCTCCCATTCCCGAAGAGGGCAAATGGATAAAGGCTTATGAGATAAAGGACATCTCCGGCTTCACCCACGGTGTGGGCTGGTGCGCTCCTCAGCAGGGCGCCTGCAAGCTCTCGCTCAACATCAAGGAGGGCATTATCGAGGAAGCTCTCGTTGAGACCATCGGCTGCTCGGGCATGACCCACTCCGCCGCTATGGCCAGTGAGATCCTCCCCGGCAAGACCATTCTCGAGGCTCTGAACACCGACCTCGTCTGCGACGCTATCAACACCGCTATGCGCGAGCTGTTCCTTCAGATAGTCTACGGCCGCTCCCAGTCCGCTTTCTCGGATGACGGACTTAATGTCGGCGCGGGACTCGAGGACCTCGGCAAGGGACTTCGTTCGCAGGTCGGCACAATGTACGGCACAAGATACAAGGGCGTGCGCTATCTTGAGATGGCAGAGGGCTATGTCACCAGAATGGCTCTCGACGAGGACGATCAGGTTATAGGCTACGAGTTCGTGTCTCTGGGCAAGATGACCGACTTCATCAAGAAGGGCGACGACGCTCAGACCGCATACGACAAGTCGGTAGGCACCTACGGCAGATTCGCCGAGGCCGCCAAGTATATCGACCCGCGCAAAGAGTAAGGAGGATACGGACAATGGCATTATTTGAAAACTATGAGAGAAGAGTTGACAAAATCAATTCCGTTCTCGCTGAGTACGGCATTTCCTCCATCGAGGAGTGCAAAGATATAACTCTTGCAAAGGGCATCGACTGCGACAAGATCGTCAGAGGTACCCAGCCCATCTGCTTCGATAACGCTGTTTGGGCATACACCGTCGGCTGCGCCATCGCAATAAAGAGCGGCGCTGTCAAGGCTGCGGACGCCGCCGCCGCTATCGGCATCGGTCTCCAGTCATTCTGCATCCCCGGCTCCGTCGCCGAAAACCGCAAGGTCGGCCTCGGTCACGGCAACCTCGGCAAGATGCTCCTCTCCGAAGAGACAGAGTGCTTCTGCTTCCTCGCAGGTCACGAGAGCTTCGCTGCCGCAGAGGGCGCTATCAAAATAGCCCTCAACGCAAACAAGGTCAGGACAAAGCCCCTGAGAGTTATCCTCAACGGCCTCGGCAAGGACGCCGCTATGATAATCTCCCGCATCAACGGCTTCACATACTGCAAGACGGAGTTCGATCCCTACACCGAGACCGTCACCGTCACCGAGAAGAAGGCTTATTCCAACGGCCCGAGAGCCGACGTCAAGTGCTACGGCGCAGACAACGTTCCCGAGGGCGTGGCTATAATGAAGCTTGAGAACGTCGGCGTTTCCATCACCGGAAACTCCACCAACCCGACCCGCTTCCAGCATCCGGTCGCAGGCACCTACAAGAAGTGGTGCGTCGAGAACGGCGTCAACTATTTCTCCGTCGCTTCCGGCGGCGGCACGGGCCGCACTCTGCACCCCGACAACATGGCGGCAGGCCCCTCCAGCTACGGCATGACCGACACCATGGGCCGTATGCACTCCGATGCCCAGTTCGCAGGTTCCTCCTCCGTTCCGGCGCACGTCGAGATGATGGGTCTTATCGGCATGGGCAACAACCCGATGGTCGGCGCGACCGTCGCCTGCGCCGTTGCAGTCGAAGAGGCTATGAAATAATCGGGATACCCGATAAAAACAAGAACAGACGGGAGACATTCGAAGGAGTGTCTCCCGTTTTTTGTTGTTTGCGGAGTGAAAATCTTGCTAATATATTTTGTATATGAAAGCCGAAAGGAAAATCAGGTTTCTCTCTAATACCGAAACTTTTTATAACGCAAAAGGCCTCCCGCTTAGGGGAGGTCTTTCACTATAGATATAAGGGTTGATGAAATCAGTTTTCACCGTCGCCGTTTATGGTCGATATCTCGGGGGTTATCTCCTCGAGGACATCAAGGACTATCTTTACAGTATCAAGCGATGTGAAAATCGTCACTCCGTTTTGAACGGCGCAGCGGCGTATCTCAACGCCGTCCTCAAAGTGGACGCCGGAGAGAATGGCGCGCGTGTTGATAACATAGCTGACGTAGCCCGCTCTTATGGAGTCGAGGATTTCCGTGCTGCCCTCGCTGAGCTTGCCGCGCACGCGGGTGCGTATGCCGTGCTTCTTGAGGAACGCCGCAGTTCCGGCGGTCGCCTCTATATTGAAGCCGAGGTGATAGAAGCGCTTGACGAGCGGCAGAGCCTCTTCCTTGTCTTCGTCGGCAAGGGTGACTATTACCGTACCGTATTCCTTCATCTTGACTCCGGACGCCTGAAGAGCCTTGTAGAGCGCACGGTTCAGGCGCTTGTCGTAGCCTATCGCTTCGCCGGTGGACTTCATCTCGGGCGAGAGATACGCGTCCATACCGGTCAGTTTCTCGAACGAGAAGGCGGGCGCTTTGACATACCAGCGTTTGCCGTCGGGCAGGCGCATATCCGTTATACCCTGCTCGCGCAGGCTCTGACCGAGCATGACCTTTGTCGCTATGCGGACAAGGTTGCAGTCGGTGGACTTCGAAAGGAACGGCACGCTTCTCGACGCGCGGGGATTGACCTCGATAACATAGACGTTGTCGTCGCCGTCAACTATAAACTGTATATTGAACAGTCCGACTATGCCTATGCCGAGACCGAGCTTCGTTGTGTATTCGGCTATCGTGTCTCTGACCTTCTGCGAGATTGAGAAAGGCGGATATACGCTCGTGCTGTCGCCCGAGTGGACGCCGGTGCGCTCGACGAGCTCCATTATGCCGGGGATAAACACCTCGGTGCCGTCGCAGATAGCGTCTATCTCGACCTCCTTGCCCATGACGTATTTGTCAATAAGCACGGGCTTATCCTCATCGACATCAACGGCATTTCTGAGATACTTTCTGAGCATCTCCTCGTTCGCCACTATCTCCATAGCCCTGCCGCCGAGCACGAAGCTCGGGCGCACGAGGACGGGGTAGCCGATACGGGCGGCAACAGCCGCTCCTGTTTCGATATCCGTGACCGCCTCGCCCTTCGGGTTCGGAATGCCGAGGGATTTTATAACCGCGTCAAACGCGTCTCTGTTCTCCGCGCGCTCTATAGCGTCGCAGTCCGTGCCGATTATCTTCACTCCGCGCTTTGCAAGCGAAGCGGCAAGGTTGACGGCGGTCTGACCGCCGAGAGTGGCTATAACGCCCTCCGGCTTTTCGAGGTTGACTATATTCATGACATCCTCTGTCGTCAGGGGCTCGAAATAGAGCTTGTCGGCAGTGGTGTAGTCTGTAGAAACCGTCTCGGGGTTATTGTTGATAACTATCGCCTCATAGCCGAGCTCGCGGATAGCGTGGACGGCGTGGACGGTAGAATAGTCGAACTCAACGCCCTGCCCTATTCGAATGGGGCCCGAGCCCAAAACGATTATCTTCTTTTTATCCGATACTACGGACTCGTTCTCGCTCGCGTAGGTCGAGTAGAAATAGGGCACATAGCTGTCAAACTCGCTCGCGCAGGTGTCGATCATCTTATAGGTCGGGAAGATATTCTCATTGCATCTGCGCTCATATATCTCGTCCTCGCTCCTTTTCCAAAGCTCGGCTATATATGAGTCGGAGAAGCCGAGACGCTTCGCCTCGCGCAGAAGAATATCGGAGTCGGGATTCCCCTCCATCTCCTTCTCGAAATCGACTATCTTCTTTATCTTGTCGAGGAAGAACATATCGATATGCGTTATATCGCAGATAATCGACGGGTCAACGCCCATCCACATCAGCTGGGATATTGCATATATTCGGTCGTCCGTGCCCTCTTTTATATATTCGAGCAGCTCGTCAATGCTCATCCTCGACGAGTCGAACTTCTCCATATGCAGGTGATTCTTGCCCTCTTCGAGCGAGCGTATCGCCTTGAGCAGGCTCTCCTCGAAGCTGCGTCCGACGCTCATGACCTCGCCCGTCGCCTTCATCTGGGTCGAAAGCGTGTTGTGCGCGGCGGGGAACTTGTCAAACGGGAAGCGCGGCATCTTGGTCACGACATAGTCGAGCGAGGGCTCGAAGCTGGCCGGGGTATTGGCAAGCTGTATCTCGTGCAGGTTCATGCCTACCGCTATCTTCGCCGAGACGCGCGCTATCGGATATCCGCTCGCCTTTGAAGCGAGGGCGGAGGAGCGCGAAACTCTCGGATTTACTTCTATGACATAGTAGCGGAACGAATGCGGGTCGAGCGCAAACTGGACGTTGCAGCCTCCCTTTACGCCGAGAGCGCGGATAATCTTTAATGCCGAATCCCTGAGCATATGATATTCCTTGTTGGTCAGCGTCTGACTGGGCGCGACAACTACCGAGTCGCCGGTGTGTATGCCGACGGGATCAAGGTTTTCCATATTACAGACGGTGATAGCGGTGTCGTTGGCGTCGCGTATCACCTCGTATTCTATCTCTTTGTAGCCCTTTATGCTCTTTTCGACGAGCACCTGATGCACGGGCGAGAGCGCAAGCGCGTTCTTCATCATGTCACGCATCTCGTCGGGGTCGTAGGCGAAGCCGCCGCCCGTGCCGCCGAGGGTGAATGCGGGGCGCAGGATAACGGGATAGCCTATCTTCTCCGCCGCCTCAAGTCCCTCTTCTATGCTGTAGGTTATCTGCGAGGGAACAATCGGCTCGCCTATGCTCTCGCACAGCTCCTTGAACAGCTCTCTGTCCTCTGCGCGCTCTATGCTGTCCGCGTCGGTGCCGAGCAGTTCTATTTCGCACTCCTTGAGCACGCCTTTTTTGGCGAGCTGCATGGCGAGGTTCAGTCCCGTCTGACCGCCGATGCCGGGGACTATCGCGTCTGGGCGCTCATAGCGGCAGATACGCGCGAGATATTCGAGCGTCAGCGGCTCCATATAGACCTTATCGGCTATTGTGGTGTCTGTCATTATCGTAGCGGGGTTCGAGTTCGCAAGCACGACCTCGTAGCCCTCCTCACGCAGGGCGAGGCACGCCTGAGTTCCCGCATAGTCGAATTCGGCCGCCTGACCGATGACTATCGGGCCCGAGCCGATAACGAGCACCTTTTTTATATCAGTTCTCTTAGGCACGTCCCTTCGCCTCCTTCATACAGTCGATAAACTGACCGAACAGATAGCTGCTGTCCTGCGGACCGGGGGCGCTCTCGGGATGATACTGCACGCTGAACACAAGATCCTTCTCGCATCTGACTCCCTCAACGGTGTTGTCGAGAAGGTTTATGTGCGTAATTTCGAGCCCCGTGCCCTCGACCGACTTCGGGTCAACGGCGTAGCTGTGGTTCTGCGAGGTTATCTCTATCTTATTCGTGTCGAGGTTCATAACCGGGTGGTTTCCGCCGCGGTGACCGAACTTGAGCTTATATGTCTTTGCGCCGTAGGCGAGGGATATCATCTGATGTCCGAGGCAGATGCCGAATATCGGATATTTGCCGCGCAGCGCCTTTACCGTCTCTATGACCGGGGTCACGTCCTCGGGGTTTCCGGGACCGTTCGAGAGGAACACTCCGTCGGGTTTCATGAACTCTATCTCCTCGGCCGGCGTGTCATAGGGTACGACAACGACGTTGCAGCCGAATTTATTTAAGCTGCGCACGATATTGAGCTTCATGCCGCAGTCTATGGCGACGACGTTAAACTGCGGGTTCGAGGTGCGCGAATACCAGCGCTTTTTGCAGCTGACGCGGCTGACAGCATCGTGGGCGACCGCAGTATTTTTGATTATCTCAACCGCGACCTCCGCCGGAATATCGGGCGAGGTTATGAGCACGCGGCGCGAGCCCAGGTCGCGTATGCTGCGCGTGAGCTTTCTCGTATCAACGCCGGAGATGCCGGGAATCCCGTTCTCCTCCAGCAGCTCGGAGAGCGTCTTTGTGTATCTGAAGTTTGAGGGCATATCGTTGTAGTCATACACGATAAGACCGCCGAGGCTCGGGTTTTTGCACTCAAAATCATCGTCGGTTATTCCGTAATTTCCTATAAGCGGATATGTCATAACGACCATCTGATCAGTATACGACGGGTCGGAGACTATCTCCTGATAGCCGACCATGGAGGTGTTGAAAACTATTTCGCACACTCTGTCGGTATAGCTGCCGAAGCCGTATCCGTAGTACTCGCTGCCGTCCTCAAGGACGATCTTGCGGTCTATGAGTCTCATTTAAAAATACACTCCTTGATTTATCAGATAGAGCTTTTAAGTCTTTCGAGCACATCTCTGTAGCCGCCGAGAACATCGCCGAGGTCGCGGCGGAATCTGTCCTTGTCGAGCTTTTTGTTTGTCTCCATATCCCAAAGGCGGCAGGAGTCGGGGGATATCTCGTCACACAGGACAAGTCCCTCGTCGGTGCGGCCGAACTCGAGCTTGAAGTCGACAAGGCGCACGCCGCCCTTTGCAAACAGCGCAACCATAAGCTCGTTTATGCGCTTGGACATGGCTCTGAGCTCATCGAGCTCCTCCTGGGTGGCAAGGCCTATAGCGGTTATCTGGCTGTCGTTTATCATCGGATCGCCGAGCTCGTCGCTCTTGTAGCTGAACTCAACGACCGTATTCTTCAGGGGCGAGCCCTCCGGTACGCCGTATTTCTTTGAAAAGCTTCCCGCTGCGATGTTTCTGACTATGACCTCGACCATGACGATCTCCGCTTTTTTTGCGAGAACCGTGGTTTCGTCTATGACTTTGATAAGGTGAGTTTTGACTCCGTTTTTCATGAGGTAATCGAAGATGATGTTGGAGATCTCCGCGTTGAGCTTTCCTTTTCCGGGAAGATCCTCCTTCTTTACGCCGTTTCCGGCCGTGGCGGTGTCCTTGTACTTGATTATGCAGGTACCGGGCTCCTCCGAGCTGTAAACGATCTTGCTCTTTCCTTCATACAACTTTTCCATATCGCAGTTTCCTTTCACTCTTCTTGTTTTTATTTATTCCGCTGGGAGAGCTTGCCCTCAAAGCGGTCTTTGGTGGTAACATCCGGAACGGCTGTCGGATAATTTCCGTTGAAGCACGCGCTGCAGAACTCGCAGCCGCCGACAATATTTTTAAGCTCGGCCTCCGGCAGATATCCGAGGGAATCCGCGCCGATTATGTCGGCTATCTCCTCAACGGAGTGGTGGCAGGCGATGAGGTTCTCGCACGAATCGATGTCCGTACCGTAGTAGCACGGATAGAGGAACGGCGGCGAGGAGATACGCATATGCACCTCTTTCGCTCCCGCCTCGCGCAGGAGGTTGACTATCTGGCCGCTCGTCGTGCCGCGTACTATCGAGTCATCTATGAGCACGATTCTCTTGTCCTTTACGGACTCGCCTATCGCGCTGAGCTTTATCCTGACCAGGTCTATCCTCTTCTCCTGACCGGGTGCGATAAAGGTTCTGCCTATGTACTTGTTTTTTATGAAGCCCATGCCGTAGGGTATTCCCGAGGCCTCGGCATAGCCCAGAGCGGCGTCTATTCCCGAATCGGGGACGCCCATGACGACATCCGCGTCGACGGGATGGGTCCTTGAGAGTATCGCGCCGGCGTTTTTGCGCGCCGCGTGGACGGATACACCGTCAATGACGGAGTCCGGTCTTGCAAAATAGATATATTCAAAAATGCATGAGCGCCTCGGCTTTTCGCCGCAGTGATCCCTGTTTGAACGCACGCCGTTTTCATCGAAGATGAGTATCTCGCCGGGCAGTATGTCGCGTTCGAATTTTGCGCCGACCGCGGAGAGAGCGCAGCTCTCGGACGCCACGACATAGGTGCCGTCGAGCGTTTTGCCGTAGCACAGCGGGCGGAAGCCGTAGGGGTCACGCGCCGCGAGCAGCTTTGCGGCGGACATAAGCACGAGGGAATATGCGCCCTCAAGCCTGCTCATCGCACTGCTCAACGCCTTTTCTATAGAGGGGCTTTTAAGACGCGCCTGCGTGACGATATAGGCGATTATCTCGGCTGTCTCTTATACACATCTCCGAGCC
>ENA-OYXP01000413-OYXP01000413.1-human-gut-metagenome-genome-assembly--contig:-NODE-413-length-18070-cov-6.833084_pt1 | contig 18070 bp, 13 predicted proteins | sample MGYA00244847_ERZ653426 | MGnify/ENA primary metagenome ERZ653426 (study PRJEB26926, sample SAMN06164979) | human gut metagenome | biome: ENVO:00009003; feature: ENVO:2100002; material: ENVO:00002003...
CAGCGTCAGATGTGTATAAGAGACAGTCCCATGCGCTTGATGACGGCGGCAGCGTGCCTCTGCATAGTCGCGGCGGTGTTCTTCGGCTATTGGCTGATAAGCCCCGCCAGGCTGCAAAAGATATCACTCGGCACAGTGGGCTTTTCCGGCGAGGGAGCCGGCGCTCACACGCCTGTTGTGCGCGACATAAGCGAATACACGACGGGAAATCCGTGGAGCGCGGAGATGAAGCTGAAGCGTCTGCCTGTCTACAAAAACACGCAGTCGCTAAGCTATGACGAGCTGCTCTCGACCGTGCGCAAAACTGCCGAAAAATCAGGCGCGCAGATAAAGTCGGTGACGCAGGAGAATCTCCCGGAATGCGAGTGGGTAGTCAGCGAAAATTCGCTCTACGCCGTCAGAGCCGAGACGGACATCGGGACGGTTTCCGCATATGTGACGGGCGATGTCAATATAGTCTTTTACGAGCCCGTCGCCGGCGAGGGTACAGGGCGCGAGGCGGCCGAATATTTCCTCGGGAAGTACTCCGCGGTCACAGGGTTCAAAGATCCCGTGCTCTGCGTCATTCGGTACTTTGATACGAACGGCGAAGAGCGCTCGGAATACCGATGCTATGACAATGCGAGCGCCGCGCTCAAGCGGGTGGAGAACTATAATTTCGAGAGCGTGTATTTTGATATAAACGAAAACGACGAGCTTGAGTCAATAAGAATAAGCTCCGTTGACGGAGCAAAAAAGCTCGGGGACTATCCGGCGATATCGCTCGGGGAGGCGGAGAAATTGCTGCTCGACGGAAAATATATCTCCGGCTCGGCGGACGGGATAAAGGACGGCAGGGTGACGCGCGAGAAAATAAAAAAGACCGAGCTCGTCTATTCGACCGACGCTATGGACAGTTGCTTCGTGCCGTATTACAGATTCTATGTTGAACTGGATCGCTCGCCCGTTCCCGGCCTTAAATGCTACGGCGAGTTTGATGTTCCCGCGATAAAAGGAGAGTATATCTCCGAATAAGCAAATATTTTCGGGGCCGTCCTCAGGACGGCTCTGTTTTTTTATAATTTGTTTATTGGCTTGCGTGTCAAAAGGTGCTACAATTATATATCGATACAGCGAAGCGTTCGCGGAATGACTTCGCAAAAAATTCCCGAAAAAGCCGGAGACGGCGGGAGGAGTAGACGATGAAAAAAATAACAAACGGCAAAATCTTCGCCCTGTGCCTCGGAGATTTTGCGAGAGGACTCATCAACGGTATAATCACAACGTACCTGCTGACGTTCTTCATCCCCACGAACTCAAACACCACATTGCCGCAGTTCTTTGCGAAAGCCGCGCTGACCATGGCAATAATCCGCGGAATCGGCACCGTTATAGACGCCGTCACCGACCCGTGGGTCGCAAGCCTTTCGGACAACAGCAAGGCAAAGAGCGGCAGACGCATATCCTTTATGCGCTGGTCGGCCATACCCTACGGCCTGTTCTGCCTGCTTATCTTTTTCCCGCCCGTGTCGGGCTCGAGCATTATAAACGCCATATGGGTCGGCGTGATGCTCGCTCTCTATTACCTGTTCTCAACGCTCTATAATATCCCCTACAGCGCGCTGCAGGCCGAGGTCGTCGCGGAGCCGCGCAAGAGAGTTTTCCTCTATTCGATAGTGAGCCTGCTCTATGTCGTATCGTCGGCTATGGTGTTCTGCACCTCGATGATAAAGAGCTTGCTCATGGGAAACGGCGTCCCCGAGATATGGGCGCTTCGCATACCGTTCATCGTGTTCTGCGTGCTCGGCGGAATATCGGCGCTCATCCCGTCGTTCGTCATAAAGGAGAAGGACTATGTCGAGCCCAAGGAGTATCACCAGTCCATCTGGGGCGCTTTAAAGGCTACGGTCTCCTATCCGAACTTCGCCATAATCACCGTGGGCTATCTCATTATGTGGATAGCGTTCACCTTCTTCAACACCGCCGAGGTCTATTACATAACTAATCTGCTGAGTCTCGGCGACGAATGGGTGACCTACGTCTCGGTCATCTCGATAGGCGTCGGCATAATGACCTATCCGCTCGTCAATATCCTGGCGCGCAAGGTCGGCAAAAAGCCGCTGCTGCTCGGCGCGTGCATAACCTATGTTCTGCTCTACTGCGCCATTTTCAACTACAAGCTCGTTATCGGCGCGATAGGCGCGAAGCCGTTTGCGATACTCATCGGCCTCGTCATAGCCATGCCGATAGCGATAACCAATATTATCCCCGCGTCTATCTTCGCGGATCTCGCGCAGTACGACTCGATAAAGACCGGTCAGAACAGAGCCGGTATGTTCTTCGCCGCGCGTAACTTTGCCAACAAGATGTGCCAGTCGATAGTCGTTATAGCGTGTTCGCTCCTGCTCGGCATGGGCGCGGACGGCACGGGCGCCGCAACGAGCAAGGGCGTTCGCAACACGGCGCTTGTGGCGATGATATTCGTCGCGGTGTCGGTCATTGTCTATGTCTTCTATAACGACAAGGAAATAAGCGCCGCGATAAAGGCGCACAACGAGGCGCAGGAAAAAGAGAGCAAAAAAGCCTGATTTCGGCGCAAAGCAAGCAAACAAACATAAAATCAACCGCCCCCGATCGGAGGCGGTTTTGTGTTTTATTTAATTCGGCAGCTGCTCGAGCGAGCGGAACTCATAGCCCTGATTCCGCGCCCAGTCGATTATATCGGCGAGGGCGGCTGCATTGTCGGGCGAGACGGAGTGGAGCAGTATGACTGCGCCCGGATGCAGGCGCGAGGTCACCGTGTCGAAAGCGTACTGCTTGCCCTTTGTGTCGTTGACATCCCAATCGGCGTAGGCCACCGACCAGAACACCGATTTATATCCGAGCGAGGAGACGAGGTCGAGCGACGACGCGGAATAAGAGCCCATGGGGAAGCGGAAATACGGCGAGGAATAGCCGAATTTTTCGCGCAGATAGTTGTCGCAGTTCTCTATCTCCGCCGCCATCTTCTCGCGGCTTATCTTAGAAAAATCCGGGTGGGTAGTCGAGTGGTTGCCGACTATGTGCCCCTCCTTTATCATCCTTGCTGTGAGTCCGGGCTCTGCCTTTATATTCGAAAGTGTGCAGAAAAACGCGGCAGGCACTTTCTTCTGCTTCAGGGTGTCGAGCACGCTCGAGGTGTACCCGTTCTCCCAGCCGCAGTCGAAGGTGAGATAGAGCACCTTTTCCTTAGTCTTTGTGTCTATCGAGACGGCGTTGAAGCCGTTAGAGTCAAAATATTTCTGGGCGTTCGTCGAGTTCTGATGCGGCACGCCGTTTTTCGATACGCCGAAGCTGTATCCAACGGTAGCGGTCGAAAGTCCGCGCGTGTTCTGCGGGTCGGATACGGTGAACTTCGCTTTCGGCAGAGGGGAGAGTCCCGTATAAGTGCCGGTGCTCGGGTCAAGCTTGCCCTTCTCCGTCCTGCGCTGCGGCGCTGTCACGCGCTCCGCGGAGGTAGTTTTAGGTGCCTGCGTCGTCTGCGTTGCCTCAGTCGTCTGTGCAGGCTCGGTCGTTGTCTCGCCGCGAGTCTCCCCCGTCACGGGTGCATTGCCCTGGGTGGTGTCGTCATCGACTATCTTCGTTTTGCACGCGCACAGCGAGAGCAAAAGCGTCAGCGCGAGCGCAAGGCTTAAAAATCTTCGTCTCTTCATTTAACACAGTCCTTTCACAGATATTCGTGATTATTGTGTGCCGAAAAAGGCGATTTTAAAAGGCTGATGATATCAGACTTCAAAAAAACATTTTATGTTTGTGCTATACCAATTTACATTATATCACAATAACCAATAAAATCAATCGGGAATCCCCAAAATTCGCTTTCTTTAGGGGGAGCGGTGCATTGACACCGGGCGGGCGATAATATATAATTAAGTGTATTTGATTTTTCGGAGGTGCGTTTAAGTATGGTCAGAGCAATTGTGGGTGCCAACTGGGGCGACGAGGGTAAAGGTAAAATTACCGATATGTTCGCGGCTCAGGCGGATATGGTCGTGCGTTTCCAGGGCGGTGCCAATGCAGGACATACGATAATCAACGACTACGGCAAGTTCGCGCTCCATCTTCTGCCGTCAGGCGTGTGCCAGCTCGGCACGGTCAACATCATCGGCAACGGCGTGGCTCTCGATATCGAGAAGCTCGTCAAAGAGATAGAGCACGTCACTTCGGCAGGCGTGCCGCAGCCCAATATCCTCGTTTCCGAGCGTGCGCAGATCATGATGCCTTATCATGTTATGCTCGACACCTATGAGGAGGAACGCCTCAAGGATAAAAAATTCGGCTCGACAAAGAGCGGCATAGCTCCGTTTTATTCGGACAAGTATGCGAAGATAGGCTTCCAGGTCTGCGAGCTGTTTGATGACGAGTATCTCAAAGAAAAGCTCGAGAGAGTCTGCGAAGTAAAGAATCTTCTGCTCGAGCACGTCTATCACAAGCCTGCGCTTGACGTTGACGAGCTGTTCGAGTATATGTTAAAGCTCCGCGAGCTTGTCAGACCCTATGTCGCGGACACCGGCAAAATTATCCGTCAGGCCGTCAGGGACGGCAAGAACATCCTGCTCGAGGGTCAGTTAGGCTCTCTGAAGGATCCCGATTTCGGTATCTATCCCATGGTCACATCGTCGTCTACCCTCGCGGGCTTCGGCGCTGTCGGCGCAGGCATCGCGCCCTATGAAATAAAGGAGATAATCACCGTCACCAAGGCGTATTCGAGCGCCGTGGGAGCGGGAGAGTTCGTCAGCGAGATTTTCGGCGAAGAGGCGGACAAGATGAGAAACCACGGCGGCGACGCCGGAGAATACGGAGCGACGACCGGCAGACCTCGCCGCATGGGCTGGTTTGACTGCGTCGCTACCCGCTACGGCTGCGAGGCTCAGGGCGCAACCGCAGTAGCGCTCACAGCTCTCGACTGCCTGTCCTATCTCGACGAGATAAAGCTCTGCGTCGGCTATGAGATAGACGGCGAGGTTACAAAGGACTTCCCCGTCACCCCGCTGCTTAAAAAGGCAAAGCCCGTCTATGCCACACTGCCCGGATTCAAGTGCGATATCCGCGGCATAAGAGATTTTGACAAGCTTCCCAAGGAGGCCCGCGACTATGTTCTCTTCATCGAGAAGGAGATAGGCGTGCCGATTAAGCTCGTCTCCAACGGACCGAGAAGAGAAGAAATAATAGTCAGATAAAAAGGGTGATATAATGCAGGACGACCATGAAAAAGTGCTTGTGCTCGATTTCGGCGGTCAGTACAATCAGCTCATCGCGCGCCGCGTGCGTGAGCACAATGTCTATGCCGAGATAAAACCGTACAGCCGCATAACCGTCGAGGAGATAAAGTCGGCGGGCTATGTCGGAATAATATTTACAGGCGGACCGAACAGCGTCTATGACTCCGCTTCGCCCCACTTTTCGCCCGAGATACTCGACGCGGGTATCCCCGTGCTCGGCATCTGCTACGGCGCTCAGCTCATAGCATATATGGCGGGCGGCACGGTTAAGACGAGCGGCTCGAAGAGCGAATACGGCAAGATAGCCATGACCCGCAGCAAGGACAGCCGTCTGCTCGGGAACATTCCCGAGGATACGAGCGTCTGCTGGATGAGCCATACCGACTATATAAGCGCTCTGCCCGAGGGCTATAGGGTGACAGCCGTCACGCGCGACTGCCCGTGCGCCGCGATGGAAAACGACGAAAAGAAAATCTACGCCGTTCAGTTCCATCCCGAGGTCATGCACACGCAGTACGGCGAGGAGATATTCAAAACTTTTCTCTTTGATATCTGCTCCTGCAAGGGCGATTGGGTCATGTCGAGCTTCGTCGACGAGCAGGTAAATAGCCTGCGTGAAAAGATAGGCGACAAGACGGTGCTCTGCGCCATGTCCGGCGGAGTGGACAGCTCCGTTGCGGCAGTGCTGCTGCACAGGGCGGTCGGCAAGCAGCTGACCTGCGTTTTCGTTGACCACGGTCTGCTCAGAAAGAACGAGGGCGACGAGGTTGAGCATATATTCCGCGAGCGCTTTGACATGAAGCTCGTCAGAGTCAACGCACAGGAGCGTTTTCTTAATAAGCTTGCGGGCGTAAGCGAGCCCGAGAAGAAAAGAAAGATTATAGGCGAGGAGTTTATCCGCGTCTTTGAGGACGAGAGCAAGAAGCTCGGCAGGATGAATTTCTTCGTTCAGGGCACAATATATCCCGATGTTATCGAGAGCGGCGTGGGCGACGCGGCGGTCATCAAGAGCCACCACAATGTCGGCGGACTGCCCGACCACATCGATTTTGACGAGCTCATAGAGCCTCTGCGCGACCTGTTCAAGGACGAGGTGCGTAAGGTTGGACTCGAGCTCGGAATACCCGAGGACCTTGTATGGCGTCAGCCGTTCCCCGGCCCCGGACTTGCCGTGCGTATCCTCGGCGACATAACGGAGGAGAAGTTAAGCATCCTCAAGGATGCGGACGCCATCTTCCGCGAGGAGATCAAGCTCGCCGGCATCGACCGCAACATCAACCAGTATTTCGCGGTGCTCACCAACGTCCACAGCGTCGGCGTCATGGGCGACGCGAGAACTTACGACAGCCTTATCGCGCTGCGCGCGGTGACTACCGACGACTTTATGACGGCGGACTGGGCGCGAATCCCGTTCGAGGTGCTTGCAAAGGTCTCGAACCGAATCACCAACGAGGTCAAGGGAGTCAACCGCGTAGTCTACGATATTACAACAAAGCCCCCGGCAACGGTGGAATGGGAATAAATTCATAAGGAGAGAATTTAATGAGCAGCAATGTGCGTCCCGAGTCCATGGAAAGAATAACCACATCCGAGCTTGCAAATAAATTTATCGAAGAGCAGGTTGCTGCCGTACGCGAGCAGGTCGGCGACAAGAGAGTCCTGCTGGCTCTGTCCGGCGGAGTTGACTCGTCCGTAGTCGCGGCTCTGCTTATCCGCGCGATAGGCAAGCAGTTGGTCTGCGTCCACGTCAACCACGGACTTATGCGCAAGGGAGAGAGCGAGCAGGTCATCGAGGTTTTCAGAAACCAAATGGACGCGAACCTTGTCTATATAGACGCTACCGACCGCTTCCTTGATCTCCTTGCCGGAGTCAGCGACCCCGAGCAGAAGAGAAAGATAATCGGCGGCGAATTTATAAAAGTATTTGATGAGGAGGCCTCGAAGCTTGATGGCATAGAGTTCCTCGCGCAGGGAACGATATATCCCGACATCCTCGAATCCCACGGCGTAAAGGCTCACCACAACGTCGGCGGTCTGCCGGAGGATATGAAGATGGAGCTTGTCGAGCCCGTAAAGCTGCTCTACAAGGACGAAGTCCGCGTTGTCGGCGAGGCGCTCGGCCTGCCGCACAGCATGGTCTACCGTCAGCCGTTCCCGGGTCCCGGACTCGGAGTGCGCTGCCTCGGCGCGATAACGAGAGACCGTCTGAACGCCCTGAGAGAGGCGGACGCCATACTCAGAGAGGAGTTCGACAAGAACGGGCTCGCGGGCAAGGTCTGGCAGTATTTTATCGCCGTGCCCGACTTCAAGAGCGTCGGCGTGCGCGACGGCAAGCGCTATGAGGGCTGGCCGGCAATCATCCGCGCGGTAAACACCACCGACGCCATGACCGCCACAATAGAGGAGATACCCTATCCTCTCCTGCACCATATCACCGACCGCATCACCCACGAGGTCGAAGGCATCAACCGCGTCGTAATGGATCTCACCCCCAAGCCGATCGGAACGATTGAGTGGGAATAATTTCACACCCGTGAAAAAGCCCGTAGTTATGCGGATTTAGCCATTTGAGTGTCCCTTGTGGCAACAAAATGGCAACATTATTTGAATTATTGTAAAAGTAAAGAGCTATCAGATTTTTTGAAAGTCTGATAGCTCTTTTTGTTTTATCATTTTTAATCGTTCTTCAACCTATCTTTGAAAGCTTCAACCATAGCATCGCTGAGATTCTGTGACGGTACTTTTACAAAGCTGGAAGTTTCATCATACTTTGGATAATTGTAGCGCCACTTATCGTATTCGTCACGATTTATGTCGCCGTTGTGATATTTCTCGGATTGTTCAGCCCACGCATTAAGCATTTCTGAAAGCTCGGCAGCATCTTTTCCTTTTTTAGGGTCTGCATACATTGAAACACCGTTTTCAGTCTTTACTATTGTCAATCCATATCTGTCCTCTAATGTAAACAAGGTGTGCATTAACCCTATGTAGTCGTCGATGTCGGGAACAGAAAGAGCCTGCGGAGATATATCAAAAACCTCTGCAAGTTTATTTGTTAAATCTGCTTTTGGTGTTCTTGAGCCGGATTCATACTGTGCCATACGAATGTCAGCAGTCTTTTCAGGAAATCCGACCACCTGTCCTAAATATTTCTGTGTCATTCCGCAAAGATTACGAAAGAATCTTATTCTCTCTCCGATTGCCATTAAAATGCACTCCTTACTTATGTAATGTGCAATCAGTATATCATATATGTTTAGTATATGTCAAGCAACATAAAACAAAAAAGTTTAATATTTTTACGAAAGCCACTTGACATAACGGAATATGTTTAGTATAATCATTAAGCAAATAGCGTTAAGCTATTTGTAAACAACTGAATAACCGTCATACATCACGGTAATGGTGTATCCGCTCGGGCAAATCGGAATGCGGTCAGAAAGTATCCGACAATAAATAAGAAAATTATATCTAAAACAGAAAGGGGTGATGAAATGGAAAGTGCAAGCTTTATGAAAGTAGATGAGGTGGCGCAGGAATTGGGTGTTTCCAAATCCTATGCTTACAAAATCGTCCAAAAGCTCAATGCCGAGTTAGCCAAAAAAGGCTATATGGTGATTTCCGGAAGAGTAAACAAACAATACTTTATGGAACGCACCTGTTACGGTGCCGACAAGAAAGAGAGGTAAATTTATGGCAGTATATAAAGAAGAAAAAACAAATACTTGGCGAGTTCTCTATCGCTATACCGATTGGAATGGCGAACGAAAGCAATCACAAAAACGTGGATTCAAAACAAAACGTGAGGCTCAGGCGTGGGAAAGAGAACAGCTTAATAAGCTTGGTGGAGATTTGGATATGAATTTCAAGAGTTTTGTTGAACATTACTCTGAAGATATGCAGACTCGACTTAAAGAAAATACCTGGGAAACCAAGAAACATATTATTGATAAAAAGCTTGTTCCATATTTCGGTAAGCTGAAAATGTGCAACATAACGGCACAGCAAATTATCACTTGGCAAAATGAACTTATCAATTACAAGGACGATAAAGGCAAGCCTTATTCGCCGGTGTATTTGAAAACAATTCACAATCAGTTGTCTGCAATCTTTAACCACGCAGTTAGGTACTATAATTTGAAAGAAAATCCTTGCCAAAAAGCAGGAAGTATGGGCAAAAAGAAAAATCGTGAAATGCTCTTTTGGACAAAAGATGAATATCTTAAATTTGCCGATGTGATGATGGATAAGCCTATATCCTATTATGCTTTTGAAATGCTCTATTGGACGGGTATTCGTGAGGGCGAGTTGTTGGCATTAACGCCTGAGGATTTCGATTTTGAAAAGCAGACTGTCACAATTAACAAGTCATTTCAGCACTTGAACGGCAGAGATATTATAACTTCGCCGAAAACAGAAAAGAGCAACAGGACAATCAAACTTCCGAACTTTCTTTGCGATGAAATACAGGACTATTTGAAAATGCTCTATGATGTAGGCTTAGACGACAGAATGTTCCCTGTTACAAAAAGTTATTTATACAGAGAAATGGAACGAGGCTCAAAGCAAGCCGGAGTAAAGCGAATCCGTATCCACGATATTCGACACAGCCACGTGAGCTTACTTATTGATATGGGATTTTCCGCAACGGCGATTGCAGACCGTGTGGGTCACGAAAGCATAGAAATAACATACAATTATGCTCATTTGTTCCCGTCAAAGCAGACGGAAATGGCAGACAAATTGGAAATGGAAAGAGGTAGATAATATGTCGCTTAAAAACAGAGATGAACACAACCGCTGGCGAAATAAAACGGTAGCGTTTAGGGTTTCGCCGGAGGAGTGGGAGCAAATCGAAAGATATGTTCGTTTGTCCGGCTTAAATAAGCAGGACTATATCACACGACGATTAACGCACCGAGAAATAACAGTGCAAGGCAATCCGAGAGTGTATAAGGCACTGCGTGATAACCTTGCCGATGTGCTTGCGGAGCTTAAACGAATTAAGGCAGGTGGTGAAGTCAATGACGAACTGCTTGACTTAATCGAAATGATTACCGATATTCTCGGCGGACTTAAAGGAGATGATTAAAATGGAAAATAAAAAAATGACCGCTCCGAATGTATCTGTTGGCGCAGATACAGAGCAGTCACCAAATGTATGTACTGATAGTATAACCGATTTGGAACAAGATTTCAAGGAAATTGAAGAAATGCAAAGAGAAATGTTTCGTCAAATGCAACCTTCGTATTTGCAAACGGTTTCGATGGCTGATTTGTATGAAACGGATTTTGAGGCACAAAGCGCACTGATAGACAATTTGCTTTATCGAGGAACATATCTGTTTGTCGGCTCTCCGAAAGTGGGTAAAAGTTTTATGATGGCACAGCTTGCGTATCACATCAGCACAGGTACGCCCCTTTGGAATTACAAAGTGAAACAGGCAACTGTCCTATATTTTGCACTTGAAGATGATTACCCACGCTTACAGCGAAGATTATTCAAAATGTTCGGTGCTGATGGAACGGAAAATCTATACTTTGCAACGCAATGCAAAACATTAGACGGAGGTTTGGACGAACAGATAAGAGGATTTATTCGGGAACACCCGGATACAGGGCTTATCATAATTGACACATTAAAGCGAGTGCGTGAGGTGGGCGGAGCCGATTACAGTTATGCAAGCGACTATGATGTGGTTGCGAAGCTGAAAGCATTAGCCGACAGTTGCAATATTGCAATGTTGATTGTTCACCATACCCGAAAGCAACAAGCCGGCGATAAGTTCGATACTATATCCGGCACAAACGGATTGCTCGGTGCAGCAGACGGTGCGTTTGTGCTAAGCAAAGAAAAACGAACTTCAAATAATGCTACGCTCGACATTACCGGCAGAGATCAACCCGACCAAAGAATACAGCTTGTGAAAGACCCGGAAACATTGGTATGGAATTTTGAAAAGGCAGAAACGGAACTTTGGATTGAGCCGCCTGATCCGTTGCTTGAAAAAATTGCATCAACTCTTTTGTCGGAAAGTAAAGTGTGGGAAGGCACTGCTTCCGAACTATGCGACATTCTCGGAGAAGATGTTAAACCAAATGTTCTTTCATTGAGGTTAAGTATAAATGCAAACCGACTGCTTAAAGATTATGGTATTCACTACAAAGCAAGTCGAACGCATAACGGGCGAAAACTATCTCTTATGAAATAGGCGTGTCAATGTGTGACGACCGTGACAAACATTTTAGTAGCGTGCATAGGCATAAAACATTGTCACCATCGTCACGGTTTGTCACGCAATATAGTTTAGCGGAGTGTGCAGAGAGTGCCTTTTCAAAGGCGGCTCTTTGCCCCTCGGAGAGCGCAAAACCTGCTTGCAGGTTGCATTTTTGATGGGCTTGCCTGTCAAAAGTGCTTTTGCGTTACTCTTGACAAGAGTAACAGAACCGAGGACGAGCAAGTTTATGAGATTGGAGGTGTATATAATGCAAAGAACGATAAGTGCAATGGTAGGTAAAGGCTCGGTCAATCATAACAGCCGCAAGTTCAAGGCGGAAAATGTTGACGGTAGCAGAACGCATTTGAACATTGATTACTGTAACGAGCCGATAAAGAAAATCTATCACGAATTGTTTGATGAAGTGCTAAAAAGATACAACGAAAAGCAGATAAGAACCGACCGCAGAATAGAAAATTACTATGAAAAAATCAGAAATTCAAAGCAGGAAAAGCCGTTCCACGAACTGATTTTGCAGATTGGCGATAAGGAAAATATGAGTGCCGAAAGTGAAAACGGACAGCTTGCACGGCAGATTTTAGATGAGTATTACCGTGGATTTCAAGAGCGAAATCCCAACCTAAAAGTGTTCTCTGCTCATCTGCATATGGACGAGGCAACGCCCCATTTGCACATTGATTTTGTTCCGTTCACAACCGGCAGTAAGCGTGGACTTGATACGAGAGTAAGCCTGAAACAAGCGTTAGCTGCGCAAGGTTTCAAAGGCGGAACTCGTGGAGATACCGAGTGGAATCAATGGGTAAGCACAGAAAAATCCGCTTTAGCTTTCGTAATGGAACGACACGGAATTGAGTGGGAACACAAAGGAACGCACGAAAAACATTTGTCTGTTCTTGATTATAAAAAGCAAGAAAGAACAGCAGAACTTGAACAATTGGGTGATAAAATCGAAGAAAAACAGACTGAATTCAACGTGTTATCCGAGCGAGTGTTAAACTATGATGATGGTTTGGAAAGCTTAAGAAATGCGGAAGAAATGCTTGATAATGCATCCGAATATCAGCTCTCCGAGCCGCAAAGTTTTATGTCCGCAAAAGCATATAAAACCAAAATTGTAGAGCCGCTTATTCAAAAATTAAAAGCGTTGGTTAAGACGGCATTGGCTCGTTGTTTTGAGGGCTGGGACAGTTATCATAGGTTAAACATTACAAACGGCAACCTATATTGTGAGAACGAAATGTTGTCGAAAATCAACAGAAAGCTGAAAAGCGAAAACGAAAGCTTGCGTTCAGAAGTCAAAGATTACAAGCTTTTGCGTAAGGCTTTCGGGCATAAACAGATTGACGAGCTGCTTGAACAGGCAAGAAATATCAAAGGTCATAAGCGTGAAAATTCACGCTCAAGATAAATAAATTTTTGGAGGTAAAACAAAATGGCAAACACAATTTTTGAAAAGCAAGGCGGTACTTATACGCAGGTGGGCGACTATATGTTGCCCGATTTATTACCGGCGGAAGAAAAGAAAGCGAATATCGGCGTTTGGGCAATGAGGCATAAACGATATTTGAAGCAAAATCATAAGGTGCGTTACTACAATTTGCTGACAAGCGGTAAGCTCAATTCATATCTTGCAGATATTGAACAGCAGGCGCAAAATCTTTTTTCTCGGCTGGTAAAAGACCTCGCCGAAAAAGAAAATGTAACCGAAGAACTCAAAGCAACCGATATGATGCTCTGGGTGAAAAAGATGAATAATATTCGTAATCAAGCAACAGAAATAGTAAATGCAGAAATAATTTATACGGTATAAACAAAGCGGCGGCAGGGAGAAATCTCTGCCGTTATTGTTTTGGTCAATTGACCATCAATAAAAACCTTAGCAAAAATGCTATATATTTTTACATTTTGTATATTGACCAATGAGCGATTTTATGATATAATTTATCAAAATGGAGGTGCTGTTATGGAACTTAATAAACTTGAGCAATCGTTCAAACTCAATCATTTTAACACAGAAGATGATATAAAAATCCACTTTCATTCTGATATTGTGAAACCCTTATTGGAAAAAGTAAATCCTATGATGGCAAGTCAATATAGAAGTGAAGATAATCTTTTAGCTGGCGGGAGAACTGACGCAACATTCCAAAACATTTCATTTGAATTAAAAAAATACAAGTATTTTCAAAATGTCAACGGAGTAAATGAAGCTTTATATGGCAGGAGTGACAAAGACCACGGCTTGTATGATTACATTATTAGTAATGCTGGAATCTCTGGTAGTGAAAATATAGATGCAATGAAGTTTAAGTTGTTGAACAGTATAGGTGTAGGTTTTGATGGCAATACATTTATTTTTGCCCGTTTCGTACCTTCTCCTACTTTTCAAAAGATAAACACTGATAAACTGAAAATTGATATTGATATAAGTCTGTCGGTTTCTTTTAATTACGAAGTTAAAGATTTCGCATCTGGATTAAAACGTTTAGCTTTGCTTTTAAAGCAGCAAGATAAAATCGCATTAAACAAAAAAAATCTTATCTCCATAATTAATCCTAAAAGTCCATTTGTTCGCAAAAGTATTAAGACGATTTATGATGAGTTGCAGTTTAATCTTAATGATTTAAATGGTAGTACTCGTGTTCGTACATTATACAAAGAGTGGGATCGTGTTTTTGGAACGATGTATGGAGAAGACGATGAAGCTACTTCTTTCACAGAGGTTTCATCTGTTATAAAAGAAACATACGGATACAGTGAGGATGTAACTATTGATAGTAAAGTGTATCTGTTTGCACTTCAAACGTTTTTTAATATGTTTTTGAAGTTGCTAATATATTCATTCCTCGCTCAGCTTGTAAGTCCTACATTTAAGGCTGAGAGCTTAACAAAACCTCAGATTGATAAACTTTTTGATGGCGAACTTAATAAATATGAATCACTTGTAAATAATTTCTTTGAATCGCACTTTATGGAATGGTTTACCTATACTTGTTCAGAAAGTAAATTTGACACTACAGTAGTTAACAATATACTTGATGTAGTCAATCAATTTGATTTAAGTACTTACATACTTAAGCCAGAAGAAATTCAAGATATTTTACAAGAAGTTTATATGGAGTTGATTCCGGCTGAAATGCGTCATTTGATGGGAGAATATTTTTCGCCGGATTGGATTGTTGAACACGCTCTTGATTTGGTAGGATATAAGGGTGATATTGAAAAAACATTAATTGATCCAACCGCAGGATCGGGAACATTTTTAACACACGCTATAAAGCGTATAGTATCAAATGCCGATGGAAAATTATCAAGAAATGATATTGATAAAATAACGCATAATGTTATTGGCTTTGATATAAATCCTATTTCTGTTGTTTCTGCAAAAGCAAACTACATTCTCGCAGTGTTTTCTTCTTGCGATGATGCAGTATTTGAAGATTTTGCCGATCCCATTAACGTTCCAATTTATATTGCGGACTCGATACTTTCGCCAGTAGTTTACACCGAAGAAAGCGAATTGACTTTATCAATTGATACATCTGTAGGAAAATTTCAAATACCCAAATTTGAAGATTATAGTTTGGCAAGTGAATTTCTAAAAATTTTAAGCAAGAACATTGATGATAAATGTGATTTTGAAATTTTCTGGAACACTGTCGAAAATCGATTTGTCGATACTCAATACAAAAATGTTGTAGAAGAACTTTTTGATAGACTATATACTTTACATAGGGCGGGTAATGACTCTTTCTGGCCTATTATTCTGCGTAACAGCTTTGCGCCAATTCTTATTGGAAATAAATTTGATTTTGTTGTAGGCAATCCTCCTTGGATTGCTTGGAAATCAATGAGCAAAAGTTATCGTGAAGGAACACTGGAAATTTGGAAAAGTTATGGTATATTTGAGAAAAACGCATATGATAAGAAGACAACCCACGATGATTTTGGAATGGCTGTAACATATGTTGCTGTTGATAAGTACTTGAAGAACAATGGAAATATGGTGTTTTTATTGCCAGCCTCTTTCCTAAAATCAACTAAAGGTGGCGAAGGTTTTAGGAAACTCTCAATTACTCGATTTGGACAAAATGTTCCTTTCAGGATTGATGCGGTTGATGATTTTTCAAATGTAAAGTTATTTACCATTCCTACTATTGCAATCAAAATTATTAAAGGTGTCGAAATGGTATATCCAATGAATGCCTATAAAGTGTGGGAGCAAATAGGAAAAAAGACACCGATTGATTCTCACGCAAAATGGAATGAAGTGACAAAGAAATTGCGTTTTGAAATCCTTTCAGCGCAGCCCGTTGATGGTAATGATAAACAGTCTTCTTGGTTGACGTTACCCGATATGGAATTTGCCAATAAAGTTCTTGATTCTTCAAAACCACGATACTACAGTGGAAGAAAGGGTATAGAACCTGCTGGTGCTAAAGGTGTATATCTTTTAAAGAAACCTATCAAATGTCGTGATGGTCTTATGCTTATTGAAAACTGTATAGAAAGACAACGACGCAAAGATTTTCTTAAAAAGGGCGTTCATAAAGATAAAGTTGAAGAAACTTACATATTTCCAATGCTTGGCGGAAGAAACATTGCTAAATGGCAGGTTAAATCTAACGAATATATTTTGGTGCCACACACTGCAAAACATAAGTACGGTATCCCCGTAAAAGAGTTGGTAAAAACAGCTCCTAAAACTAATGATTGGTTAAACTTCTATCACGATGAACTATTAGCGAGTCGCATTCAAAATGGGAAATTCTTCAACGCTAATACACAACCGTATTATCGATTAGACAATGTAGGAGAATATACTTATGCTCCGTATAAAGTTTTGTGGAAAGAACAAACTGGTAGTATGTCTGCCGTTGTAGTCGGTTCATATCTTGAATCTATTCCAGATGCTGACAAGAACTTATTTAGTGAAGACAAAACGATAGTTGTTGATTCGAAAGTTCTTATGCTTGGCTTAAACAATATTGATGAGGCACATTATGTTTGCGGTATAATTAATGCTACAGATATTGTTAACATTATTGATGGGTATGCTATATCAACTAATAGAGGAGTTGATGTGTTGAAATACTTAGCTATTCCAAAATTTGATTCGGATAATCAACTACACAAAAAAATAGCTGAGTATTCTAAAAATATACATAATGCTTTCAAAAATAATGCTAATGCGAATGTTTGCGAACTGGAAGCGTTACTTAATATCGCAGTGAGGAAAATATTTGAATAAATTAAGCAAAAGGAACGAGGTGGTTCGATGTTTGAAAATGGATTGCAGTATGTCCGCTCTGATTTTCACCTACATACAAATAAGGATAAGGAGTTCACATATACTGGCGAACAGAATTCTTTTGTAAACGATTATGTTTCTGCACTAAAAGAAGCCAATATAAGTGTCGGTGTAATTACAAATCATAATAAATTTGATATCGATGAATATAAGGCTATTCGTAAGGCTGCAAAAAAGCAAGATATATTCATTCTACCGGGAGTGGAGTTAACTATCAAAGAAGGGGCAAACGGTATTCACACACTCATTGCGTTTAATCCGGATGAATGGCTTGAGGGTGGAAACAATCATATTCAAACATTTTTGACAGCCGCATTTGCTACCGTACGTAATCCTGAAAACCGTAATACGAAAAGTGTGTATGACTTAAAAAATGTTTTTGAGAAGTTAGACGCCTACGGACGAGATTATTTTATCATATTTGCTCACGTTGATCAAAATAGCGGTTTATTCAGTGAATGTAAGGGCGGATTGCTTGAATCTTTGGCTGGTTTTGCGTCTTTTAGAAAACGCGTTCTTGGCTTGCAAAAATCCAGAACACGTGATAATCTCGCTAAATTTGAGCGGTGTTGTGGTTATTTACCTGCCTTGGTTGAGGGATCTGATCCTAAAACCATTACAGATATAGGCAAGGGAGATAAATGTACATATTTGAAAGTTGGTGAATATTCATATTCTGCAATTAAATTTGCATTACAAGATTATAGAGACAGAGTTAGTGAAAACATCCCCGATAACAAGCACGGTTTTATAGAGTCAATATCATTTCAAGGTGGAAAGTTCGATGGACAAACAATAATGTTTTCTCGTGAGCTGAACACACTTATTGGCATAAGGGGCAGTGGAAAATCCTCTGTTTTAGAAGTTGTCCGATATGTTTTGGATCTCCCAGCTCAAATGGACAAAGAATATAAAGAATCTCTCGTTAAAAATGTCTTTGGTTCTGGCGGAAAAGCAACATTAAGTGTAATAGACAAACACGGCAAGCGATATTTTGTCAGTCGAATATTTGGAGAACGGATAAATGTTCTTGACGAGAATGGTAATGACTTAAATATAAATCCGATCAGTTTGTTCGATGGAGTTCAATATTTTGGTCAAAAAGATCTATCCAGCAGTGCAGATCACGAAAATGGTCTGTTGGAAAAATTGATTAGTGGCAGAATTGGTAAACCCTCTAATTTGGATAGCTGTGTAAATGAATTGGTTAGAACAGTAGAGCAGTTGCTGGATGTGAGCAAAATTCCACAGCAAATGACCGAAGTTCTGTCTCTTATACA
>ENA-OYXP01000424-OYXP01000424.1-human-gut-metagenome-genome-assembly--contig:-NODE-424-length-17752-cov-4.872295_pt1 | contig 17752 bp, 14 predicted proteins | sample MGYA00244847_ERZ653426 | MGnify/ENA primary metagenome ERZ653426 (study PRJEB26926, sample SAMN06164979) | human gut metagenome | biome: ENVO:00009003; feature: ENVO:2100002; material: ENVO:00002003...
CCTCGAGGATGCAAAGGCCATCAACGAGGCCCGCGCTGCCAAGGCTGAGGCTGAGGTCATCGAGGACGCTGCTGAGGCAGAGACCACCGAGACCAACGAGTAATTTTGCAGTCTCTGAGCCGCCTGTGGGCGGCTCTTTTTATGGTTATTTTTTGCAATACGCAGAGGATATTCTGATATGAAATGTACTATTCTTCATGAGAGCCGCGGCCGCCTGCGGGTACACGTCTGCAATGTGCGGATGACCCTTCACCGGGCCGATGTGCTGGAAGCCTATCTGAACCACCACGACGCTGTGAGCAAGGCCAAGGTCTACGAGCGGACGGGCGATGTGGTGGTGTATTACACCGGTGCCCGCAAGGATGCCGTCGCCGCCCTGAGCACCTACCGTTTCGATGACCCCGATCTGGACGCACTGGTCACCAGCGCCGACAGCCGCCGCATCAATCAGGAATATCAGGAAAAGATGTATAACCTCTTGGCAGGCCGGGTGCTGCGCGAGCTGTTCCTGCCCGCCCCGCTCAACGCCGCCTACACCGTGTTCCGCTCCATCAAGTTCCTCTGGAAGGGTGTGTGCTGCCTGTGGCGCCGCAAACTGGAAGTCGAGGTGCTGGATGCTTTGAGCATCGGCGTTTCCATCTTGCGGGGCGATTTCGCCACCGCAGGCTCCGTCATGTTCCTGCTCAACGTCGGCTCCCTGCTGGAGGAGTGGACCCGCAAGAAGAGCCTCGACGACCTGGCCCGCAGCATGGCCCTGAATGTCGATAAGGTCTGGGTCCGCGCACAGGGTACCGAAGTGCTCATGCCGCTCACCAAGGTCCACCCCGGCGATGAGATCGTCGTCCGCTCCGGCAACATGATCCCGCTGGACGGCACCGTCATCGAGGGCGAAGCCATGGTCAACCAGTCCGCTCTGACCGGCGAGTCCATGCCGGTGCGCAAGACCATCGGTGCCACCGTCTACGCCGGCACTGTGGTGGAAGAGGGCGAGTGCGTCCTGACCACCAGAGCCGAGGGCGGCGCAAACCGCTACGACAAGATCGTGGCCATGATCGAGGAGTCCGAGAAGCTGAAGTCCAGCACCGAGAACCGTGCGCTGGCTCTGGCCGACCGTCTGGTCCCCTGGTGCCTCGGTGCTACCGTCGTCACCTACGCCCTGACCCGGAACGCCACCCGCGCCATCTCCTGCCTGATGGTCGATTTTTCTTGCGCCCTCAAGCTCTCCATGCCGCTGGCCGTTCTTTCTGCCATGCGCGAGTGCGGCGCAAGCCATATCACCGTCAAGGGCGGCAAGTACCTCGAGACCCTGTCCAAGGCTGACACCATCGTCTTCGACAAGACCGGCACCCTGACCCGCGCCACCCCCAAGGTGGTCAAGGTCGTCCCCTTCTCCGGCTGCAGCGAGAGCGAAGTTTTGCAGCTGGCCGCCTGCCTCGAGGAGCACTTCCCCCACTCGATGGCCAATGCTGTCGTCCGGGAGGCCAAAGAGCGCGGCATCTCCCACGAAGAGATGCACTCCGAGGTAGAGTATATCGTGGCCCACGGCATCGCCAGCCGCGTCAGCGGTGAGCGGGTCGTCATCGGCAGCCACCACTTCGTCTTTGAGGACGAGCACTGCACCATCCCCGAGGACGAGCGCGAGAAGTTCGATAACCTTGAGCCGGAGTATTCTCACCTCTATCTGGCCGCTTCGGGCCGTCTGGCCGGCGTCATCTGCATCGCCGACCCGCTGCGTCCGGAAGCTTCCCGCGTGCTGCGCGCTCTGCGCGGCCTCGGCATCACCAACACCGTCATGATGACCGGTGACAGCGAGCGCACCGCCGCCGCCATCGCAAAGCAGGTGGGTGTGGACCAGTTCTTCGCCGAAGTCCTGCCCGAGGACAAGGCTGCTTTCGTCCAGAAGGCCAAGAGCGAGGGCCACACCGTCGTGATGATCGGCGACGGCATCAACGACTCCCCCGCCCTCTCTGCCGCTGACGTCGGCATCGCCATCAACTCCGGCGCTGCCATCGCCCGCGAAATCGCAGACGTGACCATCAAGGCCGACAGCCTCGAGGAGCTGGTCATCCTCAAGACCATCGCCAACTCCCTGCAGCGCCGTGTCAGCGCCAACTACCACTTTGTGCTGACCTTCAACTCTGCCCTCATCGCGCTGGGGGCAATGGGCATCCTGCAGCCTGCGTCCTCTGCCATGCTGCACAACCTCTCCACCATCGGCATCAGCCTCAAGAGCATGACCAATCTCATCCCCGAGGAAAAGGCTCAGAAGGCTCTGGCAGAAAAGAACTAAATCCCATCAGATACAAAAATACCGGCTGTGCTTAAAACACAGCCGGTATTTTTATGTTCAGATATTACTCAAGGCCGATCTGCTGGGCGTACTCTTCCAGCAGCTCCCGCTCGAGGAAGGGGGTCTTAACGCCCTCGCGGTCACGGTAAGTCTCATGACCCTTGCCGATGACGGCGATGAGGTCGCCCTCCTGTGCGTGGTCAACAGCATAATGCAGGGCGTCGAGGCGGTCGGGGATCTCCACGAACTTTGCGTCCGGGTTGCCCTTGTTCATGCCCACGCGGATGTCGGCGATGATGTCTTCCACCTTCTCAAAGCGGTTGTTGTCCTCCGTGAGGATGGAGAAATCGGCCATCTTGGCACAAATTTCGCCCATGCCGTAGCGGCGCAGCTTGGAGCGGTTGCCGCCGCAGCCGAACACCACCACGAGACGGTGGGGATCGTAGGCCCGCAGAGTCGTGAGCAGGCTCTCGGTGGAGACTTCGTTGTGGGCGTAGTCCAGCAGGATGGTGAACTTCCTGCTGATGGGGACCAGCTCCACGCGGCCCTTGACCACACAGCGGCCCAGACCTTCGTGGATGGCCTCATCGGGCAGGCCCAGCACCTTGCCCACAGTGAGAGCGGCCAGCGCATTGTAGACGCTGAACTCGCCGGGCATATTCACCTTGACGTCCATATCGTCCTTGCCGGAGACATGGAACTGGACGCCGAGGAAGTCGTGGGTGCGGAGCAGCTGGTAAGTACCGGCGCGGTAGTCGGCCTTCTCGCTGCAGCCGTAGGTCACAAGCTTGCAGGTGTGGCCTTCCAGCAGGGCCTCGGTGTTCTCGTCGTCGATGTTCACGACGCCGGTGGTGCAGCGCTTGAAAAGCTGACCCTTCCAGCTGCGGTATTCTTCAAAGGTCTTGTGCTCGCCGGGGCCGATGTGGTCGGGAGAGAGGTTCGTGAAGACGCCGATGTCGTAATGGATGCCCGCCACGCGGTCCATCATGAGGCCCTGACTGGACACTTCCATCAGCGCCGTATCGCAGCCGGCGTCCAGAAACTCCCGGAAAGTCTTCTGCAGCTCATAGCTCTCAGGGGTGGTGTTGGCCGTCTCCTGATGGTGGCCGAGGAAGTAGATGCCGTTAGTGCCGATCATGCCCACTTTGCGGCCTGCGGCTTCCAGCACGCTCTTTATCATGTGAGTGGTAGTAGTCTTGCCCTTGGTACCGGTGACACCGATCATGGTCATCCGGCGGGAGGGGTTGCCGAACAGGTTGCCGCTCATGAGTGCCAGCGCATAGCGGCTGCTCTCCACCTTCAGCACGGCAGCACCGGGGACGGTGGAAAGGTCGATGTCGTGCTGGACCACCAGCGCTGTCACGCCGTCGGCCACGCACTGGGCGGCGTAGTCGTGGCTGTCCCGCTGGGTACCCACGATGCAGACGAAAAGCCGGCCCGGGGCCGCCTTGCGGCTGTCGTAGATGATGTCCTCGATGTCAAGTTCAAGGCTGCCCTGCACCAGCGTATAGGACACGCCCTCCAACAGTTGTTCCAGTTTCATCGTTCAAATGCTCCTTATTGCTGTTCTGCCGCTGCGGCAGTAGGGTCTTCGGCGGGCGCGGCTTCCGCGCCCTCAGTATCGGGTTCGATGCCGGAGGCTTCCTCCGGCTGGCTCTCGGCTTCTGCCTCCGCCGGGGCGGCAGGCTCTTCCGGGGCCGTCCAGCCCGAGGGCAGGGTCGGCTCCCCCTGTGCAAAGCGGAATTTGCGGCTGGAAGAGGCGCTCAGGTGGCTCAGATCCAGCATACCGGTGTCGGTGGGCGAGCAGCCCTTGCCGTCCTCGTTGAGCAGGACATACTTTGCCAGCCGGAGTTTGTAGTCCAGCTCATTCAGGGTACCCAGAAGCACGCTGATGCGGCCCTGATACAAAAACGCCATCTGCTCCGGGTCCTCGAACTCGATGCGGGTGACATCCGCCCCCAGCTCACTGCTGTCCAGTGCGGTCAGCAGAGTGTTCAGGGACTCGAGCCGCTTATCCGTGGGCGGTCCGGCCTCGCTGGATGCGGCGCTGTCAGACGCCGCGCTGCCCGAAGACGGGCCGGACGGTCCTGTCTCAAATTCCAGCTGTGTACCCGGCGTCGTGGATACCGGCTCGCCGCCGCAGAGGATGATAAGGTCCGGCTGGGCCGAATCCTTATCCAGTATCTTCAGCCCCGCAGAAAGGCTCAGCCAGCCGCCGGACGTCTGCATGGCGTAGACGGCAGTGGCTGCGTTGGTCCGCACCACTACGGTGTTAGGGTAATCCCGCTCCACCCGGATATTTTCCAGCAGCGGGAACTGCTTTTCCAGCGCAGCGGCCTTTTCGGCGGGGTCGAAGCTGAAGATGTTCTCTTCCGCGTGGACGCCCAGCGCCTGCAGGATCTCAGCGCTGGAATAGCCGCCCACCTCCTGCACCACCTCTCCATCGACCGCCACTTCTAAGGTGTTTATCTTGAAGAGCATGGTCACGGTGAGGTAGACGCCCACCCCGATGACACAGAGCAGCAGCGCCAGCGCCGTCAGGCGGCGGATGGCCCTGCGGCGGCGGACAGCGGCACGAGTCAGACGGCGCTTTTTTCTGCCCTCCCGCCGGGCCGGGCTGCGGAGGTTCGCCTCCGTGGGGCGGTAGCGCCCGCCGCTCTGGGGCCTCCGGGCGCTCTGGACATTCTGGGGCCGCTGGCCATTGCGGGGGCGGCTCCCATTTGTGGGGTAGGCGGTCGTGTTCTGACGGGGCCGCTGGCTTCTCTGCTGGCCCTGACGGCGGCTCTGGTTATTGGACCGTCGCGCCGTCTGCTGGGGAAACTGGATGCTGTTGTCCGCATATCCCGAGCTGTGGTTTTCGAACGTCACATTGCCGCCCGAGAAGTCCAGCGTCTGCTCCTGATAGCCCTGCGTCCGGCGGCGGTTCTGATTCGAGGGACGCCGGTCCTGCGTCCAGTCGTAGGCTTTGCGGGGCTTTCCCTGCCGTCGGGCGCTGTTCTGCTGCCCAGTGCGTCGGCTGTTGTTCCGATCCTGCTGCATGGTGCGGCGTCGCCTCCTTTCCGTCTGATTATTTTATCACAAGAGTGCTGCCGAATCAATCACGGCGTCTTGACCAGTTTCATCAGGGCGTCGGCGATGCGGTCGAGGCTGTCGTCCACCGAAAGGGTGCGGGCGTTCTTGCCCATGGCAGCCAGCTTGCCCGGCTCGGCCAGCAGGCCGGAGACGGTCGAGACCAGCTTCTCGCCGGTCAGATCCTTTTCCTCGATGACCACAGCGGCACCGGCCTTCTGCAGCTCCATGGCGTTGTAATACTGGTGGTTCTCCGCCACATTGGGGCTGGGGATGAGGATGGCGGCGCGGCCCTCGGCTTCCAGTTCGGCCAGCGTCAGCGCACCGGCACGGCTGATGACGAGGTCGGCAGCGGCCAGCAGCTCGGGCATATTGTTGATATATTCCTTCACCACGAGGCTCTCGCCGGGAGCAAATCCTTTTTCCTTTTCAAGATTTTGAAACAGCTCCACGCCATACTGTCCAGTGGCGTGGATGTGGAGCACCGGCTTGTGCTCTTTCTGCTCCCATGCGCAGAGGTCGGCCACCACCTCATTGACGCGGCGAGCGCCGAGGCTTCCCCCGAAGGAGAGGATGACGGTGCGGTCACCGGCACCCAGCTGGGCGCGGATGGCGTCCCGCTCCCCTGCCTTCTCGAACACTTCAGGCCGCACCGGGTTGCCCACGACCTGCGTCTTTTCGGGCGCACCCAGCTTTTCCACAGCGGCAGGCACGGCGGCGAACACGATGTCCACGTCCGGGGCCAGCAGCTTGTTGGTCACGCCGGGGAAAGCGTTCTGCTCATGGATGGCGGTCTTGATGCCCTTCTTGGCGGCGCAGCGCACCACCGGGCCGGAGACGTAGCCGCCGCAGCCGATGACGAGGTCGGGCTGTACTTCCTTCATCATGGCCCGGGCTTTCGGGCCGGAGAGGGCCAGGTTCCAGAGGGTGATAATGTTCCGCTTGATGTTGTTCAGGGAAAGCCTGCGCTGGAAACCGGTGATCTCGATGTGGTGGAAGGGGTAGCCCGCCTGGGTCACAAGGCGGTATTCCATGCCCTCTTTCCGGCCTGCAAAGTGTATCTCGGCGGACGGGTCGGCCTTTTTGATGGCTCCCGCGATGGCCAGAGCCGGGTTGATATGTCCGGCAGTTCCGCCGGCTGCGATCAGTACACGCATGGTGATTTCCTCCTTATTTGGATGTGCTCAATATCCCATGTTGGGGTCGAGCCGGATGGTGTTATTGGACTTTTCTTTTTCCCGCTGTTCCCGCAGGGCGCGGAGATTCTCCCGTTCAAGGCGGGCGCGCTCGCCGCCCCGGCCGATGTTTATCATCACGCCCATCTCGGCCAGCAGCAGGATGAGGCTGGTGCCGCCGGAGGAGAAGAAGGGCAGCGAGATGCCGGTGTTGGGCAGAGTGTTGGTGACGACCGCGATGTTGCAGAACACCTGCCACGCAATTTGGGCCATGATGCCGATGCCCACCAGTGTGCAGTAGCGGTTCTCGGCGTGGAAGGCCAGCCACAGCCCCTGCACGAGGAAGAGCACGAAGAGCAGGATGACGATGACGGCACCCACGAAGCCCAGCTCCTCGCACACGACGCTGAAGATGAAGTCGTTGGTGCTCTCGGGGAGCCAGAGCTGTTTTTCGATGCTGTTGCCGAGGCCGAGGCCGGTGACGCCTCCTGAGCCGATGGCGTAGAGGCTCTGCAGGGTCTGGTCGGTCATCTTGCTCAGGTCGTGGGTCCAGCCGTCCAGACGGCTCTGTAAGTACGGGATGGAGTCGATGTGCTCCAGCACGGTGCGGAGCAGCAGCACCGCGGACGCGCCGCCCGCCCAGGTGATGATGCCGCCGCTGCCGCCCAGCAGCAGGATGGTGCCGCAGATGGCCGTCGTCAGGACGATGCCGGACATATGCGGCTCAAGCATGAGCAGAAACACCACAGGGATGAGGGGCAGCAGCGGGACGATGAGTTCCCGCACGATGCGCTGATAGAGCCACTGGCCTGCCGGGACGCGCCGCCCGGAGGCGGGGTCCAGCTTTTCCAGATGGGGCGCTTTCGCGGCCAGATGGGCCGTGAGCAGTATCATCTCGAACTTTGCGATCTCCGATACCTGAATGGTAAAGCCGATGCGCAGCCAGCGGCGGCAGCCGTTGAGGGGCGCACTGAACAGCACTGCGATGAGCATCACGATGCAGACGACATAGCCCGGCCCGACCATCCTGCGCAGAAAGCGATGGTCGATGCGGGAGAAGAGCAGCATGACCGCGAGGCCCAGACCCAGGCAGAACACCTGCGACTTGATGTAGTAAAAGCTGTCGCCCATCCGCAGGTAGCCCGTGGTGTAGCTGGCACTGAACAGCATGATGAGTCCGAACACGATGATGACTGCCAGCGTCGCCAGCCAGTTGATGAGCACCTGCGGCCAGGGGCCGGGGCTCGACAAGATGGCAAAGGACTCAGACTTTTTTCTCCGGATGGTCGCCATCCGCATTCCCTCCTTATCGGGTCCCGGCTCAGCTGGCCCGCGCCGCCTGCAAGGTCAGCGCAAGGCCCAGCATTGCCAGGACTCCAAAAATATAAAAGATATTCACCGGGTCAAAGCCCCGCTTTTCCAGCCAGCGGTGGAGCGGCGCGGTGCCGAACAGCTGCCGCCGCCCGCCGGAGGCTTTCCAGACGATGATCTGCAGAGCCACCATGCCGCCTTCCAGCCAGTAGGGCAGGGCCAGCGGGAGCGTCAGCCCGGGCCAGCCGACGCTCAGCGGCACACAGCCCAGCGCACCGGCTAAAAACTGGCATCCCACTGCACCGGGGCGGAGCTTTGCGGGGTAGAAATTCCAGAGCAGGAAGGCCATCAATGCCCCGGCCAGCGCCGCCGGGAGGACGCCCAGCGGGAACCAGCCCAAGAGGGTCATAGCCGTCATGAGGCCCAGCATGGCGATGAAGGCGCAGCCGCAGACCGTGCCGTCCATGCCGTCGGCGGTGCGGGCGCTCTCGGCCAGTGCCACTAAAATCGCCAGCCAGACCACCGGGGCCAGCGGCCCGAGGGTGCAGTAGCCGACGCCCGGCACTGCCAGCCCGTCGGGCAGGCAGTGGTTCAGCCCCAGCAGGGCCAGCACCAGCGTGCCGGAGGCTGCTTCCAGTGCCAGCCGCACCGGGCTGCGCAGCCCCAGCGGCGACCGATGCCGCAGCCGGACCACATCGTCCGCGAGGCCCACGGCCCCGAAGCAGAGCGCCCCGAACAGGGCGATGAGCAGCCGGGTGGTCAGCAGGCTCTCGGTCCCCAGCAGCTCCGGCTGGGCGACACAGGCCGCTGTCCAGCCGACGCCTACCGCCGCCAGCGTCCCCACCATCAGGCAGAGCCCGCCCATCGTGGGCGGCTCATTTTCCTCCTGCTGGACGCGGAACGCCCGCAGCAGCGGCGTCATCAAATTCCCGAGCGCCGCCGTGAGGACGAACCCCAGCGTTGAGGCGACGATCAAGGCAAAACGAATCATAATAACGATACTCCAAGTATTTTACTTTGCGCAGACGGGATAAAACAGGGCCAGTGCCTTTTCCAGTGCCATGCCCCGGCTGGCCTTCACCAGCAGAGCGTCGCCTGGGGCCATCCGGGCCAGCAGAGCGTCTGCAGCCTGCTGGTAATCCTCGGCGTGGACAACGTCGGCGAGGCCCGCGTCCTTTGCAGCCTTTGCCGTCCGTGCGGCCTCGGGGCCGTAGGTGACAAGGGCGGTCAGCCCGGCCTCTGCGGCCTGACGGCCCAGCTCTTCATGAGCGGGCGCGCTCATCCCGCCCAGTTCCAGCATATCGCCCAGCAGAGCGAAGCGGCGCTTGCAGGGGTACTCTTTGAACATCGCCAGCGCGGCCTTCATGCTGTCGGGGTTGGCGTTGTAGCAGTCCTCGATGACGTCCATGCTGCCTGCGTGGACGACCTTCTGGCGCATACCGGTCTGCTCGAAATCGGCCAGACCCGCGATGACGCCCTCGGGCGCGAGGCCCAGACGGGTGGCGGCGGCGTAAGCAGCCAGCGCGTTCGCCACATTGTGACGTCCCATCGCAGGAATCGTCACCTCATAGCGGCCTGCATTTTTATCGCAGAGGGTGAAGGCCATGCCGTCGCCCTCCTGCCGGACATCGAGGGCGCAGACGTCGGCGTTCTCGTCGCCGAGGCTGAACCACACGGGCCGGACATGGGTGGGCAGAGCGGCTTTGCGCAGGAAGGGGTCGTCGCCGTTGAGCACGAGGGGCGAACCCTCGGCAAGGCCGGCGCAGATTTCCAGCTTCGCCTTGCAGATATTCTCCTGACTGCCCAGATTGCCGATGTGGGACACGCCGATGCAGGTGATGATGCCCACATCGGGGCGGGCGCACTTTGCCAGACGCTCGATCTCACCGGCGTGGCTCATGCCCATCTCGACGACAGCGTACTCCGTATCCCTGCCGATGCGGAACATGGTGCGGGGCAGGCCCAGCTCATTGTTCTGGTTGCCCTCGGTCTTGATGGTATTGCCAAAGCCCGCGATGGCGGCGTAGGTCATCTGCTTGGTGGTGGTCTTTCCCACGCTGCCGGTGACGCCCACCACCTTCGGGTGGAGCTGGCTGCGGTAGTTCGCGCCCATGACCATCATGGCGTGGTAGCTGTCGGGGCTGATAACCGCCCGTTCAGCCGGGACGCCTTCCACCGGATGGTTGAGGACGACGTAGGCCGCGCCCTCTTCCAGCGCCTTGGCCGCGAAATCGTGGCCGTCGAAGCGCTCACCGGGGAAAGCCACAAAGATGCAGCCGGGGCAGACCTCGCGGCTGTCGGTGGTCACGAGGCCGATGGGCTGGCTGTCGGCGAAGCCCTCGGGGGCAAGGCCCTTCAAAAGCAGTTCTGCTGCGATTTTTTCCATAATAAATCTCCTTATCCGCAAGTGATGGTGACGACGGTGCCTTTCTGGACGCTGGAGCCGGCGGCCTCGCTCTGGCTCTGCACGGTACCGGCGCTGTCGCCCGCCACCTGACAGTTCAGGCCGGCGGCGGTCAGCATCTGGCGGGCAAAGTCGGCACTCTTGCCGCTGACGTCCGGCACTTCCGTGTGGCTGCCGGAGTAGGTATCGGTGTAAAGATAGATGGTGGTGCCGCTGGCCACCGTTGCGCCTGCGTGGGGGTACTGGTAGGTGACGACGGCAGCGGTCTGGTCGCTCTCGCTCTCCACGAGCTGATGCTTGAGGCCCTTGGTATTCAGGGAGACCTGCGCATTGCTCCACTCCTTGCCCACGAGGTTCGGCACCTTGACGGTGTTCTGGCTGCGGTCGATGCCGTCGGTGGCAATGCCCAGATAGGGGGCTATCTCACTGATGATGTTGCCGACCACAGGCGCAGCCAGAATGGACGAATAGTCGGTGTGGGCGTTATTGGGGTCGTCCAGCATGACGTAGACCAGAATTTCGGGGTCGTTGGCAGGCAGGACGGCGGCAAAGGAGGCGACCTTCTTGTAGTCGCCGTCGGCGCGGCGCTCCATGTTCAGCTGCTCGGACGTACCGGACTTGCCGCCGATGCGGTAGCCCGCGACGTAGGCGTTGGAGCCGCCGCCGGTGGTGGTGCCGTCGCCGACCTCGTATTCCATGATCTGGCGGATGGTCTCGCTGGCGCTCTTGCTGATGACCTGGCGGCGGACGTTCGCGCCGATCTCCTCGACGACGTTGCCGTTCTGGTCGGTTATCTTATCCACCACATGAGGGGTGACGAGGTAGCCGCCGTTGACGGCTGCCGAGACGGCGGTGCAGACCTGCAGCGGGGTCACAGCCATTGCCTGACCGAAGGAGGAAGACGAAAGCTCGACCTCGCCCAGCTGGCTCTTGGTGTAATACTTCATCATGCCCGTCTCGTTGGGCAGGTCCACGCCGGTGCGCTCGGTGAAGCCGAAAGCGTCGAAGTAGTCGTAGAAGGCGCTGGAACCCAGCCGCTGACCCAGCTGGATGAAGTAGATGTTGCAGCTGTTCCGGAGGGCCTCGGCGAGGTTCTGGACGCCGTGGGCCTTCTTACCGGCGCAGTGGTACGTCTCTTTTGCCACGCCGTAGGCACCGGAGCAGTTGAAGGTGGTGTAATAGGTGGCCTTGCCCGAGTCCACACCCATGGCGGCCGTGATGACCTTGAAGACGCTTCCGGGGTAGTACAGCTCGGTGATGGTCTTGTTTTTCCACTGGATGTCGCGGTAGGTGCCGGTGTAGTCAGGGTCTTCTTCCGGTATCTTCTTGCCCTGCTCATCCCGGAGATAGTTGCCATTGGCGTCTTTCTTGTAGATGGTGTAAATCTCCGGTTCTGCGTTCACCTGCTCATTCAGATAGGCCAGGTTCTCACTGAAATCCAGCGGAGCGTTGGGGTCGAAGTCAGGCTTCGAGGCCATGGCAAGGATGGCACCGGTCTTGACGTTCATGACGATGGCTGCGCCGCGGTTCTCGACCGTGTTGGCGTAGATGGCCTCGTTGAGGTAGCGCTCCACGACCTCCTGCACATTGACGTCCAGCGACAGCACCAGATTGGAGCCGTCCTTGGCGGCGTAAGTGGTGGCGTTGGCGTCGGCGATGGCGTTGCCGTAGGCATTGCGGAGGGTGATCGTGCGGCCATTGACGCCCGCGAGGGTGTCATTGTAGGATTTTTCGAGGCCGTAGAAGCCCTCGCCGTCGCCGTTGCAGAAGCCCAGCACCGATGCGGCGAACGCGCCGTAGGGGTAATCGCGCTGGAAACTCTTGGACGAAGAGACGGAGATACGGCCCTTCTTGATGACGGTGCCGTCTTCCAAAGTCTTGGCTTTGGCGTGATCTTTATTATATTCGCTGATGTATTTCTCGATGGAGAGCTTGACGGCGTTGTTCACCTTGGTGGCCAGCACCTGATAGGACGACCCGTTCTTGGCCAGCGCGTCGTGGACGGTCTGGTACTGGGTCTGATATTCCGCCGAAGAGGTATCTACGCTGTCCAGACTCTCGCCGTCGCCGGAGAGCAGCCGCAGGGTGAGCTGGCGGCTCACATCGGCCAGCGTCGTCTCGTCCACGGTCTTGACAGCCTCACCCGTCTCCTCGACGGTCTGGCTGGTGAAGAGGGCCGTGCTGTAGCTGGGGTCGGCCCAGATGGTCCATACTACGCTGGTGGACGCCAGCGTGATGCCGGAGGCATCGTAGATCTCGCCGCGGGTGGCCTGGATGGTGCTGTCCAGCAGCTGCTGCTGGGCCGCATACTGGCGGAAGGTCGCGCCCTGTTTTATCTGGATGTTATACAGGCTGTGGGTGACGATGCCCGCAGCCGCCACTACAAAAAATACCGCCGCGCCGAAGCTGAAATGCCGCAGCCGCGCACTGAGGCGCTCGTGCGGGTCGCTGCGGCGGAGGCGGTAGTAGATGTTCTTATGCTGGTCGTTGGAGGGCTTGTTTTGCATGGTATTCTCCTGCAGAAACCAGAAAAGCGTGCGCTGCCGCACGCTTTTCTGTCTGTTTGCTTATTTTACGCTGCGGACGGAAGCCAGAATGGTCATGGCACCGTCGTGCAGGAAATCCGTCCACTGGTGGACAGCCGACTCCCTGCGCACCAGCACGCTGTCGCTGTCGAGGCGGATGTAGGTGAGCTGGCTCTGGTCCATCTTCATGAGGCCCAGCCGCCCGGCCACTTCTTCCACGCTGGTGATATTGGTCTTGCTGTTGAGGACACTGTTATAGTAGGTGTACTGGCTCTGCTCGCTCACGAGTTCCGCTTTGGCCTTCTGAATCTGGTCGTTGACCTCCACCAGCTGGGCCTCGCTCCACAGCAGGCTTACCGCAAAGCCTGCCAGCAGCGCCATCGAGATCAGTTGAAGTGCGTGCTGCATGGCCGCCTGGAACGGGCTGAGACGGCGTTTGCCGCCTTTTTCCACCCGCAGTGCGACCTTGCGCTGAGTCTGAGGCGCTTTTCTGCGACGCACCTCAGACGACATATCATAAGCTGGCTGACCCATAGTTGATCTCCTCCTCTTACACTGAGCGGCATCTTATCCGGCTCAGAGTTTCTCCAAAACGCGCAGATGAGCAGAACGGCTGCGCCGGTTCTCCTCCAGTTCCTGCTTGTCGGCCTCGATGGGCTTCCGGGTAATGAGCTTTGCCTTCGCCTTGCCGCCGCAGACGCAGACCGGGAACTCCGGCGGGCAGGTGCAGGCGGTGGACCAGCGGCGGAACTTGTTTTTCACCAGCCGGTCTTCCAGCGAATGGAAGGTGATCACACACAGCCTTCCGCCCGGGGCAAGGTGGTCGAAAATGGTATCCAGACCTTCCTCCAGAGCGTCCAGCTCGTGGTTGACCGCGATACGCAGCGCCTGAAACGTGCGCCGCGAAGGATTCTTGTTCTTGCGCCGCTCCGCAGGCGGCATGGCGCTGGCCACGATGTCGGCCAGCTGCAAAGTCGTCTCGATGGGGGTCGCCTCGCGGGCCTCCACGATGTGGCCGGCGATCTGCCACGCATAGGGCTCTTCGCCGTAGTCCCGCAGGATGCGGGAGATCTCTTCCCGGCTGGCGGTGTTCACGAGGTCTGCCGCCGTCTCGCCCTGCTGGCTCATCCGCATATCCAGCGGGGCGTCTGCCCGGTACGAAAAGCCCCGGGCCGCGTCGTCCAGCTGATGGCTGGAAACGCCGAGGTCCAGCAGCGCACCGTTTATCTTCTCGATGCCGAGGCTCTCGAGGGCTTGTCCGGCGTAGCGGAAGTTTATCTGCACCACTGTGGCCGGGAGCCCGGCCAGCCGCGCCCTGGCGGTCTGCACCGCATCGGGGTCCTGGTCGAGGGAGACGAGCCGCCCGCCTTTTGCGCCGTCCAGCCGGAGGGCGATCTGGCGGGAGTGTCCCGCGCCGCCCGCCGTGCCGTCGAGATAAGTGCCTGCCGGGTCGATGTTCAGTCCATCGAGGCACTCGTTCAGAAGCACGGGGATATGCTCAAACGAGGCCGGGTCGAACTGTGCCAAATCTTCTGTCTGAGTCATCGCGCCCAGCCTCCTTTCGTTTCGTGTTCCGAGCCGTCCGATACGCCGGACATCTCCCGGGGAGTTTGTCCCGTTTTCTGCTCTGTCAAGATACCTGACGACTCTATTTTATTTTAGCAAATCGAAACGCTGAATGCAAGTTTTTTCCTGCGCTTTTTTCCTACAAAATGTTACAAAAAAAGCCCCTGCGAATCGTCATTTTTACTCGCAGGGGACTGTATTCAGGTCAGGAGCGGCTCATCACACGCCGCGGCGGGGGCTCTGGCGCAGGTTCGCGCGGACGTTTTTCACCTGGGCGGCGTTCTCAGACATCGTCTCCTCGGTGGTTTTCAGCATATTATCGCAGTAATCCGTGACCGTCTGGCGGACGGTGCGGGCCTCGGTCTGGGCAGCGGAGACGATCTCGGACGCACGCTGCTGGGCGGCGCGGACGATCTCGGCCTCGCTCACGAGGATGCGGGCGCGCTCTTCTGCCTTCTTGACGATGGCCTGTGCCTGCGCGTTGGCCGACTCGATGAGCTGGGCGCGGTCGCCGACGATGGACTGGGCCTGACGCAGCTCCACGGGGAGGTTTGCGCGGATGTCATCGAGATAGTCCCGAATTTGTTCCACATCCACGATGCGCTTGCCGCCCGAAAGGGGCATTCCGGTGCTCTCTTCCAGCAGGTCTTCGATGGTATCCAAAAGCTCGTTGACGTTCATCACGCTTCTCCTTCTTCCTCTGCGGCGTCTGCCATGGGTCTCACATATTTCCAGAGCAGGACTTTGCCGTACTTATACTGCTTCTTCAGCTGTAAACCGCCCACTTCGGCGGGGAGGACGAGTTTCGTCTCGCTCTCGCAGATGACGATGCCGCCGGGGGCGACGCACTTATCCACGATGGGGAGGATATTTTCCAGCGTGCCGTTGTGGAAGGGCGGGTCCAGCAGCACCAGATCGAACTGCTCCCGGCAGGCCGAGAGGAAACGGGCCGCTTCGCCGATGTTGACGCGGCTGCGGTCAAAGACGCCGCAGTTCTTGCAGTTCTTCATGACGATGTTCACGGCCTCGCGGTTCTCGTCCAGGAACACGCACCGGGCAGCGCCCCGGCTCAACGCCTCAATGCCCAGCTGGCCGCTGCCTGCGTACAGGTCCAGCACACGGGCTCCGGGCAGGTCGAACTGGACGATGCTGAACATCGCCTCCTTCACCTGATCGAGGGTGGGGCGGGTAATATCCGTGCCGGGCAGCGCTTCCAGCCGTCTGCCGCGGGCTTCTCCTGCAATGACTCGCATGGTTTTGGCCTCCTTCGGGTCTTTCCTGTTATCGTAACTTCATATTATCGTCATACCGCCGGTCTTTGTCAAGGGCAGTGTCATGATTCGTTGCGTTACGGTCATGAATGTGCTAAAATCATACCAGAACGCCGCTTTTTCGGGCGTACAAAAGGAGAGTATTTATCATGAAAGTCCTGCTCATCAACGGCAGCCCCCACGAGAAGGGCTGCACCTATACCGCACTGAGCCTCATCGCCGGGGAGCTGAACGCCGCCGGCATCGAGACGGAGATCTTGAACGTCGGCACAAAGCCCGTGGGCGGCTGCATCGGCTGCGGCGGCTGTGCTGCCGGCAAGGGCTGCGTCTTCGGCGGCGTGGTCAACGAAGCCATCGAGAAAGCCAAGACTGCCGACGCCTTCGTCTTCGGCACGCCGGTGCATTACGCTTCCGCCTCCGGCAACATGACCAGCTTCATGGACCGTCTCGCCTACGCGGGCGGCAGGTATCTGGCCTACAAGCCCGCCGCCATCTGCTGCTCGGCCCGCCGCGCCGGCACCACCAGCGCCCTCGATCAGCTGGTAAAGTACCCCGAGTTCTTCCATATGCCGCTGGTGAGCGGCTCCTACTGGCCCATGGTCCACGGCTCGAACCCCGAGCAGGTACTGCAGGACGCCGAGGGCTGCGCCGTCATGCAGGAGCTGGGCCGCAACATGGCCTGGCTGCTCCGGTGCATCGAGGCCGGCAAAGCCGCGGGCATCCAGCACCCGGAGAATCCCCGCAGACCCATGACCAACTTTATACGTTAAACCTCTCAGTCAAAGCCTGACGGAGAGGTTTTCTCCAAGGGGCCGCGTTCCCGCCGGGAACGCGGTCCCTTCTTTCTGAAATTTTATTCAGAAACCGATAAAATCCGGCGCGGATTCTTTTTTCGTTCATAACTTTGTGGTAGCATAGGAACTAAAGTATTTTGCCACGGAGAACATTTGCCATGGAACACTACGATTGGAACGACGGCTGGCTCTTCACCCCGGTCTTTGACCCCGCCATCGTGCGGCCGGAATGCCCGGAGCTGACCCTTGAGCCAGTGCGCCTGCCCCACACGGTCAAGGCCCTGCCCTACAATTACTGCAACGAGAACGACTACCAGAAGCTTTCGGGCTACCGGCGGGAGTTTTTTGCGCCCAAAGAATGGGAGGGCCGCACCGTCCTGCTCACCTTCGGAGCCGTGGCCCATGACGCCACGGTGTTCTGCAACGGGCGGCGGGTGTTCCACCACAGCTGCGGCTACACCGCTTTTACCGTCGATTTGACCAGTGCTCTCCATCTGGGTCAGAAGAACGTGGTAGCTGTCCGCTGCGACAGCCGCGAAGATTTGAACATCCCGCCCTTCGGCGGGCAGATGGACTTTCTGACCTACGGCGGCATCTGCCGCGCCGTCTGCCTCGACGTGAAAGAGCCCGCCTACCTGCGGGACATCTTCATCGAGACGAAGGCCGAGGGCGATTTCCGCATCTACACGGCCACCGTGGGCGAGACCGTCGGCTGCACGTTACAGGCCGAGATACGCAGCCCCTCGGGCAGCCGGGCGTTCTACACCGGCGAGCTGTCGCTGCCCATCACCGGCGCACTGAACAGCGTCCATCCGTGGAGCATCGAGCACCCCACCCTCTACACCCTGACCGTCCGGCTCATCCGTCCCGGCACCGGCGGCCTGCCCGACCGGGTCCTGGACGAGAAAAGCTGCCGGTTCGGCTTCCGTACTCTGCAGTTCGTGGCGGGCGGGCTCTACCTCAACGGCCAGCGGGTGGAGCTGCGGGGCCTCAACCGCCGCCAGAGCTACGCCTATCAGGGCTATGCCATGCCCGACAGCATCCAGCGTCTGGACGCTCAGCTCCTGAAAAAGCAGCTGGGCTGCAACGCCGTGCGCCTCACCACTCCTCCCAGCCCCGCCTTCCTCGATGCCTGCGACGAGCTGGGCCTTTTGGTCTTTGTGGAGATGCCCGGCTGGCAGCACGTCGGCGACGACATCTGGAAAGCGCAGGCTCTGCAGAACTGCCGCGAGATGGTCTGCCAGTGCCGCAGCCACCCCAGCATCTTTTTGTGGGGCGTGCGGGTCAGCGGCAGCGCCGACGACGAGAGCTTTTATAAGCGCACCAACGAGACGGTGCGCTTATAAA
>ENA-OYXP01000486-OYXP01000486.1-human-gut-metagenome-genome-assembly--contig:-NODE-486-length-16329-cov-5.036070_pt1 | contig 16329 bp, 10 predicted proteins | sample MGYA00244847_ERZ653426 | MGnify/ENA primary metagenome ERZ653426 (study PRJEB26926, sample SAMN06164979) | human gut metagenome | biome: ENVO:00009003; feature: ENVO:2100002; material: ENVO:00002003...
ACGAGATTACTACGCGTCTCGTGGGCTCGGAGATGTGTATAAGAGACAGCCGGTAGACAGGCCCCAACGTCCTTGCGTAAAGTCCGCACCGGCATAGAGTTTGTGCTCGGGAGCCGCCAGTACCGGATTCTCCATGTGCAGCCAGCTATAATTGGCATTCATCTGCCAGTGGCGGTTGATGCGGTATCCGAGGTTGGTTTCCACACCCCAGTTCTCTATCTCGCCGGAGTTGACGTTCTTGCGCAGGGCAGGGTCCGTCATGATGATGTTGTCCCCGTTGATGTAGTAGAGGTTCACCCCATAGGACATGGCCCCTCCCAAAAGCTGCCCCGTAAAGGAGAGTTCATAGTTCATCAGGCTCTCCGCTTTCAAATCGGGGTTCTGTGGAGGGAACATGTACATCTCCCGGATGGTGGGGTTACGGAATCCTTTGCTCACCATTGCTTTCAGTTCTGCCTGCCGCGGCAGATGGAAAGCCAGTCCCCCTTGGGGAATCCATTCCGTGCCTACGTGCGAATGGTGGTCTATGCGGACACCGGCGTCCAGTGAAAGCCAACTGTTGATGTCCTGCCTGAAATCCACATAGCCTGCAAATTCATCCATCTGCTTGTCCACGCCGGGGATGCGGTCACCAATCTGCTGTCCGGGTTTTGCCTCGTCGATGGCGACAACCTTGTTCCAGGACTCTCCGCCGAAGTGCTGGTAATCGAAACCTACGGTCAGGCGGTTGCCGGTGAAGAGCGTGGCGCTTTGATACCACGATATGCCCAGCATCCGGTCCTTGGAGTTGAAGTGCGACTTCTGGGGCTCTTCTCCGGGGTGGTAGCCGTCGTTAATCCTGTGCCGGCCCCAGTTATAGAAGAAGCTCACGGCGCCGGAAGTACGGTCGTAACGATTTTCCAGTGCGAAGGAGGTCATGCCGCGTGTGATGCGCGAGTCGTTGTCTATATACGGATTGTCGGCTTCGCCGGGATTGGAGGCGTTGAAGCGGGTGATGTTCACGTCGCCCCACAGCTTCCAGGTGTCGCTGAAGTCGTATCCCAGTTTGGCATAGCCGCCATACTGCTCAAACTCCATGTCGTCACGGTGTCCGTCGGTACGGTTGTACGAGCCGGTCACCACGCTGCTGAAACGCCCTTTCCTCACGCGGTTGGAGACTTCCGTCTGCAGGGTATTGTAGGAACCGTATCCTATCTGCGCATTGGTTTTCACCCCGTCCTCCTGCATCTTGCGGGTGACGATGTTGATAACCCCGCCCATTGCATTGGACCCGTAGAGGACGGAGGCGGGACCGCGCAGCACTTCCACCCGTTCGGCCATCATGCTCTGGTAGGCGTCGGCGATGGGATGCCCCATCAAGCCCATGTATTGCGGGTGTCCGTCTATCAGCACCAGCAGGCTGGTTGTAGGTCCTCCGGCGGCATTCACCCCGGCGCCTATGCCGCGCAGGCTCATGCCTCCTGCGGCTCCCGTGGATACGCCGTAGCCCATGATGCCGCGGCTTGTGGTGAAAAGTCCGGGCACCTGCTCGGTCAGTGCAGGCAGGATGGAGGGCTGGTAGGTCTGTTCCAGTTGCTGGCGGCCCACTACGGAGATGGTCATTGGCAGGTGGCGGATGTCTGTTTCATTTCTTGTCCCGGTCACCACGACTTCATCAAGCTTGTAGCTTTTCAGCCGGAGGCTGTCGGCAGGTGCGGACAGCATGCCCCCTGGCAGGGCAATACTTATTAAAATAGCCGTTAAAATCTTTTTATTCATCGTTTATCTATGGTTCTTTCTGCAAAGTTATACAAAAAGAAGAATCTGTATATGATTGGTAATCCTCGAAATGAAAACGGATGTGGAAGATAACTCCGTTAAAGGGTTTCCTGCTTCAGTGCTTCCACAAACCGGTCTATTTCCTGCAGTTTCGCCGGGATGTCGATGCCTTGCGGACAGTGCGGGTTGCATTGGCCGCAACCGGTGCAACGGTTGGCTTGGCGGAGACGGGGAACACTGCGGTCATAGCCTATCAGGAAGGCGCGGCGTGCCTCGCGGTAATTCTCGTCTTGGCTGTTCTGCGGCACGTTGCCCTCGTTGATGCAGCGGTTGTAGTGCAGCAGGATGGCTGGAATATCCAGCCCATAGGGGCACGGCATACAGTATTTGCAGTCGTTGCACGGCACGGTGGGGTATTGCAGCATTCGCTGGGCGGTATCTTCCAGTAGGGTAAACTCCTCTTCCGTACATGGAACAAGCGGGGAGAAGGTACGCAGGTTGTCTTGCAGATGCTCCATGTACGTCATTCCGCTCAGTACGGTCAGCACATCGGGGAAAGTACCTGCAAATCGGAAGGCCCAGGAAGCCACGCTCTCTTGCGGGCGGCGTTGTTTCAGACGTGCCATCAAGTGGTCGTTCAGGCGGGATAGGCGTCCGCCCAGCAGCGGCTCCATGATAACGGCGGGAATGTTGCGCTTCACCAGCTCGGCATATAGGTATTCGGCATCCGTGTTGCGGGTATTCACTTCTTTGGCATGTCGCCAGTCCACGTAGTTCAGTTGGATTTGTACGAAGTCCCATTTCAGTTCGTCGTGGCGGGAGAGCAGGTAGTCAAAGACTTCGATGTCTCCATGATAGGAGAATCCGAGGTTGCGGATGCGTCCGACTTCGCGCTCTTTCAGCAGGAAGTCCAGCATGCCGTTGTCCAGATAGCGGGAGCGGAGGGCTTCCATGCCGCCCATGCCGATGCCGTGCAACAAGAGGTAGTCGATGTAGTCCACTTGCAGGTCGCGGAAGGAGCGGTGATACATGGCAAGGGACTCTTCGCGGCTGTGCGTGCTGGGACTGAAGTTGGACAGCTTTGTGGCAAGGAAGAATTTCTCCCGTGGATGGCGTTTTAAGGCAATGCCTGTGGCGCGCTCCGACAGACCTTGCACATAGGCGGGAGAGGTGTCGAAATAGTTCACTCCGTGAGCAATGGCATAGTCTATCAGGTCGTTCACGGCTTCCTGGTCTATTTCGTCTCCATTCCCATCGGCGCGTTTCCGGGTGGGCCATCGCATGCATCCGTATCCCAGCAGAGAAACCCGGTCGCCCGTGTTGGGGTTGGTACGATAGGTCATCTTGCCGGTTGGTATCTCGCCCAGTGCGGCCGATTCGCTTTCCCCGTTGTTCTTGTTGCCCGAACAGCCGTATAGGGCTGCTGCCGAGGCAAGCGTTCCTGCACCGGCGAGTTTGAAGAAATCGCGGCGGTTTATCTTGTTCTTATTGTCTTCTTTCATTGTGATAGGACTGAAATTATAAATGGATATTAGGGTGATAAAGTTGCTTCAGACAGTTCTGTGCATCACATGGCCTTCCACATAAATGGCACTGAACGGACGCGACGGACAAAGGTTCTCGCATGCTCCGCATCCGATACAGCGTTCGGCGTTGACTACCGGTATCTTGATGGAGGCTTCGTCTTCCGGGTCTGAAGGAACCATCTGTATGGCACCGGCCGGACAATGGCGGGCACAGTTCCCACATTCCATCTTGTCTGTGATGCAGATGCAATTCTCCTTAATCCATACGGCATGACCGATTTGGACGGCCGATTTCTCGGCGAGGCTCGTCAGATGGATGGCATCGGTAGGACACACCTCCGCACACTTGGCGCATTCGGGGCGGCAGTAACCGCGTTCGTAGGACATTTCCGGCTGCATCAGTTTTGTCAAGTCCGAAGAAGGACGGAGCACTTGGTTGGGGCATACCGATACGCAGAGCTGGCAGGCTGTGCAGTGTTGTGCAAAGTGGCGGGCGCTCAGTGAGCCCGGAGGAGTGATGGGAGTGGCGCGCTCGGGGATTTTTTTGTCCTCGATGACAGCCAGTCCACCGTCCACTTTCTTCTCCTGCGCCTTGAGGGCTGCCGTAGCAGCAAACACGGCAGTTGTAGAGAGAAATGCGCGGCGGGCGTCGTTTACCTGCTCCGGTGCCACGGAGGTTTCCTGGGAGACTGCAGCGGAGGCCGGCTTGCGGCGTGTGTAAGTGATGGCACCTTTCCTGCACTTGTTGATACAGTCCATACATGCCACGCAACGGCTGTAATCTATTTCGTGTGCTTTGATGTTGATGCACGATGCCTTGCAGTTGCGGGCACAAAGTCCGCAACTGTTGCACTTCTTTGTGTCAATTACCGGTTTCAGCAAGGAATACTTCGAGAGGAAGCCAAGCACTGTACCTACCGGACAGATGGTGTTGCAATAGGTACGTCCACCTCGCCATGCCAGCACGATGAGGACCACCAGAGTGACCGTGGCAATCAGCAGGGTAGGGAGACTCTTCATCCATACATCCGTTTCATAGAAGGCATAGCTGTCAGCACGTTCGGCCAGGTAGGCCAGTCCGTTGTTTGCCCACTGGTAGAGTGGGGAGAAAAGGCTGGAAACGATGCGCCCGTATGAGCTGTAAGGGGCCAGCAGCACGACAAAAGAGTTCAGTCCGCCGATAATGGCAAGTACGAATACTCCCAGCACACCGTAGCGTAGCCATTTCAGTGCGGACGAGTAGCGGAAACGGTTTTTCTTCCGTTTGGCGGAGAGCAAGGAAACAATGTCCTGGAATACTCCCAACGGGCAGATGACGGAGCAGTAGATGCGTCCGAATACCAAGGTCAGCACTGCAAGAAACAATACTACACCGATGTTCAGTGCCAGCACGGCCGGCAGGAATTGTATTTTCGCCATCCATCCGAACCAGACATGCAGTGTTCCCGTGAAGTCGAGGAACAACAGCGTGATGAGTGCGAAGAAGATGACGGCAAGGGTCAGTCTGATGGTACGTAGCATAAATGTATTGTATAGCGGTTAGTATTCGTTCTTTATACTTTTTTCCCCATCTCGTAGGCTTCGTGTATGGAAGGCTTGTCGTTTATCTCGCCCACCTTCCAGGCACCCACGCCATAAATGGTGCCGCATTCTTTGGGCTCTTCCAGGCAGTCGAGGAAGCCACGGAAACCATCGATGGTACGTTCCATCATGGGGACACTTTCTTCGGCGGCGGCGATGATGAAGTAGAACTCCTTGTCCTTTATTTCAAGGTAGCGTGCGCAACAACGGTCAATCAGTGTCTTCATCTGCGCGCTCATGGTGTAGAAGTAGACGGGGGTTGCCATGACGATGACGTCGGCGGCAATCATCTTTTCCACCACTTCGGCGGCATCGTCCTTTTGCGGGCAGGGTTTGCCGTACATGCTGCATACGCTGCATCCCGTGCAGTAGTTGATGTGCTTGTCTTTCAGGAGAATCTTTTCTACTTGATGTCCGGCTTCTGCGGCACCGCGCATGAATTCGTTGCACAAGTGGTCGGAGTTTCCATTCCTGCGGGGACTGGAGGAGAGGATTAATACTTTTTTGCTCATATTCGTTGTTCGTTAGTTAGTAAATGATTACGTGCTACAAAAATAGGCAGGTTTTATGAGAACGGCAGTATACAAATTACGGTTGTTGTTACCTAAATTACTGATTCATTCCAAAAGTATCTCCCGTTCGATGCCGGTGTCTTTCAGAAACTCCCGGTCGTGGCTGATGGCAATTACGGTGCCGGCGTAGTCGCGTATCGTTGCCGTTATTATTTCTATACTCTCGATGTCCAGATTGTTGGTGGGTTCGTCCAGAATGAACATATCCGGGGTATTGTCGGCAATCATCAGGCAGCAGAAGGAGAGGCGCATCTTTTCGCCGCCACTCAGTTTGCCGCACGGCTTGTTCCACACGTCGCGGGGAAAGAGGTAACGGTTGAGGATGGTTTTCACTTCATGTTCCGGCAGGTGGCGGTGGTTGAAAGCTTCTGCTTGTTGGAGTACGCTGCGCTCATTACGGACGAGGGAGTATTCCTGGTCCAGATAGACGGAGGTGAAGTCGGCACGCTCCATCACTCCGCCGGTGGGGTGCAATTCGCCCATGATGAGTTTCAGCAGGGTTGTTTTTCCACTGCCGTTTTTTCCTTTCAAGCTGAGGCGGTCGCCGCTTCTTAGCTGGAAGGTGAGAGGAGAAGCCCAGAGGTTCTTTGCAGCCGTCTCCGTATGGGGTGTTTCTGCGGGGGAGGCTGTATGGTTGGGATAATGGAAGTTGACGTCCCTTGCCGTAACCAGAATCTTGCCCGTATGCAGATGGGAGGCGTTGAAGTCTGTTTTCAGCTTGTCCGTCTGCGACAGTGAACTTTTGATGCCTGCCATTTCCGTCTGCAGCTTTTCCGCTTTCTCCGCATGTATGCTGCTGAGTCTGCTACTGCTGTTTTCCGCATTGTTTTTCAGTCCTCCCATTAGGATGCGGGGAATCCCTTTTTTGATGGAGGCTTTTTCTCCCCGCACATTCTGTTTGGCTTTGCGCTCTTCTACTTCGCGTGCCACTTTGCGGGCAAGGCGCAGGGCTTTCTGCTTCTCTTCCAGTTGTTGGGTAAGGGCTTTCTGTTGCAGGGCCTTCTGTTCTTTGTAGAAGTCGTAGTTTCCGCTGTAATACGTCAATCCCTGGGAAGAGAGTTCGCAGACGGCAGGCAACTGATTCAGTAGCGTGCGGTCGTGACTGATGACGAGTACGGTAGCCGACGTCCGTCGTATCAAGTTATACAGACGTTCCCGTCCATCCGCGTCCAGATGGTTGGTCGGTTCGTCCAGCAGGATGGCTGTCGGGTTGTGCAACTCCATGCCCGCCAGGAAGATGCGGGTTTTTTCGCCGCCGCTAAGTCTTTCCATCGGACGGGAGAGTGGGATACCGTCCAGTCCCCAGCTGTCGAGAGAAGTCTGGGCGCGTTCTTCCACGTTCCAGTCATCATTGAGCGTATTGAAGTGCTTTTCGGTAGCGTCACCGCTTAGGATGGCATGCAGGGCAGATAGCTTGTGGCTGATTCCCAAAGCTTGTGCTATTGTCTGCCGGTCGTATTGTCCGAAGTGCTGGGGCACGTAGTACAGATGTTCGGGGCGTAGCACCGTTCCCGAACTTGGTGACAAGTCTCCTGCCAAAATGCGCATGAGGGTAGACTTGCCGCAACCGTTATTTCCGGTCAGGGCTATTTTATCTCCGGAGTTGATACTCAAGTGGAGGTGTGAAAACAAGATTTCCTTATCTGCATGGATATAGCTAAGGTCTTTAATGATAAAGCTCATAAGTTTCTACTGTGTTTTTAGAAGTAAGAATGATAGGGGAGATGCAAGCATTCCCCGAAATTGAAATTCTCGAAGGGGAGGGGTACAGACAAACACAGTATTGGCTAAACATCTATATAGGTGATGCTCAGCGTTCAGTCTGAAAAAGCATGTTGATAGTGATGTTTACCGAAATGTGTTGTCTTTAGTCGGATATTCTCATCGGTGGAATTAATTGGTTAGTGGGCGCAAAGGTAATAATTTCCACTGAATAACAAAGGCTTTTTGCGATATTAATATCGTGTCGGCAAGAAGTTAATATCGTGTTTGCAAGAAATTAACTTCCTGCAGACACGATGTTAATACTTTATTGGTTCTGTTACTTCATGGCCGAAGCATCGAACGAGAGTGGCAGTAATTCTCCCACATTCTTCAGCTCGTAGATTCCCTTTTTGCCATACAGCAACACCCGCATTGGCTGCTTGAAGCGCTTCTCCGTTTCGAGCATCACTTGCCGGCAGGCGCCGCAGGGCGGGATGGGAGACTCCAGGAACTCGTCGTGCTCGTTGCGTGCAGCAATGGCGAGGGTGGTTACTGCCTGGTCGGGATGTTGGGAGTTGGCATAGAATAGGGTGGTGCGTTCTGCACACAGCCCGGAAGGATAGGCGGCGTTTTCCTGGTTGGTGCCGGTCACTACAATACCGTTTGCCAGTCTGGCTGCAGCTCCTACCGAGAAGTGGGAGTAAGGGGCATAGCTGCGGTTGGTAGCCTCGCGGGCGGCATCCATCAGTTCGCGGTCGGCGGCATCCAGTTCTTCATAGTCGTATATCTTGACGGCGATTTCGATATTTAATTCTTTCATAAGGCAAAGGGTTATATTGTAATTAATGTTACAAAGATAGAAAAGAGATTGGTTATTTCAATTCTTTTACGGACTTTTGTGCAGAACTCAACATTTTAAGCATGAAACGGATTTTCAGACTGACTGCTATCATAGCATTTCTTTTTATTTCCATTACAACAGTGCAGGCACAACGCCGGAATGCCCGCTACAATGAGTATATCAAACAGTATGCTCCCCTTGCCGTGGAGCAGATGCAACGTCATAAGATACCTGCCAGCATCACGCTGGCCCAAGGGCTGTTGGAGAGTGGTGCCGGATACAGCGAGCTGGCGCGCAAGAGCAACAACCACTTCGGCATCAAGTGTGGAGGCAACTGGCGCGGACGGACGGTGAGGCATGATGACGATGCCCGCAATGAATGTTTCCGCGCTTATCGCAATCCGAAAGACTCTTATGAAGACCATTCCGATTTCCTGAAACGGGGAGCACGTTATGCTTTTCTTTTCAAACTGAAGATTACGGACTATAAGGGTTGGGCGCGCGGCTTGAAGAAGGCCGGCTATGCTACCGACCCGTCGTATGCCAACCGCCTGATAACCATTATTGAGGACTATGAACTGTATAAGTACGACAGCCGTGGCATGAGCAAACACGATGTCCGCAGTTGGGAGAAGGAACTGAAAAAGAAACCTTGGCTGGCCAATCCGCATCAGGTGTACATTGCCAACGATATAGCTTATGTCGTGGCACGCGACGGAGACACCTTCCAGGTATTGGGCAAGGAGTTTGACATCAGCTGGAAGAAACTGGTGAAATACAACGACCTCCATAAAGAATATACACTGGAGGTGGGAGACATCATCTACTTGAAAGAAAAGCGCAAGAAAGCTGCCAAACCCCATACTGTCTACATTGTGAAGGACGGCGATTCCATGCACTCCATTTCCCAAAAGTACGGTATTCGTCTGAAGAACCTTTATAAGATGAATCGTAAGGATGCGGAATACGTGCCCGAGGTGGGAGACCGCTTGAGATTAAGATAAAGAAGCTATCCGAAAATGTACAGGGTGTCCGAAAACGGACACCCTTCTTTTTTGCCTTTTCGCTTACTTTCAGTGGTTTATGATTTTGGCATGGATTTAGTATATATTAAGCGTTATGTTCGCAAACAATAAAATTTAAAGATATGGATAGAGAAATTCCGAAAGAAGTGCGTAATAAAGAACGCAATAAGAAAATCATCCGCTACGGTGCTATCGGCGTGGCAGGTATCGTAGTGGTCAGTGTACTCATTTCATTGATGCGTACGGGAGTGAAGGAGAAAGACCTTGTATTCTCCAAAGTAGGCAAGGGTACGATTGAAGTCAGTGTCAGTGCCTCCGGAAAAGTGGTTCCTGCATTCGAGGAAATTATAAATTCGCCTATTAATACCCGCATTTTGGAAGTGTACAGAAAAGGTGGTGATAGTGTGGATGTCGGTACCCCTATCCTGAAACTGGACTTACAGAGTGCCGAAACCGACTACAAAAAGATGCTGGATGAAGAGCAGATGCGCAGCTACAAGCTGAAACAGCTGAAACTTGACAACCAGACCAAGCTGACCGACCTTCAGATGAAAATCAAAGTCTCCGCCATGAAGCTGGACCGCATGAAGGTGGAACTGCGTAACGAGCAGTACCTTGATAGCCTCGGTTCGGGCACCACCGACAAAGTGCGCCAAGCCGAACTGAGCTACAATGTAGCACAACTGGAATACGAGCAATTACAGCAGCAGTATGCCAACGAGAAGGAAGTGCTGGCTGCAGAATACCAAGTGCAGGAACTGGATTTCAGCATGTTCCAAAAGACACTGGCCGAAACCAAACGTACGCTCGACGATGCGCAGGTGCGTTCGCCCCGGAAGGCCATCCTTACTTATATCAACAATCAGATTGGTGCCCAGGTTCCCGAAGGCTCACAGATTGCCGTCATCTCCGACTTGAGTCACTTCAAGGTGGAAGGCGAGATTGCCGATACTTACGGTGACCGTGTGGCTGCCGGCGGCAAGGCCATTGTGAAGATTGGCAGCGAAAAGCTGGAAGGTTCCGTAAGCAGTGTTACTCCGCTTTCAAAGAATGGCGTCATCTCCTTTACCGTGCAGTTGAATGAGGACAACAACCGCCGACTGCGTTCCGGTCTGAAAACCGACGTCTATGTGATGAATGCAGTGAAGGAAGACGTGATGCGCATAGCCAATGCCAGCTATTATGTGGGACGTGGGGAGTATGAACTTTTTGTACGCAATTCCGACAAGGAAATTGTAAAGCGCAAGGTGCAGCTGGGCGATTCCAACTTTGAGTTTGTAGAAGTGGTCAGTGGCTTGCAACCGGGTGATGAAGTGGTGGTGAGCGATATGAGTAACTATAAGAACAAGAATAAGTTGAAGCTAAAATGATAAAGGTTTACTTGAAACAAGCCTGGGAGCTGTTGAAGCAGAATAAACTGTTCAGCATGCTCTACATTGTGGGTACGGGGCTGGCCATTGCCATGACAATGATTATGGCGGTGGTGTATTATGTGAAGATTGCGCCCGTCTATCCAGAGGCAAACCGCATGAATACGCTTTACCTCAGCAATTCAAAATTCACGCAGGGAAGCGGCAACAATACCAGGACCATGCAATGGGCTGTTTCCTACAAGGCACTGCAAGACTGGTTCTATCCCGTAGAGAATGCCCTTGTCGTTTCGGCCGAGCTGCATAATGATTTGTCGGAAAACAGTTATATACAGCCTGCCGACCGCAGCGGTGATTTTCCGGTTATGGTAAAGTTGACAGACCCTGCTTTTTTCAAGATATATTCTTTCCAATTCCTGGAAGGTAGTCCATTCACGGCATCCGACCTGGCAAGTGGCATTTCCACTGCTGTCATTACCGATGATTTGGCACGCCGCTTGTTCGGTACGACGGAAGAGGTAGTAGGACGCTCGTTCAGCCTGAACTATATCGACTATCGGGTTTGTGGGGTGGTGCGCAGTGCCAGTTACCTCACCTCTAAATCCTATGCACAGCTTTATATACCTTATACGGTGTCGCCCGATTACAGCACTCCCAAGTACGACCTTCCCTATCTGGGAGCTTTCAGTGCTACCTTTCTGGTGCAGGACAGTAAGCAGGGAGATGCTCTGCGGGCTGAGATAAAGGAAATCTGCCGCAAGGAGAATCTTATGCATCCCGATGAATGGAAAGTAGATTTCTGGGAGCAGCCCACCTCCCATCTGTTGAGTGTCTTCAAGACTTATGCAAGTATGGAGTTTGACCTTTGGGCCACAGTGCGCCACTTTCTGCTTGTCCTGCTCGTATTGCTGTTGGTGCCTGCCCTGAATCTGAGCGGCATGATATCGAGCCGTATGGAGGGACGTCTGGCAGAGATGGGCGTGCGGAAATCGTTTGGAGCCGGACGTAAGATACTGCTTTCACAAGTGATGTGGGAAAACCTGCTGCTGACCGCACTGGGCGGAGCATTGGGCTTGCTGCTGGCATGGCTGGCACTTTACGTGGGACGCGAGTGGATATTTACGGTATTCGACAGCTGGCCGAATATGGTACCCGAAGGAGTGGAGGTCCGCGTATCGGGTGAAATGCTGTTTGCTCCGCTGGTTTTTCTCGCCGCATTGGCGCTGTGCGTCGTGCTGAATCTGTTGTCGGCCCTTATACCGGCGTGGTATTCCTTGCGGAAACCGATTGTGAACTCACTGAATGAAAAACGATAAGACACGGGAGGTTGGTATGTTTAAGTTAATATGGAAGAATCTTTGGGCGCGCCGCCGCAAGAACGGATGGTTGTTGGCCGAATTGATATTGGTGAGTATCATCAGTTGGGTTGTATTGGACCCGGTGATTGTGGTCACGCACGATCGTAATATCCCGTTGGGCTATGATGCGGAGCGGCTTTGCCTCATTTCATTGGGCGCATTGCAGCCCCAGGCACCGGGATACGATGCCGAAGCGCAGGACTCTGCTACGTTGGTGGACAACTATTATAATTTGGTGCGTTATGTCAAGGACTTTGACGGTGTGGAATCGGCCACTCCCGTGCTGGGATTCTGTTATCCCAATTCTTCGGGAAGTTCGAATAGTCAATTGTTTGCCGAAGGGGATACGATTCCCTTATCTATTATGATGATACAATTTTTGCCTCATACGAACTTTTTCGATACGTATGGTTTCCGTTCCGGTAAGGGGCGGACACCCGGACAGCTGTCCGACTACGCCTATGCCCCGAATGACATTGTACTGACGGAGAATGCTGCCGAACAGTTGTTCCATACCAAAGACGCGCATGGCAAACGCTGTATAAGCAGAGACCATGGAGATACCTTGTACATGCCGGTTGTCGGTACGATAGGAGCCATGAAGATGTATAGCGAGTGGCGTCCCGTCCCCGTTGCATTTATGCCGATGCTTACCATCGATACAAGTTATATCCCTGAAAGTGCCCATATCCTGGTACGTCTCAAAGAGGGTGTCAGCATGGAGCGTTTTCTGCACGATTTCCGTCCCTGGATGGTGAAGGAGATGAGGCGGGGTAATCTGTTTGCCCGTAGTGTCCGTTCCTATGAGCAGATTATAACGGAGAGCGAAGCCAGCAATTCCACACCGATTTACCGCCGTAATCTGGCGATGGCGGCTTTCTTCCTGGTGAATCTTTGCCTGGGTGTCATCGGTACCTTCTGGTTGCAGACACGTACGAGGCGCGAGGAAGTGGGAGTGATGCTGTCGTTCGGAGCTACACGCAGTGACATTGTCTGCCTGCTGATGGGCGAAGGCACGGTATTGACCGTGGTCGCTTCACTGACTGGTTTTCTGCTTTATTTGCAATATGCACTGAAAGAAGGGCTGGCCAAAGGACAGAATTGGGTGGAGAGTACAGAGAGCTATTGGGTGTCGGATTTCACCTCGCATTATCTGCTCGTGTCGCTCGTCATCTTTCTGATACTGCTGGTGGTAGTGTTGGTGGGAATCTATATCCCAGCGCGCAACATCAGCCGCATTCCACCTACGGAAGCTCTGCGTGACGAATAGATGAAAACGGACAAAGTGTTCATTTTCGGACACCTTACTGCATGTATAAATAGCAGATAATCAATAATAAACGGTTTTGGCACAACTTTTGACCTCTTGAAACAGAAATTGTGCGGAATAGAAACGGAACAGAATAATAACAATTAAATACTTACCATTATGATTAAGTTAACTGGCATCAACAAGATTTATCGTACAAACGAGATTGAAACCGTGGCATTGGAAAATGTAAACCTCGAAGTGAACAAGGGAGAATTTCTCAGTATCATGGGACCCTCCGGTTGTGGAAAATCTACGTTGCTGAACATTATGGGTTTACTGGATGCACCTACCAGCGGCACCATCGAAATAGCCGGTACGAAAGTGGACGGCATGAAGGACAAGGAGCTGGCTGCTTTCCGTAACCAGAAGCTGGGTTTTGTGTTCCAGTCTTTCCATCTGATTAATTCGCTGAATGTGCTGGATAATGTGGAGCTGCCTTTGCTGTATAGAAAGGTGTCTGCCAAGGAACGCCGTCATCTGGCGGAAGAGGTATTGAAGAAGGTCGGTTTGAGCCACCGCATGCGTCACATGCCTACACAGCTTTCCGGCGGTCAGTGCCAGCGTGTAGCCATTGCCCGTGCCATTATCGGCAACCCGGAGATAATCCTCGCCGATGAGCCCACCGGTAACCTGGACTCCAAGATGGGTGCCGAAGTCATGGAACTGTTGCATCAACTGAACAAGGAAGACGGACGTACCATCGTGATGGTGACCCACAATGAAGAGCAGGCCAAACAGACCTCACGTACCGTCCGCTTCTTCGACGGACGTCAGGTGGAATAATTACTGCTTAACAGCCAACTGTCAACTATTAATTATCAACTATCAATAAATGAAATGCAAACCGTAAGACAAGCTTTTACAATCTTGAAGCAGAATCCGCTGCTAAGTACGATTTCCATATTGGGTACGGCCTTTGCTATCACCATGATTATGGCTATTGTGATTACTTGGCAGACAAAATATGCTGACTTGGAACCGGAAGTGAACCGCAGTCGGTGTCTTTACTTTTCCGCTATGCACGTATACGACAAGGAAAAGGACGGCAATAATAATTGGAGTAATCCTTCGGCGGCATTTATGAAAGAATGCGTGCAGCCGGTGCCCGAAGTGGAATACTGTACGGCATTTTCCCCAGCCGGTTTGTCGTTGGCTTCGTTGACTGACGGTAACAATCGGGTGAAAGTGGATGCTATGCGGACAGATCCCGACTTCTGGAAAGTGTTCAGCATGCAGTTTCTTGCCGGACGCGGCTTCAGCGAAGCCGACCGTGCTGGAGAAAGCAAGGCTGTAGTAGTCTGTGCGTCTGTAGCGCGGAAACTGTATGGAAGTACAGATGTAGTGGGACAGGAATTCCTGCTGAACCGGGAACTTGCACGTATCGTGGGAGTGGTGAAAGATGTTTCCGTCACTGCTAAGGATGCATATGCACAAGTGTGGGGTATGTACAGTGCCGACGAACTGAAAATTACCGGAGTCCACAGTTATTTGGGAGGCATGCAGATTGCTGTATTGGCACGTACATCTGATGACTTTCCTGCCATCCGGGAGGGCATTGCCAAGCAGGTGGAACGTGTTAATGCCGGATTGGGTAATAAACAGATAGACATCATGGAACAGCCGGACAATATCGTGGCGCACGTCAACCACGTATGGGCTAATGTAGGGCCAGACTTGACAATGCTTTATCTTCAATATGCCGTAGCTTTATTTATCATTTTGTTGGTACCGTCACTCAATCTGTGTGGCTTGAGTAACAGCCGCATGCAGCAACGTATTACCGAATTAGGTGTACGTAAGGCTTTTGGAGGAACGAAAAGTGTGCTTGTGCGGCAGATACTGAACGAAAATCTGATGTTGACATTACTGGGTGGAGTAGTGGGACTGCTTTTCAGTTATTTGGCAGTATATGCCATGCGTATGTGGCTGTTCACCAATAATCAGAATGTGGGTACGTCGGGCGAGTTCAGCTTGAACATGGAGGCGCTGTTTAGTCCGTGGGTATTCCTGCTGGCATTTGTTTTCTGTGTGGTCATCAATCTGTTGAGTGCGGCACTGCCTGCATGGATAGCGGCACGGCGCACTATTGTAGATTCTTTGAATGATAAATAGAAGGAGGTACTTGATATGAAATTTACGATACATAACTTACGTATGATAAAGGCACGCTTCAGCAGTAACGGCTGGGTATTGGCTGAATTGTTCTTGGTATTCATCGTGATGTGGTTCCTCTGTGACTCACTGGGATGCATGAAATATACTTTCTACCGTCCGCTGGGTTATAATATTGAACATGTCTATAAATTATCCACCGTTGTAGGTGGAGAAAGTCGGGATACGAGTCTGACTGATGCCGATAAATATCTGGGTATATTGGCGAAATTGGAACAAGAGCCTTCCGTAGAGGCAGCTGCCCTTTGTTATTGGAGCCTTCCGATGAGTGGCAGTAATAGTTACAATGCGTTGGTTGTGCAAGATACTTCCTGGGTGCAAGGACGCTGTATTTATACGACTGGAGGATATATGGATGTTTTCCGGATAAGTGAGGACCCGCGTCACCCGTTCCGGGACACTCCCGCAGGATGGAACAATGTGACACTGAGTAATGCCGCTTTTGAACGTTTTCGTAAGAAAATGCCGGAGTTTTCGCAGACTACGCCGTTAGGTAATGGTGATTCTGTTACAATCATCAAGCAGATGGGGAAGACCGGTGCTTTCCGTTCCTATCGTTATGGAGTTGAGGAACCTTGGTTCTTTTATCATTTGGGAGAGAATATGATTAAGGCAGAGTTTGCCGACAATTGGTCGCAGATTGTTTTCCGCGTGAAGCCTGCTGCCGACGGACCGGATTATCGGGAGAAGTTTCTGCGCGAAATAGCGCCTAAACTGGACACGGACAATGCGTTTGTGGCAGATGCCGCTCCCTATACTGAACAACAGTTGCAGTTCGAGGTGATGAATGGCGATACGGATAAGGTGAACAGTCAGGCTGTGGTGGTGCTCTTCCTGCTGGTGAATGTATTTTTGGGGTTAATAGGCACCTTCTGGTTCCGTACTCGCCGCCGCCGTTCGGAGATAGCTCTACGGATGGCGATGGGCAGTACGCGTGGCGGTGTGTTTCGTTTACTGATAGGTGAGGGGTTACTGTTATTGGCGTTAGTGACATTGCCTGCCATGGTTGTATGCTACAATGTGGGGATGGCGGAATTTACTATAGGACGTACCTCTCTCACTGTCTCTTATACACATCTCCGAGCCCACGAGACGCGTAGTAATCTCGTA
>ENA-OYXP01000511-OYXP01000511.1-human-gut-metagenome-genome-assembly--contig:-NODE-511-length-15723-cov-4.106714_pt1 | contig 15723 bp, 10 predicted proteins | sample MGYA00244847_ERZ653426 | MGnify/ENA primary metagenome ERZ653426 (study PRJEB26926, sample SAMN06164979) | human gut metagenome | biome: ENVO:00009003; feature: ENVO:2100002; material: ENVO:00002003...
GCAGCGAACCGTTCCCCTTTTGGCGCAGATAGGTCATAAGCGCCTCATTTGTCGTCAGATGAACGGCCCTGTCCGTATAAAAAAGTTCCACGCCCTCCGGCAGCTTCTGATTTTCCATGCAATGCGCTTCCTTCGTTTTTTCTTATCTTACCACATCCCGCGCAGCCGCGCAAGGCTTCCCTTATCCTGCGGAGCATGGCATGAAAATGCCCGGACGGCAGCGCGTCCGGGCATTTTGTCAGGTCTGCTCGTCAGAAATGGGAGGCTGCGGCTCCTCCGGCGGTGCAGGCTCCTCGTCAGGGGGAACGGCTGTGCCGGGGTCTTCCTCAGCGGGAGGCGCAGACTCTTCCGGGTCCTCGACGGGCGGCTCCTCCGGAACGGGTGCCGGGCAGGCAGGCGTCTGGGGCTGATCCCAGTAATATTCGCCCGTCATATCCTCGTCATAGCGCAGCCGGAGCGTTCCGCCGCCAAGCAGGTCGCGCAGGATATCGACGTGGCAGTAGCCGCCGTCAAGCTGCATGATGTTCCAGTAATAGCTTTCGCTGCCGCGCATACCGCTGACGGTCTGGCAGGTAAGGCCCGCCTCATCGCACAGCAGCTGCCAGCTCTGCGCCATGCTTTTGCTGTCGGCAATGCCCTGGCAGAGCGCGGAATAGACCGGGGTGCGGCTGGTGCCCTCCTGATATGGGAAGCGCTCGGCCAGATACGTAAACAGCAGCGAGGCCTTTTCCGTCTCGCTCGTGCAGTAGCGGACATAAATTTCCGCCGCGCGCAGACTCTCGGATACGTCCTGCTGCATACTCCGCAGCTCCAGCCGGGAGGCCGGATAGTCGAATACCAGCTCCACAATGCGGTTGCGGGCGTCAGCCGGATAGGACGTGACGGTCAGCTCCGGCTGCGCGGACTGCTCCTTCAGATGCGCGCCGCAGTAATCCTGCACAAGCGCCGCATAGTCGGGCTGGCCCGGATAGGTCGCGTAGAGCGTCAGATGGTCGTCGTAATTCTCCAGCGCCTGACACAGCAGACGCTTTGCCTCCGACTCGCTGCCGACATATTCGATCTCGTCCAGCGGCGTGCGCACATCGCGGAACGTGATATCGATCCTGATCTCGTAATAGGCAACGATCAGCGTACAGTCGTGCGTGATATAGTCGATGGCGTACGCGCCGATCGGATCCTCGCGCGAAAACTCGTACACGGCGGCGGGAAGATCCTCCTCGACGTCGCCGGAATATTGGCTCGTATGGATCACGCCATGCTCCACGCCGTTCTGCACGAGCGTCCGCAGGGCGTTCTTGAGCGACTTATAATCGCGAACCGTCAGCACGTCGCTCTGCGGCTCGGCCTTTGTGCCCGTGTTGTGCGGGGTCACAAGGGTGTAGGAGGACGGGACCAGCCTGCTGCACCCGCACAGGGCTGCCAGCAGCAGAGCAAGCGCAGCCGTCATCATCCAGCGTTTCAAAGCAGCCCCTCCTTGCCGTTATAATTCCTCACCCGAGACGCGGAAGCCCTCGCCCAGGACCTGGTGCGCGGGAAGCAGGATCACAAACGCGTCCGGATCGATCTCACGCACGATGGATTTCAGCTCCGGCAGCTCCTTCTGCCGCACGGCGGACATCAGCACGGGCCGGGGACTGCCGGTATAGCTGCCGCTGCCCTCCAGTACGGTCGCGCCGCGGTCGAGCCGGGTTCCGATCTGCTCGGAGACGGTCTGGTAGTGCTCGGAGATGATCAGTGCGACGGTCGAATGATCCAGCCCGTAGAGCAGCTGATCCATCACGAACGACGATGCCGCCAGCGGAAGCGCACTGTAGAGCGTCTTGGACAGATCGTGGAACACGATGCCGGTCAGCGTGATGATGAACAGGTCGATCGCCAGCATGACCTTGCCGAGACTGGCCGAGCGGAAGCGGCGGCGCAGCAGTCTGGCTGCGATATCGGAGCCGCCCGTCGAGCCCCCGGACAGGAACACAAGGCCGATGCCAAGCCCGACGAGAATGCCGCCATAGAGGCTGTCGAGCAGAATTTCCGTTTTCGGCGCGGGGATAAAGGCGAACAGATCGATGAATACGGAGCTCAGCAGCATCCCGGACAGCGAACCGAACAGAAATTTTCTGCCAAGCTTCTTTGCGCCGAGGACAAACAGCGGTACGTTCAAAAGCATGGTGATCACGCCGATCTGGCCGAAGCCCAGAAGCTCGCGCAGGACCATCGCCAGACCGCTCATGCCGCCGACGTTCAGATTGTTCGGCTCCAGAAACAGATCGAAGCCGAGTGCGAAAATGGCGCTGCCAAGGGTGATCTTCCATCCCATCTGCCAGATGGTCTTGAGCGTTTCACGTTTCAAACCGTCGTCCTCCCGTACTTCTTTTTTATCAGATATCCAGCTTCATCTGTGTTTCGCCGACGTCCTCTCCGCGCAGGAGCGCGCCTGCGGCGGGCAGCGTCCGGGCCGAATAGCGGCCTACGTTGCTGAGCGGTGTTTTTTCCAGCTCCGCGGCCGATTCGATGGCGGCCTTTCGCTTCAGGCTCATCACAGCGACGCCCTGCGTCGCGCGCGTGGTCTTGGCGGAAAGCTGCGCCGTGGAGAACACGAGCACGCGCCCGTCCGTTGCGCGGATGACGATCTGCTTTTCCTCCGGCAGATCGATCACGGCCCGGAGCGGGCTCTTGTCGGAGTATGCGCCCGTCAGCCGCTTGCGGTTGGATTTGGTGTCATAGCAGCTCGCAGCGACCTTCGCCGCCTTGCCGTTTTCAAAGACGAAGAGCAGATTGCCCTCGTATTTTCCGGGGAAAATGACCGTCAGGAAGCTCTCGCCCTCATCGAAGCCGAGCTTACCGGGCAGGAAATCGCCGAGCGTGGAGGCTTTTCCGTCGGCAAAATCGGAAATTTTCGTCTTGTAGACCTGATATTTGTCGGTAAAGACCAGCATCTCCTCACTGTTCTGCGCCGGGCGGGTCAGAAGCAGGCTGTCGCCCTCCTTGAATTTCTGTTCGCCGGACATCCGCAGCGACTGCGCTGTGATCTTCTTGAAATAGCCCTCGCGGGAGAGGAAGACCGTGACGGGATAGTCGTTTTCCGGCTCGTCGTCCGGCTCCTGCGGAAGCTCGTGGTCATACACAAGGGTCGTCCTGCGCTCCTTACCGTATTTCTGCGCGACCTGCTCCAGCTCCTTGCAGATGAGCGCCTGCACCTTTTTCTCAGAGCCGAGCGTCGCTTCGAGGTCGGCGATCTCCTTTTCAAGGGACTCCGTCTCCTTCAACCGGTTCAGGATGAATTCCTTGTTGATGTTGCGCAGCTTGATCTCCGCGACGTATTCCGCCTGTACCTGATCGATGCCGAAGCCGATCATGAGGTTCGGGACGACCTCCGCATCCAGCTCCGTCTCGCGGATGATGCGGATGGCCTTGTCGATATCGAGAAGAATTTTGCCGAGGCCCTTCAGCAGGTGCAGCTTGTCCTTCTTTTTGTTCATCTGGAAATAGAGTCTGCGCCGGACGCATTCGGTGCGCCACGCCGTCCACTCGGAGAAAATTTCGCGCACGCCCATCACGCGCGGCATACCGGCAATGAGAATGTTGAAGTTGCAGCCGAACGCATCCTGCAGCGTCGTCGTCTTGAACAGCTTCTGCATGAGCTTGTCCGGATCCGCGCCGCGCTTCAAGTCGATGGTGAGCTTCAGACCGTTCAGGTCGGTTTCGTCGCGCATATCGCTGATCTCGCGGATCTTATTTGCCTTGATCAGCTCGGCGACTTTGTCCAGAATGATCTCCGTGGCCGTTGTGTAGGGGATCTCGTAGATCTCGATCATGTTCCCGTCCTTGACATAGCGCCATTTCGCCCGCAGGCGGAACGAGCCGCGGCCCGTTTCGTAGATCTGCTGCATCTGGGCAGGATCGTAGAGAATTTCGCCGCCCGTCGGGAAATCCGGGGCCGGAAGCGTGTCCAGCAGATCCGCGTCCGGGTTTTTGATGAGCGCGATCGCCGTGCGGCAGACCTCAGCCAGATTGAACGAGCAGATATTCGACGCCATGCCGACAGCGATGCCCATGTTGGCCGAGACCAGCACGTTTGGGAACGTTGTCGGCAGCAGCACAGGCTCCTGCATGGAGCCGTCGTAATTGTCGACAAAATCGACGGTATCGGCGTCGATATCGCGGAACAGCTCGGCACAGATCGGCTCGAGCTTCGCTTCGGTGTAACGCGAGGCGGCGTAGGCCATATCGCGCGAATAGACCTTGCCGAAGTTGCCCTTGGAGTCGACGAACGGGTGCAGCAGCGTCTCGTTGCCGCGCGCCAGACGCACCATCGTCTCATAGATGGCGGCGTCGCCGTGCGGGTTCAGCTTCATCGTCTGGCCGACGATGTTGGCGGATTTGGTGCGGGGCTTTGTGAGAAGCCCCATTTCGTACATGGTGTACAGAAGCTTGCGGTGCGACGGCTTGAAGCCGTCGATCTCCGGAATGGCACGCGAGACGATGACCGACATGGCGTAGGGCATATAGTTGGACTCCAGCGTCTGACAGATCGGCTGCTCGAGCACCTCCGCCCGCAGCCCCATCACATTCGGGTCGTCATGCTTCCTGCTTTCCGGTTGTTTTTTCTTTGGCATAGTTGATCGTTCCTTATCGTTCGTTCTTCAAAGCCTTCCCCCGGGGAGGTGGCCCGAAGGGCCTTTGTAGGGGCCGATGCCCACACGGCCCGTTGGGAAGTTACGAATTCGCCGTAGATTCCCGTAAAAACAGTGCATTCTGTCGGCCCATTGGGCAGTTGCGAATTTGCCGAAGATTTTCGCAAAATCGGTGCATCCTGCCGGGCCGATGTGGGTATCGGCCCCTACAACGGGTACGGGAGCGCCCAAGGATTCGCTTTGAATAAAGGGAAGCCTTGGGGGCGCATCTCACGACACATCCAGCTGATCGAGATATTTATATCCGTTTTCCGCGATATGCTCCTTGCGGCCCTGTAAATTATCGCCCAGCAGCAGATCGAAAATCTGCATCGTGCGCTCCATATCCTCGGGCATGACCTTGATGAGGCGGCGCGTTTCCGGGTTCATGGTCGTCATCCACATCATTTCCGGGTCGTTTTCGCCAAGACCCTTCGAGCGGTTGATGGAGAGTTTTTTGCCCTCCAGCTTCTTGACGATCTCGGATTTTTCCGCGTCGGTGTATGCAAACCACGTCTTGTCCTTGCACGTGATCTCATACAGGGGCGATTCCGCGATATACACATAGCCCTCCTGAATGAGCGTCGGGCACAGCCGGTAGATCATGGTCAGAATCAGCGTGCGGATCTGGTAGCCGTCAACGTCGGCGTCGGTGCAAATGATGACCTTGTTCCAGCGCAGATTTTCCAGATCAAACGCGGACAGATCCTTCGTCTTCTTCGTCTGCACCTCCACACCGCAGCCAAGCACGCGGATGAGGTCGGTGATGATATCGGACTTGAAAATGCGGTCGTAATCAGCCTTCAGGCAGTTCAGAATCTTGCCGCGCACGGGCATGATGCCCTGAAATTCCGCGTCGCGCGAGAGTTTGACCGAGCCGAGCGCGGAATCGCCCTCGACGATATAAATTTCGCGCTTCGACACGTCCTTCGTGCGGCAGTCGACGAATTTCTGCACGCGGTTGGCGATATCAAGATTGCCGGTCAGCTTTTTCTTGATGTTCAGACGCGCCTTTTCCGCCGATTCACGGCTCCGCTTGTTGACCAGCACCTGATCGGCAATGCGGTCGGCCTCCTGTTTGTTTTCGATGAAATAGACATGCAGCCGGTCGCGGAAAAATTCCGCCATGGCGTCCTGCACGAATTTGTTCGTGATGGCCTTTTTCGTCTGGTTCTCATACGAGGTCTGCGTGGAGAAGCAGTTCGTCACCAGCACCAGACAGTCGGCAACATCCTGGAAGGTGATTTTGGACTCGGACTTGGTGTATTTGTTCGACTGCTTGCAGTAGGCGTCGATGGCGTAGACGAAGGCGTTTTTGACAGCCTTTTCCGGCGCGCCGCCGTGCTCGAGCCACGAGGAATTGTGGTAGTATTCAAGGCGGTTGACGCGGTTCGAGAAGCACAGGGCGGCGGAAATGCGCACCTTGTATTCCGGCTTGTCTTCACGGTCGCGGCCCTTGCGCTCAGCCTCCCAGAACTGCGGCATGGTCAGCGTCTGCTCACCGGCAATTTCGTTGACATAATCCAGAATGCCGTTGGGATAGCAGTAATCCGTCTTGACGAATTTTCCGTTTTCCTGATCGCGGAACGTGAACGTCACGCCCGCGTTGACGACAGCCTGCCGCTTGAGCGTGTCCTCAAAATATTCCTTCGGAATGTTGATGTCGGTGAAGACGGCCAGATCGGGCTTCCAGCGGAAGACGGAGCCGGTGGCCTTGCGGTCGGCCGGCTCCTTTTTCATCTTGCCGACAAGCTCGCCCTTTTCAAAATGCAGCGTGTATTTAAACCCGTCGCGGCGGACGGTCGCGTCAAAATACTCGGATGAATACTGCGTGGCGCAGGAGCCGAGGCCGTTCAGGCCCAGCGAGAATTCATAGTCGCCGCCCGCGTTGTTCTGGTACTTACCGCCTGCGTAAAGCTCGCAGAAGACAAGCTCCCAGTTGTATTTTCCCTCTTTTTCGTTCCAGTCGACCGGACAGCCGCGCCCGAAGTCCTCGACCTCAATGGAATGATCCTCATAGCGCGTCACGAGAATTTGCCGGCCGTAGCCCTCGCGCGCTTCGTCGATGGCGTTGGACAGAATTTCAAAAACGGCGTGCTCACAGCCCTCCAGGCCGTCCGAGCCGAAAATGACCGCCGGCCGCAGCCGGACGCGGTCCGCGCCCTTCAAAGACGAGATGGACTCGTTTCCATAGGCTTTTTGTTCTTTCATGCGGATTCCTCACAATATTTCGTGCTGTAACGGGCATTCCACCCACTATAATTAGATATAGTATACGGTTTTTTTACTCCAAAGTCAAGGTTTGCCGCAAAGCCCGCAGGATATACGGCGGCCTGCCCAGCGTTCGCGGACGGGGAAAATTTTCGTGTTTTTCCGTTTGGTGATTGCAAAGTTTTCGGTTTCGGTTTATGATATATGATGTGAAGTGTAGTACAAAATCGGCAGAAGCTTCTGCCATGCGCTAGACAGGGAAAGATTTATGAAAATTGGATTTGACAATCAGAAGTATTTGAAGCTGCAGTCCGAACGGATCCTGGAGCGCGTCGCGCATTTCGGCGGCAAGCTCTATCTGGAATTCGGCGGCAAGCTTTTTGACGACTATCACGCCTCGCGCGTCCTGCCCGGCTTCCAGCCGGACAGCAAGATGAAGGTGCTGCTGCAGCTCAAGGAGCAGGCGGAGATCGTCATTGCCATCAACGCAGCCCACATTGAAATGAACAAGCGCCGGGGCGATCTCGGCATCACCTACGATCTGGACGTCATGCGCCTGATCGACACGTTCCGTTCCATCGGACTCTATGTCGGCAGCGTCGTCATCACGCAGTACGCGGGCCAGCAGGCCGCCGAGGCGTTCCAGCGCAAGCTGGAGGCGCTGGGCGTGAAGGTCTACCGGCACTATCCCATCGCGGATTATCCTTCGAATATCAATCTCATCGTTTCCAATGAGGGCTACGGCAGAAACGAGTATATCGAAACCAGCCGCCCCATCGTCATTGTCACGGCCCCCGGCCCCGGCTCCGGCAAGATGGCGACCTGCCTAAGCCAGCTCTATCAGGAGCATAAGCGCGGCGTGAACGCGGGCTACGCCAAATATGAGACGTTCCCGATCTGGAACCTGCCGCTCAAGCACCCGGTCAACCTCGCCTACGAGGCCGCTACCGCCGACCTGAACGACGTGAACATGATCGACCCCTTCCATCTGGAGGCCTACGGCATCACCACCGTCAACTACAACCGCGACATCGAGATCTTCCCGGTGGTCAACGCGATGTTCGAGCTCATCGCGGGCAAGAGCCCCTACAAGTCCCCCACGGATATGGGCGTGAACATGGCCGGCAACTGCATCGTGGACGACGAAGCCTGCCGCGAGGCCTCCCGCAACGAGATCATCCGCCGCTATTTCAAGGCCCTCTGCGACCACAAGATCGGCAAGAACGTGGACAGTGAGATCTTCAAGCTGGAGCTGCTGCTGAATCAGGCCGGTCTGGCTGTCGGCGACCGTGCCGTGGAAAAGCAGGCTCACGCCGTGGCCGAGCGCACCGGCGGCGCACCCGCTGCCGCCATCGAGCTACCGGACGGCACCGTCGTCACCGGCAAGAACGGTCCCCTGCTGGGCGCAGCCTCTTCTGCCCTGCTCAATGCCCTCAAGAAGCTGGCCGGCATCGACCATGAGATCGACTTGGTCTCCGCCCGCGCCATCGAGCCCATCCAGACCCTCAAGACCAACTACCTCGGCAGCCGGAATCCCCGCCTGCACACCGATGAGATCCTGATCGCGCTGTCCAGCTCTGCCGCCGAGAATGAGACGGCTGCTGTCGCTCTGCAGCAGCTCTCCAAGCTCAAGGGCTGCGACATGCACTCCACGGTCATCCTGTCCAGCGTGGATACGGACACCATCAAGCGTCTGGGGATGTACCTCACCTGCGAGCCCGCCTATGAGCAGGAAGACCGCAAGTATCACAAGAAATAAGCGCTCTGGCGTATAAGAAAAGCCGCACAGTACAGCGAAAAACTGTACCGTGCGGCTTCTTTGTTTCTTCTGTAGTTTCTCAGACGTGAGACAGGCTGGGCGCACCGCCCGCGATCTCCTCGGCGGTCAGGGGCTTTGCCTCGGCAGGGGCGTTCAGACGCTCCTTTGCTACGGCCAGCATCAGTTTGATGCGGTTCTCCTGATTGACCTTGGTGGCGCTGGGGTCATAGTCGATGGGGGTGATGTTGGCGCTGGGGTACATCGCGCGGATCTTGTTTACCATGCCCTTGCCCACGATGTGGTTCGGCAGGCAGCCAAAAGGCTGTGCGCAGACGATGTTGCCGTAACCGCCCTGTACCAGCTCGATCATCTCAGCCGTCAGCAGCCAACCCTCGCCCATCTTGGCACCCAGCGAGATGATGCCCTCAGGCTTTTCCACCAGCTCCTTGAAGGGGCCGGGGGCGTAGAAACCGGCGTCGGCCTCGGCCTTGAGCATGGAGCGCTCCACGCTGTCCAGCCAGTTGAGCAGCTGGTCGGTACCCATCTTCATGGCCAGCTTGCCGCCGTAGAGGACATGGTCCTCGCCCATGTTGAAGATGCAGTACTGCACGAAGCCCATCAGACCCGGGAAGTTGACCTCGCAGTCCTGGCTCTCGAGGAACTTCTGCAGGTCGTTGTTGCCCAGCGGGCTGTACTTGACGTAAATTTCGCCAACCACGCCCACCTTGACCTTGGGCACCCGGGTAACGGGGATGGCAGCAAAGTCCTTTGCGATGAGGGGGAAGGTGTGCTTCATCTCACGGGAGGTGAAACCCTTGCCCGCCAGCAGTATACGACCCAGACGCTCGACCCAGAGGTCTACCATCTTATCGGCAGCGCCCTTCTCGTTCTCATACGGAGCGACCTGATTGCGCAGGGCGCAGAGCATATCGCCGTAGAACACGCTGGCGATGGCCCGGCGGGCCAGAGGCAGAGTCATCTGGAAACCGCTGTCCTTCTCGAGGCCCGAGAAGTTCAGGCTGGCCACCGGGATGTTCGGATAGCCTGCCTTGACCAGCGCCTTGCGGAGCAGATGGATGTAGTTGGAGGCACGGCAGCCGCCGCCCGTCTGGGTGATGAGCAGGGCCGTGTGCTCGAGGTCGTACTTGCCGCTGTTCAGCGCGTCGAGGAACTGGCCAATGACCAGCAGTGCTGGATAGCAGGTGTCGTTGTGGACATATTTCAGGCCCAGCTGCGCCACAGCGCTGCCGCAGTTGCCAAGGATCTCGCACTTGTAGCCGTCGTAGCGCAGGGCGTATTCCAGCAGGCGGAACTGGGTGATGGCCATGTTGGGGATGAGGATGGTGTGAGTTTTCTTCATCTCCGGGGTGAATTTGGGGTAATTGTATTCCATAGGTTCCTCCTATGTTACTTCTTATCTTCGTCTCGCTCATCCAGTGCGGCGAACAGACTGCGCAGGCGGATATTGACAGCACCCAGGTTTGTAATTTCGTCAATTTTCAGCTGGGTGTAGAGCTTGCCGCCCTCCTGCAGGATCTCGCGGGTCTCATCGGTGGTGATGGCATCCACGCCGCAGCCGAAGGACACCAGCTGCACCAGGTCCATATCGTTCTGGGTGGTGCAGTACTTGGCGGCGGCATACAGGCGGCTGTGGTAAGTCCACTGGTTCAGCACGCTGGTGGGGAACTTTTCCACGCGGTTGGAGATGCTGTCCTCGGTGACCACCGCCGCGCCGTGGCGGGTGATGAGGTGGTCGATGCCGTGGTTGATCTCCGGGTCCACATGGTAGGGGCGTCCGGCCAGCACGATGATGCGCCTGCCCTGACGGCGGGCCTCATCAATGATCTCGCTGCCCTTGACCCGGATCTGTGCCATGTGGGCTTCATACTCAGCGTAGGCAGCGTTGGCAGCCTCCTGCACTTCCTTCTCGGAGATGCCGCCGAAATACTTGGGCAGCACGTCCTTCGCCATCTTGTGGACGAAATCCTTCGGACGGTGGATGCCGACGTAGTCGTAGATGAACTTCTGGCCTTCCAGCTCGGGGCAGTTGCCGGCGAGGACTTCGGGATAGTAGGCCACGACGGGGCAGTTGTAGTGGTTGTCGCCCAGACCCTCGTCGATGTTGTAGGTCAGGCAGGGGTAGAAGATGGCGTCCAGATGCATCTGGGTCAGGGCCTTGATGTGGCCATGGCTGAGCTTGGCCGGGAAGCAGGCGGTATCGCTGGGGATGGTAGCCTGACCAGCCAGATAGAGGCCGCGGCTGGACACCGGGCTGGTGTGGACGGCAAAGCCGAGCTTTGTCCAGAATGCATGCCAGAACGGCAGCAGCTCATACATATTCAGGCAGAGCGGGATGCCGATGGAGCCGCGCTTTCCGGCCACGGGCTTATAGCTGGCCAGAAGCTGCTGCTTGTAAGCGTAGAGGTTGAGGCTGTTGTCCTCGCTCTTGCCGGTGACGGGCTTGTCGCAGCGGTTTCCGGAAATGAACTTGCGGCCATCGGCGAAGGTGTTGACGGTGAGCTGGCAGTGGTTGCCGCAGCCGCCGCACTTGACGCTGACGACTTTCTGGTCGAAGTTCTCCAGCTCTTCCTCGCTCATCATGGCGGAGGTGGTCTGGCCGTTCTTGCGGCACTGGCGCAGACCGAAGAGGGCCGCACCGTAAGCGCCCATCAGACCGGCGATGTCGGGACGGATGACCTCGACGCCCATCTCCTTCTCGAAGGCGCGGAGGACGGCCTCATTGTAGAACGTACCGCCCTGCACAACGATCTTCCGGCCCAGCTCTTCGGGGCTGGACGCACGGATGACCTTGTACAGTGCGTTCTTGACGACGCTGATGGACAGGCCCGCCGAGATATTCTCGATGGACGCGCCGTCCTTCTGGGCCTGCTTGACCGAGCTGTTCATAAAGACGGTGCAGCGACTGCCCAGATCCACGGGGCGGTCGGCGAAGAGGCCGAGGGCTGCGAACTCCTTGACGTCGTAGCCCAGTGCCTGCGCGAAGGTCTGCAAAAAGCTGCCGCAGCCGGAAGAGCAGGCTTCGTTCAGGAAGATGTTGCTGATGGCACCATCTTCGATCTTGAAGCACTTCATATCCTGACCGCCGATGTCGATGATGAAGTCCACGTCCGGCATGAAGTATTTTGCTGCCGTGAAGTGGGCCACGGTCTCCACGAGCCCGAAGTCGCAGCGGAAAGCGTTCTTGACCAGTTCTTCGCCGTAGCCGGTGGTGGTCACGCTGGCCACCTTGAGGCCGGGGTGCTCTTTATAGATTTTCAGCAGCTGCTGCCGGATAAGGGGCAGCGGGTTGCCGAGGTTCGGCTGATAGTTGGTGTAGAGGATCTGGCTCTGCTCGTCCACGACCACCAGCTTGACGGTGGTGGAGCCGGAGTCGATGCCGATATGCACCGGGCCGCACTGGGCGCCGAACGCCACCCGCGGCACGCTGTGGGACATATGGCGGGCATGGAATACCTCGTACTCTTCCTTGTTGGCGAAGAGGGGCGGCTCGCTGGCGTAGGTCGCCGTGGCGGCGTACTCATCCAGCGCAGCGGCCACATCCGAGAGGACGAACTCCTTGTCGGCGTAGAGGGCAGCGCCCAGCGCGACGTAGAGCAGGCTGTTCTCGGGGCAGGTACCGGTGACGCCCAGTGCTTCGTCGAAGCTCTTGCGCAGCACGGTGCTGAAGGTCAGCGGACCGCCCAGATAGAGGATATTGCCCTGAATGGGGCGTCCCTGTGCCAGACCGGCGATGGTCTGGTTGACCACGGCCTTGTAGATGCTGGCCGCGATGTCCTCGGTCTTTGCGCCCTGATTGATGAGGGGCTGCACGTCGCTCTTGGCGAAAACGCCGCAGCGGGATGCAATGGTGTATGTACGGGTGGCCTGTTCGGCCGCCTTGTTCATCTCATCGGCACTCATCTTGAGCAGCGTCGCCATCTGGTCGATGAAAGCGCCCGTGCCGCCGGCGCAGCTGCCGTTCATGCGGACTTCGGTGCCGTTGGTCAGGAACAGGATCTTTGCATCCTCACCGCCCAGCTCGATGACGCAGTCCGTCGCAGGGACGAACTTTTTGACCGCCACGCGGGTGGAAAACACCTCCTGCACGAAAGGCACGCCGCAGCTGTCGGCCAGGCCCATGCCGGCGGAGCCGGAGATGCTGAGCAGCGCTTTCCGGCCATGCAGCTGCTCTGCGTCGATGCGGCGCAGCAGCTCCTGCGCCTTTTCCAGAATGTGGCTGTAGTGGCGCTCATACGTCGAATATAAAAGGGTATCGTTTTCATCCAGCACCACGCATTTGATGGTAGTGCTGCCGATGTCAAGACCTACTCTCACAGTTGTTTTTCCTCCTGAAGGACAATGCACTCTCCCTCTGCACACAGGGCTCTCCGGCCCGGGCAGAAGTTGTTTGCTAACGAATCAAATTTCAGACTCGCATACACGGGTATTATAAACCAAATCCGGCTGACAATCAATCATTCGGGATTATTTTACACCTTAAAAACAGTAAAATCATCTTGCAAAGTTAAACATTTTGTTAATTTCGCAAACTTTTCTGTGGATTTCGGGCTGTTTCTACTAAGATTCTTTACCGCCTGTCATTTTTCCTGCTCTCTTCCCTGTCCCGCACAAAAATCAAAGGCATCTGCGCTGCACCGTCCCGGGCAGCATTGCAGATGCCTTTTTGTCTCGTTCAATATCTCCTCAGCAGAAGGAGCTCCTGTGCCGCCCGGCTTGCGAACCGCGCTGCGCGGATGTCGTTCTCCTCGCTGGAGTGGAGTTCCATTTCCGGCGGGATGTCCTCGCAGGAGGCCAGCGGGAACACCACCTGCGCCCGGGTGCCGCCGCCCGGCCGGGCCGTCAGCGTCAGCTTCCAGCCTGCACGGCGGCAGATGAGCTTACAGATGCGGAGACCCAGCTTTGCGCCGCTGAGGAAGCGGCGGTTGTTCTCGATGGGGTCTTCCTCCATCAGGCCGCAGCCGTTGTCTTCCACCCGGAGCACGACGCCGGTCTTTTTCTGTTTCAGGCTCACCCACACCCTGCCGCCTGCATCGCAGGCCCGCAGCGCGTTGGAGATGAGGTGGAGCAGCAGCTGTTCGGCCTCATCGGGAACGCCCATGACGGTGCAGTGCTCGATGCCCCCGCTCTCCGTCGTGAGCGCTATTTCCAGTGACCGCTGGATGTCCGGGGCCAGACGGCCCGCTTTTTCCAGCAGACTGCACAGGTCCAGAGGCTGCAGCTCGCTCAGCTCTTCATTTTCCAGCTGATAAAGCGTTATGGCATTGCGTACCGTGCGGTCCAGCCGGGCAGACTCTATCTGGATGTCCGAAAGTGCCTGCCGGGTGGGCAGGTCGGCCGACGCCAGCAGATGCATCTGCAGATATTCCCGGTTCTGGTCGATGATGCCAAGGGCATGGAAGCACACATCCCCAAACTCCTCCCGAAGGGAGCCTCCTGCCCCATCGTTTCGCCTGCGCATTCTGCTCTACCTCCGCGTCGTGTGGTCAGCACCTCACTGCTGACTCAGTTTACTTTCCAGCGCATAAAGCAGGCGGCCGATGGTCACCTTCCTGCGCTCTAAGCCATACTCTTTTCGAAAATCCCGCCATGTCTGGGTACCGGTCTCGTCCAGCGTCTCCAGCAGCCGCCGGAGGGCGCTGTCCACAGCCGCCACAGTGAGATTGTATTCCTCCGCCACCGGCCCTAATATCTCCTTGCGGATGGCCAGACGGTGGTCAGAGCCCATCATCATCCGAAGCGCACCGGTCAGGTAGCGCTTGTTGGCATCGCAGGTGCTCAGACCCCAGCTGCGATAGATGCGCTCGCAGCGCTTTTCCAGACTCTCCGCCGGGCGGTGGGCCGGAACGCGCAGCTCCTGCAGCATATCTTCCAGTGTGGCCTGACGGATGAGGTAGCATGCGTCCTCCTGACTCAGGCTCTCCACAGCCGATTTCTCATTGCGTCCGTCGTCCCGCAGAAGCACCAGAGGCTTGCGGGCAAGGCCGCGTATCTTGGGCAGGAACTGGATGCTGTCCATGTCCTCCAGTCTGCCGCCCAGCACCAGAACGTCCACATCGCCCTGCTCGAGCCGTTCCAGCAGCGTCCGGCTGCTGCGGTAGCCCGTACAGCGGATGGCCGGGTTGCGCTCCTCAAGATAGCGTGTCCATACCCGCATCTCTCTGGGGTCATAGCTGGCCAGAGCTACGCGCCATATGACGTCCTGTTCCTCATAACTCACACGACGCGCCCCCTTCCCGCAGGTTTTCTGCCTGCTCCGCCTGCGGATACCAGCAGGAAATAGCATCCTGCCACAGCTCCGGCTGGACCGAGTTCTCATACAAAAACTGCAGCAGCCGTCCGCATTCCTCTTCCGGGGCCGGGACCCATGCACGGGCCGTGTCTGCTGGGTCGTCCGGAGCTTTTGTCCGGCTCACGGTCAGCCAGCAGCCCTGTCCCTCCGTCTCCAGAGAACAGGCAAGGGTATACGCCTCCTGATACGGTTCCAGCGCCGAAAAACTCCTCACCAATGGAACATTCTGTTTCATTCTGCATCCTCCTCACCCCATCTGCCCGGCCCTTCCACTTATGCCGGACAAACTACTTCATACTATACTGTATAAAATTGTATGGAGCGTCGAAAGGAGTTGCAACGACAAATTTGCGTCAGTTTTCGTCGAATTTTGGAACACTTAAAATATTAACATGGATATTGTCTCAAGAATACCATCAACCGCTCCAAAAATCAAGACACATCTGCCGCATCCTCCTGGTTTGGGACGCTTTTCCGCGCAGGATGCAACGCTTTTCCATCCTTCGGCAGAAAACACAGAACTTGGCACACGTTACGACATAAATTGTTCATATTCTTCTGATAAAATCAAACAGATACTATGTTTCCCTCTCCGTCCACAAATGTCGGGCGGAACAGGTCAGCAGACACTCCCCCGTTCTGCTGCCGGAAAGGCAGGCCAATGCTTCAGCTTATCAATATCGAAAAGAAATACACCACCGGCGATCTGACACAGGCAGCGCTCAACGGGGTCAGCCTCAACCTGCGCGACAGCGAATTCGTCGCCGTCCTCG
>ENA-OYXP01000537-OYXP01000537.1-human-gut-metagenome-genome-assembly--contig:-NODE-537-length-15311-cov-4.438188_pt1 | contig 15311 bp, 5 predicted proteins | sample MGYA00244847_ERZ653426 | MGnify/ENA primary metagenome ERZ653426 (study PRJEB26926, sample SAMN06164979) | human gut metagenome | biome: ENVO:00009003; feature: ENVO:2100002; material: ENVO:00002003...
CGAGATTACTACGCGTCTCGTGGGCTCGGAGATGTGTATAAGAGACAGATACATGATATGGGAAACCACAGAATTGACAGGAAGTGTCCCCAACTTCGTTCCCTTGCATACATATTGTTGCTGATCAATTATTTTTAATTCATTCTCAAGAAAATCAATTTCTGCCATTGTCAGCTGTCGTTTCTTGTTTTTTAGAAGATGGCTGCTGGAATGAATTTGCCTACTATAAAATAAATCCTCTTTTTTGACATATTGTTGATACCATTCCAAAATCCTGACATACTGCTTTATCGCTGATTTTTTTTCAGAAATTATTTCATTTGCCAAATAGGAAATACTCAAAATCTGATCGTAAACATTTAGTAACTGATCATGCGATGAATTCATATTGTTTGTAACAGAAATCCATTCTAGAACAACCTTCTCAATATGTGCAGACAGTCCAGGCAAATCCTTTGAGAATCTTATGCGCAGAGCATCCAGTCGGTTTTTCTGCGCCTCCCGCTCCAACATCACCCAGACACTTTCTCTCGTGGCAATGGAAAACGTGGGTCTCGGCATCATCATATCCTATTTTTAAATGTAAAAACAATCACCAACACCACAGCCGTAGCCACATTCACGCCCATCCAAACTTCCTTGTCCAGATATACCCGGAGAATGGGATTGTAAAGCAGAGCAATAGCGGCAGCGGATACGCTCCCGAAACACACCCCTTTCTTCTGCTCCTGGGTAAACACAAATATGGCGTAAGCACACACAGCCAACCGCAGGAACATATAATAGCCGTAGGGCATCGGCAACAATGCCAGCCCCAGGAAAACGCAAATGGCAATCAGTAAACCTTTCATTTCTCCAAGGTATTCCTATATCCTCAAAAACTCAAGTCCTCAAGTATTTGACAACCAGTCGGACGAACATGAAGCCAAGTACTAGACAGAAAAATCACGCAAGACAATAAAAATATTCCTTGAAATCAATGATAATGCCACAATATATAGTATATCCCAAAAATAGTTGTGCAATATTTCCTTGAGGTTGTACCCTTTTTCATTTAGTTTTCCATTCGTTGTCACCACCTTGTAAAGGTATGTGACACCTCCCTTACCGTATTCGGCAATGGTTGTCGGAACTTTGGACACATAAACATCTTTGACGAGATGGTTCAAAGGCAATGAGGCGCGGTAAGCACTCCTATAGCTAAAAACAAAACCTATGGAAAATGGTATTGAAACTACCATTTGGCTACTTCAGGGATTTCTCCTTATCCTGAAGATATTCAAATGATGTAATACACGCCGTCCGTCTGTACGACTTATCCCCTATAACGTATCAGGCGGGCGGCGTCAATATAAAGACAATGCTTGACTCATTTTTGTTCACTAGTTAACATGATGCCTGTCATCTTCCATAGATGATGTTTTTAGCAAACTCCCAAGCTCATAATCACCTGTATCTGATTACAAGCTTCACCCCTCCCGGTGCGTCAACACTGTGGAGGGGGTCTTGTTATTTTAACTCCGCCAACTTAAACCCCAGTTTGGACAAATTCGCCACCCCAGCCACGGACAAGAGCCAGGACGCCACGGAATCAGCCGCCTTGCTGCGGCTCCCGGCGCCCGCTCCGGCCACGTAAGCGGCCGCCTTGGCATCCAGCAGAATCAATTCCGCCCAATCGGCAAACGTCATCTCCTTCTCCCCGGTGACGGCTTTCCACGTATTTTTGGCCGCCCGGTAAATCGCGGAATAATCAATCACTCCGGACGCGGTGCCTGCGTAAATACGCTGTCCAGTCGCCTGCTTGTAGCCAAACTCCACCGCCGCCCCCAGCATCGGCACGCCGCCAATCATGGCAACAGGAGCCCCCAGCATGGCGCCGAACCATCCGCCGTTCTTCTCCCACTCGTCCTCGTCATCCAGCAGGGCGTGCCACAGGGCAATCACCGTCTGTTCGGCAACGGACATCATTCCATATAAAGCAAGAGCCTGCCCCCAATTCTCGGAGCTCACATGAGAAACGATCATCCCCACCTTATTCAACACCTCGGAACTCATAAAACAGGCCATCTTCGCAAACAGGCCCGTGGAAGCCCCCAGCATGCTCTTCTGGCTCTGCGTCAGCGGCTGGGCCACAAGCTCCAGAGCCCGGGTCACGCTCTGCATGCACAGGGCGTGCATCTCATCCTCCGTCATCGGGGCTCCGGTCCTTTTTCCTGCCTCTTCCAGCTCGGCCCACTTTGCGTTATACAGGGCGGCCATGGACACGGCATTGCTCCACACGTCCATCTTCTCAATAGCCCTCATGCCGGCCATGGAAAACCTGATCGCTCCGGTGTAATTCTGATCGGAAGCATACCCCATCAGCTGGCTCACCAGTTCCGCCTGCGCGTCATTGGTCCTCGCCCGGAAAGCCTCCGTCTTCATCATCTCAAACACCCCCATGCGTCCGGTCATGGACATCGTCTGCCCCAGGTGCAGCAGGAAACTCCCCATGCCCACCTCCCCGGCAAACATCCCGTGCATCAGGCCGCTGGTCTGCTTGAGCATCGTCAGCACGTTCCAGGCCAGCAAGGCCACCGCCTTGGCGCTCTGGAAGCGGCTTGTCGCCTGGGCTCCGGCCAGCAGGGCGCCCCCCTCCATCACTCCGGCCCCGTCGATCACATCCAGCCAGTGCCGCAGCGAATCAATCCCGTGGCGCCCCATGTGCTCCTTCAGGGACGCTGCCGCCTCCTTGTCCGCCAGAATGCCGCGCCAGCGGGCAGTAATATCCGCCGTGCAAATATAATTCTCCACCTCGGCGCTCGCCGCCTGGAACACGGCCTCGCAATCCATATTCCAGGCCAGGTGCAAATTGTGCTTCCGCCTGGGAATCAGCATCCCGTACTTCGCCCCGCCGGCCACGGCATTCGTCTGTTCCCCGAAAGACGCCTTCGTATCAAGCTTGTGGTCCGCCCGGAACACGGCCCGGAAATAATTCTCCACCGCGGGGAAGGGAACCCCCTCACGCTCCTCATACACACGGGCCAGCAGCTTTCCCTGCCGGTTCATCAGCTCCCGCAGGCCGTAGCCGAACGCTAGCCCTTCGGCGCCAACAAACTCGCGCAGGCGGGCAACCTCCGCTTCTCCAATGCCTTCATTCCGCATCGTCTCCGCGTACTCGGCCTGCTCGTAAAGCAAAATGACATACATCGCCTGGGCGCGGGAAACCTTCAACGTCTCGCCCTTCCTGCCCGGGCGCACCACTTCCGCCTTCGCCGTAATATTCTTCCTCCTTCTGGCCCGTCCGTCTCCGGCCTTCACCAATTCATCCAGCTCGGCAAGCTGCCGGCGCATCTCCGGAATAAGCGCTTCCGGCACGGACGCCTTATCGTCGGAAAGCCCCCGGTCATTGTACTCCTTCCTGATTGCCTTGCGTCGTTCCTCCCTCTCCTCAAAAGACAACCACACCCACTCGCGGGCCTCGGCGATCCTCACGGTGCGCTCCACCTTCACCAGCGGATTCAGCACTACGCCGGAATCCCCTGTCTTCTTGAAATCGGAAAGAACCCTTGCCACATCTTTGGTGCGCTGAACGCCAAAACACCGCTTAACCAGGGCCGTCACCTCCCGGTCCCGGGCGTGCTTCATATTCCTCAACGCCACATTCGCCTCGGCAATCGCAGTAACCTCGGCATGCGCCAGACCGCGCAGGGCGGGAATCTTCTTCCATCCATTCAACAGCTGGGAATAAGACTGCAAACCGTACTTCAGGTACTTGGCCGCCTTCGTTCTCGTAGACGCCTTCGCATCCTCTTCCGCGTCACGTCCTCCCTGGGGAGTGGCCTGCCCAAGCCCTTCCACAATCTTCTCGGCCTTGAACTTCGTCCGGCGCCTCTCCTCGTCCAACCGGGTGGACCAAGCCGTCCGTCCCGTCGTGATAAACAGGGCAAGGGCGCGCGCGCAGGCGCGCGTCTGCTCCAGTCCCATCCCGGCCAGATATCCGAACGTGTGCCAATCCTTCAATTCCAGCTCGGCCGCACCCCGTTCCTCTTCGGTGGACTGGTTGCTGGAAAGCACGCCCTCCAGCTCCAGCATTCGCTTCTCCTTCGCCTCCTGGTCCGTATTCATCATGGCGACTATCCCGTGCAAATGCCTGTAATCCTCCGCGCTCAACTTGCCCTTGTTAAACTTCCCGCTGGCCTTCTTCGTCGGCTGCACGGCCTTGATGCGGGCAACCATCTCCGCCCGCATCTGGTCGACGGCATATCGGTCTGCCTGTTCCAGCGTGCGGGCCAGCAGCTTGTCAATCACGGCATCCATGCGCTCGCTGGTATCGTCCATCAGCGTCTCCTTCTTCAGCTCATCGGAAAGCCATACCTGACCGTCCTCCAGACGGGTGGCAAGATTCTCGGCAGCTCTCATGTAAGGGTAAAGGCCAAACCTGTACCCCTCCGGCAGCGTCTTGTAAATGGGAGCCACCACGGCCATGACCCTTCCGAACGCCTCCGCGCCGTCTCCCTGCTTCACATCGTTGGCCGCGCAAACCCGGCGCCATGTCTCCAACGCTTTTGCCGTCTGGCTGCGCAGCACCTCCAAACGGTTCTTCTGCGCCTCCCGCTCCAGCGTCACCCAGACACTTTCTCTCGTGGCAAGAGAGAAACTCGCCGTCGGATCCTCATAATCCGCCCACGCTCCCCCGGTGGACTCGTCCGCAAACGCCGTAATCTTGATGTCGTTCCCGTCAAAAATCACGTAATTATACGTCTGCTCTTCCTCCGTCTTCCCGCGGGTATAGCCGTCTGCGTACCTGATGCCCCTCACTCCATGCCTTAACAGAAACTCGCTCGCCTCTCTGGGGCTTCCCAAGGCATCCTCCAACGAGCGGTAAATCTTGCCCCCCATCCAATACCCATTTTCCGGATCCTTGTCGTTGAACAAAGAATACGCTTCTTCCTTGCCCTCATCCAGAAGCCAATCCCCTATTCTGGATGTTGTAGATGAGCCGTACCCTTTATCCCAAAACAGCAGCTCCCCTCCTTCCATGAAGTCCAAATAATCCTCTACATTCAGCTCCACGCGGTAATTGGAAGGCATGCCCGTCCTCACCTCTATCTCGTCCAGATGGTCAAGCAGAGAAAGCATGAAGCCTTCCAGTTGTTCCAGCTTCTCCCGCTCCTGGGGGTACGTCTCCGCGTATTTCCTGTTAGTATCAATTTCATCATGCAACTCCATGACGATGTCTAAAACAGTCATGCTTCCTCTGGCGGCATCAACCAAATCGCCAAGAACAGACCAGGCGATATCTGACGCGTCCTCCTTCGCCTCCGGCAGGGCATCCTTCGGCAAAAAACTGCCTACCAGGGATCGTTGCATCACTTCTATAACGCCAGTCTCCACCTCCCGGAACTTCCATGTCGCCTTATCCTGCGCGAACTGGTTCATATAACTCCGGTTCACCTTCGGGCTCTCCGCAAAATACAACCCCCAGCCATACGCCTGCGCTCCTTCTCCCTGCCCCATATAATCCGTAGAAAACTTCCGGAAAGAATGCGGGGAAGCATGCAGGGCGGCAATGGAAAACGTCACCCCCGGTTCCGTAATCACAGCGTTGCCCGCCTCAAAATGGCCGGACTTGAACAGGCCCTGTTCCTGTGCAGAGGCAATGGAAAAAGAAACAATCGCCTCACCTGGGAACTCCAGCGTATCATTAAACGGCTTTGACTCTCTGCGCTCTCCATCCCACAGGATGCGTTTCTCCACATTCCGGCTCTCAATCTCACCAGCGGAACGCATATAGTCATCAAGGCTCCTACCTTCCTCCAGATTGCTCCCTCTGGCAAAGCCTTCAATATCCTGTATGGCGTGCTGAATCTCATGAAGAAGGGTGGAAAGCTGTGCCCCTGTCGGCCCGATATGGGCCAGATTGATCGTAATGGAGCGTTCTTCGGAATCATAATAACCACGGGCTGAATCCTTTTTATTCTTGTACGCAAAAACATACATCTTCCGTAAAGAAGGGTAAGCCTCATACAGCTCATCAAAATTCAGCACATCCTCAAGAAGCCCGCGCCATACGGGATTCTTCCTGTACCCCATTCCCCTGGACCACTCATCAAACATGCTTAAAAACGGAAAATTCTCCGGAGCTTTCAAGCTTGCCTGGCTCGCGTCAATCTCCGCCCGCAACTTGCCGTCATCCCTTCCGGCGAAAGCCTTATCGGCATACTTTCCCCAAGTGGCTGCATTCGGTCCTATCACGGAAAACGTAATATCCGGATTCTTCGGATCATACGTCCCCCGGTTATCCGTGGCGGACTTGATCTGCGTGGAAGAGAACACTATCTGCATATTAACAGGCCCACGGGACATGAAGCCATCACGTCCAAGCGTCTCCGCGACCGCACGAAGAGCCGCTTCCTGACCACCAATAGTATAGAGTTCGCTGATAATATCCGCGTCGTTCACGCTGCTGTCCACAATCGCATCAACCGTTTCTTTCAACGCCTTCCGATACCACGCTTTCCCAGGATAACCATTCGCGCTACTCGCATAATCAGAAACAATAAGATCTCCGTCAGGGTCAAGATGTTCTATCACGCGCTCGACGTCTTTCTTGCTCAGTGAAAGTTTTTCCGCATCAAACGGATTGCGCAAATTCAGAAAAACTTTAAAAAGATGTCCGCCCTTCGGCGCAAAGCCTTCCGCATAACCTTGATCATCCGTGAAATAAAAGCCGCGTCCTTTCACTGCGCCGTTCTTCATGGCGAACTTATGTGAGAACGTGTTGAACTTCGCCCCGCTCCCATGATACACCACCCTCGGCTCCCCGTTCTCGTCAACTACCTTGCTGGCATTCTCCGGGTCATGCTCCCAATCCCCAAACCAATTCTTAAACGCCGCCGTGCGCACGGAAAGCCACTGGTCTTCCGTCAGATTCGTATTCGCTCCGTTAGGTGCCTTCATGAACGTCCCGTCAGCGACCGCCTTCTTCCTGATTGTCTCTTTTTCAGGAGACAGGGAAAACGTCGCCGGAACAATAGCCCCGTCGTCAAACCGGCATTCCACTTCATTCACGTTGACAACATGCGCCCCTTGTGGTAAGGAAAAACCATCTCCCCCGCCAGCGGATTGGGACGGCAGAGCGGCCTTGCTTGCCGATCCTGGACCTAGGCGCGCGGTGCCGCTATTCGCGTTTGCAGGTTGTCGCTCTGCAAGGGGGAGCTTCTTCCCCAGCGGCTTCTTGCCCTGCCGCACCGGATAAGCCGAGACAATGGAATAAAACCCATCCTTCCGGTCCAATTGCAGCAGCATCCATGAAGAAGGCTGCCTTCCCTTAACCAGCAGCTCACGCCCGGGCGCCACCTCGTAAAGCTCGCTCACATTCGCCAGAATGGAACTGATATAGCGTTCCGGGGAACGGTCCTTCCAGAAGGAAAACCCGCGGGAAGCCAGGATATGGGTCAGTCCATAGCCGCGATGCTCCCCGACATCGGAACCCACCAGCAGCCGCACCGGCATGGCGGGCTGCCCCTTGCGGCGCGGAATCACAAACCAGTCAGGACTTCCGTCTTCCCGGGTGACGAACGTCTCCGGAGCCAGGACAGTTCCGGAACTATCCATAGCAACCACGGAAAACGTCGCCCCGGAAACGGGCACACGCTCGAACGGATTCACTTCACTCGTGCCGTCCCAGGCAAGGGCGCGGTCATGAAGGCGCAGCGCCGGGTCATGGGACTGCCATGCCCCCTTGGCTCTTTCCAAATCATGAATGGCCGCATTCAAATCTGCGTCCGTCTCCAGGCGGATGCCCATCCTGCCCGCCAAATCCTTCCGCCGGCTGATGCCTCTGGACTTCTTCAGAAGGGACAGGCGTTCGGCAATCAGGGAAATCCCCCGGGCCGCAAAGCGGGCCACCTTCTCACAATCCTCCTGCCAGGACGTATCGTTGCCGAACAAATCAAACGCCTCTCCCTCCCGGGACTTCTCCGCAGCCACCCGGTCCGCCTCCTTCACATAGGCCGCCACGTAATCCCACGGCTTCCCCTTCTCGCGCAGCTGCAGGGCAAGCATCTGTCCCGCCTCCGTTGAAGACAGGCGGCATACCTTCCACGCCTCGTTATCCGTAATCACCCCGTTCTTCAGGCGGGTAAACACCTCATCCCAGGCCAGGGTGGCAATATCCCAGCCCATCACATTGGCGGAACCGGGGCGCAAATACCCCTGCGCCTCCATCTCGTCCCGGCCCATATTGGAATTCCGGACAAAAAAAGCCACCTCCAGCGCGGACGCCTGACCGTCCAGCATATTCTGCCCGACGTCGTGCATCTTCGCCCAAGTGGCGTCATGCGCATCATCTTCTTCATACACGTAAGCCGGAATAAACTCAACCCCGTCGCGCACGGCCAAATCAAACCGGTGGCGTCCGGTAATCACATGCAGGGCTCCATCCCTGCGCCGCCACACGGAAATGGGCTGGGCGTCTTCCCGGAACCGTCCCTGAAGCTCGCGCCCCTTCACGGCTCCGCGTTCATTATGATCTCCCTGCTTGAACTGCTCCACATCCGGCACCAGGGCCAGGGAATCCACCCGCACCTGGGCAAACACGCAATCCGGCGCCACCCGCACAAACGCGTGATCGCGGAACTCCGCGCCGGCCTCTTCATCGTGTTCGGCCTCTTCCCCCACCCCCTCCAGGGAGCCGCCGGCATCCTCCACCAGCGGAGCGGGGGATGCCGAATTCCCGGCAATGCCGGTCACGGGATCAGTCTCATCCTCCTCTTCCGCGGTCTCTTCCACATCCTCCGCGGCATCCATCCGCGCCATGGACTCTTCCAGTGCCTCCAGCTCGCCCAGCGTCATCGTGGCATCCCCCGGAGCCCTGCGGGAAGCAAGGTCCGCGTGCACCATCTCCACATCCAGTTTCTGCGCGGCATCCATCCGCGCCTGGCGGAAAACGCTCTCCGTACTCACGCCCACGGCCTGCAGGGCGTCCGCCAGGCCTCCGTGCTCTTCCATAAACTTCTTCCCCTCGTCCGTCGCGGCAAACTCGTTCCATTGCTCGCCCATGCGTATGATGCGGGCGGAATCCTCCAGATTCTTCAGGGCGAACTCCGCGGTGTCCTTCACCCACTGGGGCACGGGCAGGCTCTCAATATCCGCCAGGGAGGAAGACAGGGACAGGTTGGAAAAACTCTCCACCACGTCCCTGGCATCATGCGCCGGGCCCTCATACGTCCCCAGACTCACGCCGTACCTTCCCAGCACGGCGTCCGCCGCCTGCAAATGCTCCCACAAATCCTGCCAATCCTTCCCGGTCAGGTTCATGTAATGAACCAGGGCGGACTCCTGCACATCCTCCATCACGTTGGCCGTCGTGGCATGGCCTCCGGCGTAAAGCAGCAGGGAACTCCCAGGATCGGCCGCCATCGTAAACCGGTGGGCGAAGCTGGCCGCCGCCGTGCCGCTCTTGATCTCATCGGCTCTCCCCCTCGTAATCTCTCCGGAACGCACTGCATGATCAAGACGCCTCTCAAAAGCCGCCGCCAAATCGGCAATGGAACCAAGCTGAACCTTCCTCATCACTTCGGCATCCGTCCTGCTTCTGGCCTCCTGGACGGACACGCCCTCTTCCCGGACAATCGCGTCAATCCTCGCCTGGGCTCGCACGGCCACATCCATCAACCCCGGGACGGTCATCCCTCCGGTTTCGGCGGCCGCCTTCCGGTACTCCGCAGGCGCTTCCTCGGACAACATATCCAGCGTCTCAATAAAATCCATCTTCCCGGCTTCCGAAATCGCGGCATTCCCCAGCACGGCATCCTGCATCACGCGGACGCCATTCAAATAAGCCCCCTGCAGCACTACCTGAACCAGGGCGTCCGTCTGCTCCTCGTTCATCTCCACGCTCCTGTCTTCCTCCATCTTCACGCCGTTCACTACAGCGCCCTCCCGCAGGCTCACCTCGTACCTGTCCGTTCCTTCCAGCTTGCGGATACGGCCAATGTTGGCCTTCTCCAGCACCTTGTCCAGAGCGCCGGACATCTGGTACAGCCGGGCCTCCTGCCGGTCCGCCAGCTCGGCGCCGGCCTTCCGCGCCCGTTCGGCGGCTCCTTCTGGATCCTTCAATACATCAGTCTCGAAATACTTCTGGGCCAGCGCAGCCTTGTGCTCCGCCGTGGAAAAAGACGCCATCTCTTCGGCATGCTTCTTCGTATATCCGGCCAGCTGGGCCCGCTGCGCATCCGTCACGAACGCCGCCACTTCCTGCTTCATCCTCGGAGCGTGGCCGGCAGCCATGGCCGCCACAAACAACGCGCATCCGCCGGACTGCTCCACATCCCCCATCGCCTGAAGCACGGGGCTCACCACCTCGAAATCCTTCGGCTTCACCTCCATTCCCGTCATCCCGGACAACTTCCGGGCCGTCCACTCGAACAACTCCCCGGCCAGAGGTTCCGCCGCCATCTCTTCCACGTAGGCAAACGCCGGGGTGGAAAGCATCTTGCCGGTTCTCGTCCCGGCAAAAAACGTGCGCCCCGGCACCTTCGCGGCCAGTCTCGCCAGGGCGCCGGTTCCCGTCCTGGTCATCAGCTTGTTGATGGCCCCCATGCGCCCGAACACGGAAAACACCCCAAACCCCTTTTCCTCCACCGTATTCCGCAGCCCGTTGATCGTCACGTCCACCAGGGAATCCCCGTTGCGGGAGGCGGCATTCCCGGCGTGCCCCATATCACCGGCCAGCACCAGGGCCCAGCCGCCGGGAGCCATGTAGGAAAGGCTCTGCCCGGTGATATTCCCGGCTCCGTTAATCGCCTTGACGTACCAGGACGCATCAGGGCTTGTGCCCCGCATCCGCTGTCCGAACTCGTGCATCACATCCTGCATCGTATTCAGCGCTTCGCGTCTTTGCTCGTAGCGGTCGAAGAGCTGCCTTTGTCCGTCAAACGTATCCTTCACCCCCTGCAGGGGAGCAATATTATTGGAATACCACTCTTCCATTCCGCTCATGCCGGGAATGCCCCTCACCGCCTGAACCGCCTTCACGCCCAGGCTCTCCGCGCCGCGCGCCGTGTCGGCAAAACTTCTATACAAATTGCGCCAGAAAGCAGCGGAATCCGTCTGGCTCTCCTGAACCTTCCGGTCAATCGCGGTCATCAGCAACATCAACGCCTGCTGGTCCAGCACCTCATTCCCGTTGACATTCACTGTCAGCAGATCGGCCATGTCCAGCGCGTCGGAGCGCCAGACATCCTCAAACCCGCGCCTCTCGGCAAAAGCATACGCCCGCCGCGCCCTCATGATGGAATCGGCAGCCTTCTGCGGACTCTCGGCATACTTCAGCAAATCGGCAGGACACGCGTCCCAGCTGCCCTCCTTCCCGGCTACGCAATCCACCATTCGGTGGGAAATTTCCTCCTGTTCCTGCTGGACTCTTCTCGTCCGTTCCTTGTAGGCGGCATCCTCTACGCGTGTTCTCTCGGAAAAATCCTGCCACACAGCGCGGTGAGCCTCCCCCATATCCTTAAACTGTGGGGCCTCCTTACCTTGCCGGGCCCAATACAAATACGGGTCGGCGGCTTGGTCCAGACCAAACAGGGAAACGCACACATCAAGGCCCAGGCAAGCCTCCTCGTCCGGTGTGACTGGGGGCTGGTAGCCTTCCGCCTTCACCAACCCTTTTGCTTCTTCGTCAGCGTCATCCCCCAAGGCCAGCGCGGAAAACAACTTCAGGCGACTTTCGTCGGGCTTGAACTCCGGAAGCTTCCGGGAACCCGGCACCTGTCCCCAGTCTTGCAAGGAAGTAGGGGCGTCATTCTCCTGCAAATGGTCAAAGGACTCGGGAAGAAGGTTGGAATGTTTCGCCTCCTGCGCCAAGGGGAAAAAGTCTGTTTCAAACATGGTAATCAATTAAGCTTTAAGTTGAAAATAATATTCGGAAACCCCCTTCACCCAGTGGGAATTCAATCCCTTGGGATCGTTGGATGCTCCGGGGGGAGCGTACTTCTTGCCAATGGCGGCAATCGTTGTCAGTCCTTTGCCCAGGTAATTCCGGGCGAGCTGTCCGGCCATGTACTCAATACCGGCCTCGACCGTTTCAAAAGACCGGGGACCTCTGCCATACGGACTCACGCCCATGGCATTCTTCTTGTTCCGGAAAGCAGAACTGGTGCCGTTGCCTGTTTCGTGGATGGCAATGGCCATCAGCAAATCAGGGTCCACACCGTACTTCTCCCCGGCCCGCCGGAAGGCAGATTCGTACTGTTGAAGAGCGGGAGAAAGTACTTGGGCGGCCTTCTGCGGGGAAGAAACAGGCTGGTTCAGTACGCTGGTTGTTCCTTGTCGCTGCGGGGCATAAAAATTCTCCTGGTCTTCGTGGAGCTGTCTGGCATACGCCGTCGCGTCCTCCGGAGAATTGAACACGCCCAGGTGTTTACCGGTTTGCTTGAACTGATTCACGGCATCGTCCTCGGAAAGAACCTTGCCGTCCTCGGAAACGGTAGGAATCAGGTATTCCTTCCCGTCCATCTCCACGGAAATGGAACGCACCGTACTGATGGAGCCGTCGGCATTGCGGACGACGGGCCGTGTACTCAAATCAATATTGCCGGGCTCAATCATGCCGGGCACCTCTTCGGGGGCAAAACGGACGGTTGCTTTCCCCTTGTCCCCCGCGAGCATGATCAGGCGGTTGCCGTACTCGTCGCCAGAAAGCTCAATCCCCCTGTTAGGGCCTTCATAAAAACCCACTACAGGAACTTCGTTGTAAGCCTTGGACTGGTCCATGGTGGCTTTCAGACAGGGGCGACTTCCGTACTTCTGAACAAGCTGCTGGTACATTTCCTTGGGCACGTAGGCCCCGGCGCGCCTACCAGCCACAAAGGACATGGGGACGGCCAAGGGGGCGCTGTCTTTCACAACCTCCACTTGCGGCGTGTAGGGAACCTGCTTCTTCTGATACTCCTTCCACTCCCTATTCTTCCGGTCAATGAAATCCTTCCCGGAATCCGGCATGCGTTCCCTGGTGTCTCCTACCTGGGCTTCACTGTCAAAAGCGCGGGAAATCTCCTTAGACTTCTTCTCGACATCCAGCTTTTCCGGATGCTCGTACTCGTTCAACTCTTTGGCTTTCTTTGCGGCAAATCTGAAAATCTGCATCCGGTCGTCGTGGATGCTCGCCTCCGGATTCCGATCTCGCCAATAGGCCATCTGGACGCGTACATACTCATCAATCTGGCTCTCTATCAAATTTCTGGCCGCCTCCTTCTCCTGAATCTTCTTTTGGTCACCTTTCCTGTACGCATCCCGTACTGAAGCGGATCTGTTCGGAATATACGCATCATCCGGAATATGGCGTAGCACCAGACCGATGTCATTTCTGCGTGCGCCCTTGGCGGCATCCAGTCGGGAAATCATCTTATCCATCACCACGGCGCGGATATACTCCTGGTTTCCCTCATAAGCCCCCAGGAGTGCCCACTTCTTGGCGGTGCGCTCGGCAATTTGATTAGCCTCCTCGCGAGATTGAGGAACAGGAAGCTTGTCCAGTTCCATATTGAACGCTCCCCTTATTTCCACCTTGTCCCGTTCCGTGAACCGTCCGCCGTTTTTTTGGGCATTGCGGGCCCATCTCCACATCTGTTCAGTAGCTCCGTTGGGCAACTGTTTTTTCAGGGCTTCAATATTCTTTTCCTGAATCTTGCGGCGGTCCTCTGCTGAAAGAGGGGCAGGCGTGGCCTCATCAGCCAGACGTCGGCGCACTTCGCGTTTGGCCCGGTCCAGATCAATGGGATTCAGGTCATTGTACAGTCCCTTGTTGATAGCCGCAGCCGCACGTATGGGATTGGCGGCAACGCTGGAAAACAAGGCTGTCTTCAAATTCTCCTGCTGCTTGTCATATCTGATCTTCCTCCCTCTCAATAAACGCAGCTCACCTTCGTCACGGGAAATCGTGCCGGAAGCTACGGCGTCATCAACAGACCTCTCGTAACCGCCCCAATCCTGCTTCTCCTCGGCCAGCTTCAAACTCGTATCGAAAGCCTGTCTGGCAACGCCCAGCTGATGTTTGGCAGCCAGCCCCCAATAACGTTCCGGCAGGCTTGACCTCACGGAAGCCCTGACAGCCTCCGCCTTCATGGCGCTCTCCGGGTGGAAAAAACTGCCTCCCAGCGCGTCAATCTTCTGGCCGAACTCGTAAGCCAAATCTTTCAGCTTCCCCTGCCGGATGGAACCGTCCTTCTCAAAAACGCTCTCCTTCGTGCCCGGCGCGAAAGCCAGCATCCTGGAAAACTTCGCGTCGGACTCGTCCCGGATGCGTCGCAGCTCCACCTCCTGCCGCTGCATCTCCCCGAAATCGGAAATCCTGGCAAACGCCTCCGCGCTCCCCTGAACCGCCTCTTCGGCCTTCTGGACGGACGCGCCCAGCACCTGGCCCTGATCGCCATTGGCAGCCCGCGCCGCGACGCCGGGATCAGCCTTGGCCGTCTGCAGGGACGGCCCGCCGTATAAAGAAAACTCGCTCATCGTGATATAAAACCGGTAAGTTGATCAATGGAAAAAACATGCACCTTCGGCCCGCGCAAAAACCGTTGCCAGGCCACATGCGTAAAACCTCTGCGGGAAAACTGCCGGGCCAGCCGGGCCAGCTCGCGCGGCTCCCCGGCCGCCCACCACACAAACAAGCACCTCTCCGGAAGATCCGGCATGCCCACAGGAGGAAAACACAACTCACCCAGCCTCTCGGAGGGCAGAGCCAGGCACACCTCCTCCGGGGAAACGAACGCCAGCCCCAGGGACGCACAATCCTTCACATCCGTCCACAAATCCCGGCCCACCTCCGCATAAGCGCTCACGGTCGCATCAAACGCATTCATCGCCACACGCTCCTGTAAGGATTCCACTTCTGGCCGCCCAGGTAATCGTAAAAAGAAAACCCGCTCTTCTCCGGACTCGCCGCCCAGGCCCCCAGCGTCATCATCCCCAGGCGGGGATCCGCCGTAGACCCGGGAAACACGCTCCCGGCCAAACCGCCCAGATCATAACCGGCAAAAAACCCCTGGTCGGCCGTCGTCGAACCGAAAGCCCCCATTCCGGCGCCAATGCTGCCTATCAAAGCCCCGCCAAGCTGAAGCCCCGTGGACACCAGGGCCCCGGAAGCGGCGGACTTATAAGCCGCCGCCTGATTCTGCGCGCTCACCAGCGCGGAATCCCCCTCCCAGCGCTGCATCGCCGCCTCATGGCGCTTGCTCTGGTCGCTGATCGCCGCGCCCAGGGACAAATCGGAAATCTGCTTCTCCAGCACTTCGGCCGCGGCAAGCTCCGCCTGGCTGCCGGAC
>ENA-OYXP01000544-OYXP01000544.1-human-gut-metagenome-genome-assembly--contig:-NODE-544-length-15163-cov-3.938509_pt1 | contig 15163 bp, 13 predicted proteins | sample MGYA00244847_ERZ653426 | MGnify/ENA primary metagenome ERZ653426 (study PRJEB26926, sample SAMN06164979) | human gut metagenome | biome: ENVO:00009003; feature: ENVO:2100002; material: ENVO:00002003...
CAGCGTCAGATGTGTATAAGAGACAGACCTAACAGGAGACAAAAAACATGGCATTATTGGAAATGAAAGGGATCACCAAGCTTTTTTATGGGATCCCTGCCAACGATCACATTGATCTGTCTGTAGAGGAGAGCGAAATTCACGCGCTTCTCGGTGAAAACGGCGCAGGAAAAACAACCCTTATGAATATTCTATACGGCTTGTATCACTGCGACGAAGGCGAGATCTGGTGGAACGGTGTCAAACAGGACTTTCAGAAGCCGCTGGATGCTATCGCCTGCGGCATCGGCATGGTGCATCAGCATTTTATGTTGGTTCGACCGATGACTGTCTTACAAAATATCATTCTGGGAATGAAAGTCGAAAGTTACCCGTTTATAAAGAAAAAAGACATTGCGAAGAAAATCAAAGCGCTGTCACAGAAATACGGCTTGGCCGTGGATGTCGATAAACGGATCGATGAGCTCTCTGTTGGCGAACAGCAGCGTGTCGAGATCCTAAAGGCGCTCTACAGAAACGCAAAGCTTCTTGTTCTGGACGAGCCCACTGCCGTCCTGACACCACAGGAAACAGAGGTTCTGTTCTCTGTTTTGAGATCACTCAAGGAAGACGGACACAGTATCATTCTGATTTCTCACCGGCTTGCTGAGATCATGGAAATTACGGATAAGATCACGGTTCTGCGCAGCGGAAAAAAAATTGACACGCTTGCAACCGCAAAATGTACGGAAGCGCTTCTGTCCCAGCTTATGATCGGCCGACAGATTCGTACAGACAAAATTGAGTATGCCGAAAAGCCGCGTCCGGAGCGTGTATTGGATGTGCGGGGGCTTACGCTTAAAAACCCCAACGGCAGCAAGAATCTTCTGGATCAGGTTTCGTTCTGCCTCCATTGCGGAGAAATTCTCGGTGTGGCCGGAGTGGATGGGAACGGTCAGAACTATCTCGCTGAATTTCTTTGCGGGATTCGCAGACAGGATTCGCAATGCGTTTCTTTCAAAAATCAGTATATTGACAGACTGAACGTGCGGCAGCACTTTGAGCTTGGAATTTCCTACATCCCGGATGACCGTCATCGTGATGGATTGATTCTGGATAAGAGTATCGCAGATAATTTGATCCTGCGTGATTATCGGACTCCAAAAATCTCAAAATTCGGCGTCGTCAACGAAAAGAACGTACTCGACTTTGCACGGGCTGCAATTGAAAAGTTTGACATTCGCGTACACGGACCGGGCGAACGTGCTGGAAATTTATCAGGCGGCAACCAGCAGAAAATCATCCTAGCTCGGGAAATTGGCGATTCGCCCGATCTGCTGATCGCTATGCAACCCACACGTGGACTTGATATCGGCGCATCAAGTTATGTACGGACGTGTATGCAGAACCTCCGAGACCACGGCAAAGGTGTGCTCCTGATTTCGACGGATCTTGATGAGATCATGCAGGTCTCCGACCGGATCGCCGTAATGTATGAAGGGAAAATTATGGGCATTGTAGAAAACTCCGCCGAATTAAAAGCCGAAACACTGGGCCTTATGATGGGCGGCCGCCCTGTGGAGGAGGTTATTGCGGAATGAAGCAAAGGTTTATTAGAATTGCGTCCTCCGTCGCCGCAGTACTGCTGCTTGCTGTTGGATTGATATGGCTCTGCCATGCCGATCCGATTGAGGCGTTCGGATATTTTTGTTATGGGCTGTTCGGTTCGCTTAACGGGTTCGCCGAGATATTCGTAAAGGCAACTCCGCTAATCCTGATGGGATTAGGCGTTTCCATTTCATTTCAAACAGGCTTTTTCAATATCGGTGCAGAGGGGCAGTTTTACATGGGCGCACTGATGGCAACGTTTGTTGCTATCAAGCTTCCAGGGCCGCCATGGTTTCGCTGCATCCTTGCTATATTTGTCGCATTCATATTTGGCGGGGTGTGGGCATTTATTCCTGCGATCTTAAAAAACAGGTGGGGGATCAGTGAAACCGTTAATACGATCATGTTCAACTATATTGCCACGATGTTTGTCGGGATCGCGATCCGCGGTGTTTTGATGGATAGCGCGGATTACCTGCCGCAGAGCGCAAAGACAGACTGTAATCTTCCTCTTCTTCTGCTTCCAACTCGCTTTCACCTTGGTTTTTTTATCGCCGTGGTGATAGCTCTCCTAATCTGGTTCGTTATGTATAAAACAGTGCTGGGCTATGAACTGAAAGTCAGCGGCAGCAACCCGAGAGGCGCATTCTGTGTTGGTATACCCGTCCAAAAAAGCCTTTTAACGGCAGCTATTCTGAGCGGCGGTCTGTCTGGCATTGCAGGCTCTGTTGAATTGCTGGGTGTCCAGCACCGCTTGATGGAGAATCTTTCTGCCGGAAACGGTTTCACCGCGATTCTGATCGCGCTTCTTGCAAAGAACCACCCATTGGGAGTCATTTTGGTTTCAATTTTATATGCCGCGCTGCAAGTCGGTGCAAATACCATGCAACGTCAAATGGGTATCCCGTCATCTATTGTCAGTATTTTGATTGGCTTTATTGTTTTTCTGATCCTATCCAAGGACTTTTGGGAACTGCACACTCGCGCGAAGAAAAAAACGGAGGTGAGTAAGCATGAGTGAACTCCTGCAACTTACATTCTGGGCAACATTTTTATCTGCCGCAGTACGCACAGCGATTCCGATTCTGTGCGCTTCCATTGGCGAAGACATTTCAGAGAAAGCCGGCATCATTAACGTTGGTTTGGAAGCAGTCATGCTGGTTGGAGCTTTTTTTGGGTTTGCGGCAGCCTATTTGACGCACAGCCTGTTCTGGGGGTTCGTCGTCGGTATGCTCGCAGGTATGCTTTTGAGCCTGCTTCACGCATTCCTATCAGTTTACCTGAAGCAGGACCAGAACGTCGCGGGCGTCGCACTGAACCTGCTTGCTACAGGGCTTACCAGCTATATTTTCCAACTGATGGTCAACCGGTATGGGATCCCGCAGATTGAAACATTAAAGAGTGTTCCTATTCCGCTTCTCAGTAAGATTCCTCTGATTGGTGATGCGCTGTTCAATAAGGATATTGTAGTCTATTTTTCATATCTTCTGGTCGTCTTTCTGGTGTTTTATTATAAAAAGACCATCTGGGGTATGTCTCTTTGCGCGGTCGGCGAAAATCCCCGCGCGGCAGACGCCGTTGGCATTTCCGTATATAAGAATCAGTACATGGCAGCTGCCGTCAATGGGTTGCTAGGCGGCCTCGGCGGTGCATACCTGCTGCTTGGGCAGCTTGGTATCTTCTTTGAAAACATTACTGCAGGCCGCGGCTATATCGCTCTGGCGGTAGTAGTATTTGGCCGGCGCAATCCCATAGGAATCCTTTTGGCTGCACTTTTTTTCGGCGCAGCGGAGGCTTTTCAGTTCCGACTGCAGATTTTGGGGATATCGCTCCCGATTCAGGTCTTTACAGGGTTGCCATATGTTCTGACTGCGCTCTCACTGCTGCTTGTCGCACGAAGCAAAAGAGACGGTACGCCTGCTGCCTTGGGAGTTGCGTATGATCGCATGTCCCGATAAGAAAATCACAGAGAGGTTTTTTATGAATACATCTATTTTTGCACTGAAGGGGCATATTATCCACACCCCGACCCCGAAAGGGTTTGAAATCTTCGAGAACTCCTACGTTGTCTGTAAAAAAGATACCGTCATCGGCATATTCAAGGATTTGCCAGAGCAATATCAGGCGATCCCCGTTTTTGATTATTCGGGAAAGCTGATCATTCCAGGTATGGCGGATATTCATCAGCATGCACCGCAATATGGCTTTCGCGGGTTAGGAATGGCTCTGGATTTGGATAGTAATTGGAACACTTGGTTCATGCAGTACTCTTTACCGGAGGAACGCCATTTCAACGACCTGAACTACGCTGAACTGGCATATGAAAAATTCACAAATGACCTGCTTAGATCTACTACGACCAGAACGTGTACGTTTGCAACGATCCATCGCCCCGCGACAGAGCTTCTGATGCAGAAGCTTGCTGATAAGGGATTTGCGGCATATGTCGGCAAGCTGAATATGGATCGAAATTCCATTGAAGGATTGCAGGAAACAACGGAAGAATCTCTGCGGGAAACTAGAACATGGCTTGAGAACACATGCGAAAAATACGAATACGTTAAGCCGATGATCACGCCTCGATATATACCATCCTGCACAGATGCCTGTATGGAAGGTCTGCAGGCTCTCATTCATGAATTCGGTGTTCCTACTCAATCCCATTTAAGCGAAGGCTTGGACGAAATTGAATGGGTCAAGCAGTTAAAACCGGAAATCTCTTTTTACGGACAGGCCTATGATATGTACGATATGCTGGGTTCGGTCGTGCAGAGCGTACAGGCGCATTGTGTCTTCCCAACACCGGAGGAATTTGAATTAATGTCTAGAAGGAAAAAGCTCTGGGTTGCGCATTGCCCACAAAGCAACATGAACGCAAACGGCGTTGCAGCGCCGATCCGCAGGTATCTGGACGCTGGAATCCATGTCGGTCTTGGTACGGATATTGCTGGCTCGAATACGCTGAGTATGTTCCGCACAATCTCGGATACGATTGTCGCCTCCAAAATCTATTGGAACAGCATGGAAAGAAAAGGAGATCCGTTCGCCGAGAAGACTTACTTGACCGTTTCTGAGGCGTTTTACCTTGCCACAAAGGGCGGTTGCTCATTTTGGGGAAAAGCCGGCAGTTTTGAAGAAGGCTCTCTTTTCGATGCCGTTGTTATTGACGATGCGCCTTTGTGGGATTTCAATAACAGAAGCCTCCGTCAAAGAATCGAACGAGTGGTATTCCAAGGAGACGAGCGGCATACGGTTGCCAAATTTATTAATGGCCGAAAGGTTTACGGATAAGCCGCACACCGCTGCGAACCCGAAAGCATCTGAATATCTGAGTCTTTTTTCTAAAATCAATCGCCACCTCTTTCATTTCAAAAAGAGGTGGCGATTAATCTTATAGTCAATAAACGTTGTATTTGAAAAGAACTGGGAGCACATAATTGGGCGATTCTCCGCATCGAAACACAGGCTACGCATATATAAAAGTGGAATATCTTCGGGTGGATGAAACCGGCGGATATGCGCTAAGGAATCTTTATCGACTGTCCCAAGCTTCAACTCGTCTCGGTTTGACCAAATTCCCATGGAATGAAAGAACGCCATTCGCAAATCTGCGTCGGGGTCATACGCTACATTCCATTCTTCCTCCGTTGAAAGAAATTTAGATGGAAAACAATCTTCCAGTAAAACTGTAAAGTGCCCGTCTGCTCGGAACAGCAGATACCGCAGGATGATCTCCTCCTGTTCCGAAATCTCCAAGATTGGGGCATAATAACCGCCGGCGGGTTGACGGATGATCGTTACGGGATCGCAGGATGGAAGAAAGCCTTTCGCCCTGATCATTGACTGAATGTCAAAAAAATACAGAAGGTTTTCTTTTTCATTGACCGGAGGATTCAAAAGATAGGTCCCGCTTCCTTTTTTTCGAATTAAATAGCCTTCAAATTCCAGCTTTTGAAGAACCTCTCTGATTGTCGCTCTGCTGACGTGATAGTGCTCCGCCAGCTTCAACTCAGATGGAATCTTCTGCCCTTTTTTCGCTGTGGAAAAAAAGCGAATCATGGACTCATGGATTTGAATCTGGTTGGTTGCACGAAACAGGTGCGACGACATGTCTGATGACAGTTCTTCTGCAAGCGCTGCTTTCTGCCGCTTAATCACGATAACCCCTTTCTATATCTATGTCGCTGCCAAGATAATTACACAAATATTTGCTGCAAAACAGAACGAGTAAGCACGTAATCCTTGACTGCCCGCTGCGCACCTTTACCGGCGGTCATCATTTTCGTGACCTCACGAAAATAATCCGATACTTCTATTCCGCTGGTTTTGCAAGAATCAATAGCATGCCCGATTGCCTTATCAAAGTTTTCCCATCGTTCATAGCCGAGAAGCGGCATGAGATCCCGTGCATACCAGAATTCAATATGTGCCTCCTGGTCACTATGTATTACAAGGTCAAATTGTTCTTTGCTTTGACTAACTTTTTTTCCCTTTATTTTACCTCCGTTACATTCGCCGTAAGCACTTCGTCCAGCAAATCTCTCACTTTTACAGAAACGGACACGCTTTTTCCTGCTTTCGACAGCGAGAAATTTCCATGCGTAGAATGGCAGCTATCGTTTTCTGACCGAAGTCGTCGAGTAAGGTCTTTCGGTCGTTCAGGGGATATGGTTCTCATACCTCGTTTTGGATTTCTCTTTCATTGTATTGCTGAGAACGAATTTCGTCAAGGCATTCCCAAGAATCAGTTCTATAAATATTACAACCGTATAAATTCCCATAAAAAGCCTTTCGCTTTGCTATTGACGCAGACAATGAAGCGTGATAGTCGCCGTCATAGGCTTCGGTCTCCTCGTTCCATGCGCGGCCGGTCCAGCCGTCGCTGATGATCTGCGTGCGGTAGATGCCGTAGGTGCTGAGGAAGAATGCCTTGCGCAGGTAATCCGTGCCGATGGCCCAGACCTTCTTGCCGTCGGGGCTGGTGATGCCTTGGTGGTAACGACATTCTTTACGTTCACAAGGCCAGCGCCCTGTTCGCGCGGAGAGAACTCCGCGCCGGTGCTGTTGGTGCCGGGCACGGCAGATTCTTTCTCTGATCGCCGAGCAGCAGACCGAGATGCTTTCCCAGCCGGAGACGCTGCGGCATCTGATCGCGCTCACGCTCAACCGCGGCTCGGAGCTTCCGCCGGAGGTCTATTTCGAGCGATACCAGCAGCTGCTTGCCCTCTGCACCCCCGTCATTCAGGCCCACGAGGCGGCGCTTCAGGCCGAATTCGACGCTGCCGCCGCGCAGACGCGGGCGGCGCTGGCCGGGGAACCCACAGACTTCATGCAGCAGTTCGGGATGCAGCATCTTGCGCTCGACCAGATGGTCGTCTGCCCCAGCGCCGCTTTTTTCAACGGCATCGGCCTGTCTCCCGCCACGATCTCCCACCACATGAGCTCGCTCGTGTCCGCCGGGTTCTTCCACGTGGACAAGCAGAACCCGCGCGGCTTCAACCTTGAGGCTGCGCGGGTCCTGTTTTGGCGAAAGAAATCCCGCAAACAAGTGACCGGCTTGTCTGCGGGGGATTCTTTATCAATATGAGGGGAAAATGAAAAAGTGTTTATCGCTTCTTGCAGGATTATCATAGCAAGGGTTTATTAAAAAACTTAGAGGCAAGTTTTTAAATAACTATTAAATTCGAAACTTCTTTTTTCGATCAAATGTTTACAAAAATATCACAATTTTCGGCCCTGCTCCCCCTTGACAAATTCCGGGTACAGGACTATGATGAAGCCAAAATGAATTAGCACTCATGAATATAGAGTGCTAACGCTGGAAGAAGAGGTGTGAACTATGAACGCACAGAACTATACGCAGAAATCTCTGGAGGCCATTCAGGCCGCCCAGAAGCTGACCATTGAAAACCAGAACCAGCAGATCGAGCAGATCCATCTGCTGGCCGCGCTTTTGAAGCAGGAAAACGGCCTTGTGCCGCAGCTGCTGAAAAAGATGGGCGTGACGCTTGAAAGCTTTGAGGCTGCGGTGGACGCGGAGCTGGCGAAGCTGCCGCGCGTGACCGGCTCGGGCCGCGAGGCGGATAAATATTATGTTGCGCGCGCCGTCGACACGGCGCTGAACAGCGCGGAGGACATCGCGAAGCAGATGAAAGACGAATATGTCTCCGTCGAGCATCTGTTTTTGTCCCTGATCGAAAACGCGGACGCGGTGCTGAAAAGCCTGTTCCGTCCGTACCAGATCACGAAGGAGGCCTGCCTGCAGGCGCTGCAGTCGGTGCGCGGCAGCCAGCGCGTGACGTCCGACACGCCGGAGGATACGTATGAGGCGCTTGCCAAATACGGCACGGATCTGGTCAAGCGTGCACGGGAGCAGAAGATGGACCCGGTCATCGGCCGTGACGACGAGATCCGGAATGTCATCCGCATCCTGTCCCGCAAGACGAAGAACAACCCCGTTCTCATCGGCGAACCGGGCGTCGGCAAGACGGCCATCGTCGAGGGCCTTGCGCAGCGGATCGTCGCGAACGAGGTGCCCAAGTCTTTGCAGGACAAAACGATCTTCTCGCTCGATATGGGCGCATTGATCGCAGGCGCAAAGTACCGCGGTGAATTTGAAGAGCGTCTGAAGGCCGTGCTGGCCGAGGTCAAGAAGTCCGAGGGCCGCATCATCCTGTTTATCGACGAGCTGCACACCATTGTCGGCGCGGGCAAGACCGAAGGCTCGATGGACGCAGGCAATCTGCTAAAGCCGATGCTCGCGCGCGGCGAGCTGCACTGCATCGGCGCGACGACGCTGGACGAATACCGCCAGTATATCGAAAAGGACCCCGCGCTTGAGCGCCGGTTCCAGACCGTTCTGGTGCAGGAGCCGACGGTGGAGGATACCATCGCCATCCTGCGTGGTCTGGAGTCCCGGTACGAGGTCTTCCACGGCGTCAAGATCACGGACAACGCGATCATCGCCGCCGCGACGCTCAGTAACCGCTATATTACCGACCGCTTCCTGCCCGACAAGGCTATCGACCTCATTGACGAGGCCTGCGCCATGATCCGCACGGAAATGGACTCCATGCCGACCGAGCTGGACGTCATCAACCGCAAGATCATCCAGATGCAGATTGAGGAAGCAGCGCTCAAAAACGAGGACGATGAACTTTCCAAGGCGCGTCTGACGGAGCTGCAAAAAGAATTGGCTGAGCAGCGCGAGACGTTCAGCACCATGAAGGCCAAGTGGGAAAATGAGAAGAACGCAATCGGCCGCGTGCAGCAGCTGCGCGAACGCATCGAGCAGATCAACCGCGATATTGAATCTGCCGAACAGAGTTACGATCTCGAAAAGGCCGCGAAGCTGAAGTACGGCGATCTGCCCGAAGCGAAAAAGCAGCTGGAGCAGGAGGAACGGCTGGCGCAGAGCGGCAAGGAGACGAGCCTGCTCCGCAACAAGGTCACGGAGGAGGAGATCGCCAAGATCATCGAGCGCTGGACGGGTATCCCGACCGCAAGACTGATGGAGGGCGAACGCGACAAGCTGCTGCATCTCGAAGATACGCTGCACAAGCGTGTTGTCGGCCAGGATGAGGCCGTGCGCGTCGTCTCTGAGGCTATCCAGAGAAGCAGAGCAGGCATTCAGGACCCGAACCGGCCGCTCGGCTCGTTCCTGTTCCTTGGCCCCACGGGCGTCGGCAAGACAGAGCTTGCCAAGACGCTGGCAGAGGCGCTGTTTGACGATGAAAAGAATCTGGTGCGCATCGATATGTCGGAGTATATGGAGAAATTCTCCGTGTCGCGTCTGATCGGTGCGCCTCCCGGATATGTGGGCTACGAGGAGGGCGGCCAGCTGACCGAAGCCGTGCGCCGCAGACCGTATTCCGTCATTCTGTTTGACGAGATCGAAAAAGCGCACCCGGACGTGTTCAACATTCTGCTGCAGGTGCTCGACGACGGCCGCATCACCGACTCGCAAGGCAGAACCGTGGACTTCAAGAACACCATCATCATCCTGACCTCGAATCTCGGTTCGCAGGCCATTCTGGACGGCATCACGCCGGAGGGTGAAATTTCGGAGGCTGCGAAGAACGAGGTGCAGGCGCTCCTGCGCCGCAGCTTCCGCCCGGAATTCCTGAACCGGCTGGACGAGATTGTGTTCTATAAGCCGCTGTCGAAGGAGAATATCACCGGCATCATCGATCTGCAGATCGCGGCGCTTAATAAGCGCCTTGCCGACAAGCAGCTCAAGTGCGAGCTGACCCCGGCGGCAAAGAGCTTTGTCATCGACGCGGCCTATGACCCGCAGTTCGGCGCAAGACCGCTGCGCCGCTACCTGCAGCACACGGTCGAGACGCTTCTTGCGCAGCGCATCCTGCGCGGCGATGTGCTCCCCGGTCAGACGCTTGTCTGCGACGAGCAGAACGGCGAGCTGGTCATCAGCGCGAAATAAAATACAAACGCCCTGCCGCAGCTCTCTGCGGCAGGGCATGAAAAACTCCGGGCCTTTCAGGCCCGGAGTTTTTTACGGTAAGACGCATGGCAGGACTGCACACCCTTCTCCGAATGGATGCTACACCCGTTACCCGGACAGCCAGCTCCGAAACGGCAACCTTGCGGCACACAGGGTAGACTGCTTAGTGCTGCTTGGTTCCCCACCTGACACGGTTCACAGAGCCCTATTGCGCAAGACCAGATCTTCAACACCGCTTATCCGGGTCAGACGACACAGCATACACCCTCGGTCGGGAATTCCTCCCCGCTGTAGCGGATTGCGGGTAACAGGGCACCGCTATCTCCCCAAGTAGTGCAGCCTTGCCATACGTCTCGCCGTTTTGCGTTCAGTCAAGCTTGCTCTCGACAAAATCGACCAGCTCACCGACGGTCGCGATCTTTTCCTCCAGCTCCAGATCGACGCCGAGCTGCTCTTCCAGATCCATGACCATCTCGACGGTATCCAGCGAATCGACGCCGAGGCTTTCGAACGTGGTGTCGCGGGTGATCTCGTCTGCCGGAATATCGAGCTGCGAGGCAAGATACGCCTGAATCTTCTCAAACATCTTGAATTCCTCCGTTGTTACGGTTTCAAATTGCATAAGACTATGATACGAATATTTTCCCGGTTGTCAAGCATAAAAGTGTAAATATTCTGTGTTTTCAAAATTCTTTCATGGCAGGTCCTGCCTTCTTAGTTCAAAAAGTCGCGCAGCTTCTTGCTTCTGGACGGATGGCGCAGCTTGCGCAGGGCCTTGGACTCGATCTGGCGGATGCGTTCGCGCGTGACGTCGAACTCCTTGCCGACCTCCTCAAGCGTGTGCGGCTTGCCGTCGGTCAGACCGAAGCGCATCCGCAGCACCTGCTCCTCGCGCGGGGTCAGCGTGGACAGGACCTCCTCAAGCTGTTCGCGCAGCAGCGTGTAGGACGCCTCCTCCGACGGCTGCGAGGCCTCGTCGTCCTGAATGAAGTCGCCCAGATGGCTGTCCTCCTCCTCGCCGATCGGCGTTTCGAGGGAAACCGGCTCCTGCGCAATTTTCAGGACTTCCTCGACCTTGCTCTCCTCAATGTGCAGCTCGTCCGCGATCTCCTTCGTCGTCGGCTCACGGCCCAGCTTCTGCACCATGGAGTGCGACGTGCGCAGCACACGGTTGATCGTCTCGACCATGTGCACCGGAATGCGGATCGTACGCGCCTGGTCGGCGATGGCGCGGGTGATGGACTGCCGGATCCACCAGGTTGCATAAGTGGAGAATTTATAGCCCTTCGTATAGTCAAATTTTTCAACAGCCTTCATCAGGCCCAGATTGCCCTCCTGGATGAGATCGAGCAGCTGCATCCCCCGGCCCACGTAGCGCTTTGCGATCGACACGACGAGACGCAGATTGGCCTCAGACATACGCTTGCGTGCGTCCTCGTCGCCCTCGGCCATTTTTTTCGCGATCTCCTGCTCCTCCTCAGGCGTCAGGAGCTTGATGCGGCCGATCTCCTTGAGGTACATCCGCACAGGGTCGTCCAGCTTGGCGTTTTCCACGTCCTCGGGCAGCGCCTCCGGCTCGTCCAGATCCGCGGGCAGGCCCTCGTCCTCGATGGCCTGCATTTCACTGAGCGTGGGGTTGTCCATATCAGCTGTGCCGATGAGGTCCAGCACGTCGGAGACGTCGATCTCGATGCCGGCCTGCTCAAGAATGTCATAGAAGCGCTCGGTCTGGTCCTGCGTGGCGTCCACGTCGTCGAGCGTTTCAACCAGATGCTTGGAGGAAACCTTTCCGGTCTTTTTCGCCTCGGTAATCAGCGCTTCGAGCTTTTGGCGGTTTTCTGCCGTGAGATCCATCTTCTGCAGAAGTTCCAATTCTTTTCCCATTGCTTACCCTCCATACTGTTTTGTTGATTTCATCTGTTCGGCCAGCAGCCGCAGATTTTCCTCCGAGCGCGTCAGGCTCCGACCCTCATATTCTTCCTGGATCACGCGCAGATAATCCGCGAACGCTTCATCAGAAACGGGAGCGGTGTCCCGGCTCATCACATAGGACAGGTGCGCCATTTCCTCCGGCGTGAGATCCGGCCCCAGCGCGGCAAGCGAAACGGGCCGCCCGGACTGTACGCGCTGGCGCAGGTCGGCCAGCACCCGGCCGAACAGGTCGACCGAAAACGCCTCCGCCGGGAGCTTCACGTTCGCGATCAGCTCCGGCTCACGCAGGAGCGTGCAGATCAGGCCCTCCTCGGCGGTCGCGGAACGGAGATTGTCATAGCGGACGGCGCGGGTCTTCGGCGCACGCTGGCGCGCGATGTCCAGCTCCTGCGCCTCCTGCTTTTTCTGCTCGATGGCGCGGGCCTTGCGGTAGGCCTTTTTGATTTCCAGCTGCATGGCCTCCGGCGTGATGCCGGCGGCCTCTGCCGCGCGCCGTCCGTAGACCTCGCGCTGTACCGCGTTCGGGAATGTGGCGATGAGCGCGGCGGCCTGATTCAGAAATTCCACGCGCTGATCGTCGAGCGTCAGGTCGTATTTGCGCTTGAGGCTGTCCAGCCGGTACTCCGCCTGATTCTGGCAGGCGTCCAGCAGCACCTCAAAGCGCTGCGCGCCGTATTTTTTCAAAAACTCATCCGGGTCCTTCGCGCCCTGCATCCGCAGGACGCGCACCTGAATGCCGGTCTTTTCGAGCATGGGGATGGCGCGGCGCGTGGCGTTCTGCCCGGCCTCGTCGCCGTCATAGGTCAGAATGACCTGATTGGTGTACTTGGCGAGGATATTCGCGTGCTCCTCCGTCAAGGACGTGCCGAGCGACGCGACGGCGCAGTCGAACCCGTACTGGTGCAGCGCGATGGCGTCCATATAGCCCTCGGTCAGGATGATGCGGCCCTGCTTGCTCTTACGGGCGATGTTGAGCGCGAATAAATTCTTGCGCTTGTTGAAGATGATTGTTTCGGGCGAGTTCAGGTATTTCGGCGTGGAATCGTCCATCACGCGGCCCCCGAAGCCGATGATATTGTTCCGGATGTCGATGATGGGGAACATGAGCCGGTTGCGGAACCGGTCGTACACGCCGCCGTTTTTGCCCCGCAGGGAAAGCCCCGCGTCGACCAGCTCGTCGAGCTTATAGCCCTTTTCCTTCATCGCGTCCGTAAGCTCCGCCCACGCGTTCGGGCTGAAGCCGAGGCCGAAGCGTTTAACGGTTTCCATGCTGAGCGCCCGCTTTTGTATGTACGCCTGCGCCTCGGTTCCGACGGGGGAGAACAGCTGCTGGCGGAAGAACCGCGCCGCGTCCTTGCACAGCGCCCAGAGGCGCTCCTGCTTCTGGTACTGCGAGCGATAATTCTCGTCCTCCGGGACCTCAAGGCCCGCGCGCTTTGCAAGAAACCGCACCGCGTCGGGATAGTCCAGCCCCTCGATCTGCATGATGAAGTTGACCACGCCGCCGCCCGCGTGGCAGCCGAAGCAGTAATAAATCCCCTTGTCCGGCGAGACGGAGAACGACGCGGTCTTTTCCGAGTGGAACGGGCAGAGCCCAAAGAGGTTCGAGCCACGGCGCGTCAGGCTGACATACTGCCCCACGACCTCATCGATGGGATTGCGCTCGGTGAGCGCGTCCAGAAACGGCTGCGGAAACGCCACGGGATCGACCTCCTTTCAGAATGTGTGGGCATCTGCCCCTGCAAAAATCGCGCGCAGCAGCGACTCAGCGCACCTGCCACGTCGCGGGGATAAACAGCTCCGAATACTTATGGACCGCGTAGCGGTCGGTCATGCCGGCAATGTAGTCGCAGACGATGCGCTCCATGCCGTCAAAGTCCAGCTGCGGGAGAAAATCCGGCGGCAGCCTTTCGGGGTTTTTCATGTAATACTCAAACAGCCTGCACAGCATATCCTTCGCCTTCGATTCCTCACCCTTGGCGACGGGATTCGTATAGACGCGGGCAAACATGAACGTGCGCAGCTGATCCATGGCCTGCGCCACGTCCGGCTGCATACCGAGCGTGCCGGTCAGCATCGTGTTTTCGATCATGTTCTCGACCAGCGTGTTGATCCGCTGTGAATGCGAGTGGCCGAGAATTTCCGCGATCTGCGCCGGGATATCGGCCTCGGTCAGGATCCCGGCGCGCATGGCGTCGTCGATATCATGGTTAATGTACGCAATGCGGTCGGACGTGCGCACGATCTGGCCCTCGAGCGTCTCGGGGATAAAGTCTCCCGTGTGGCCGAGAATGCCCATGCGCACCTCATAGGTCAGGTTCAGTCCCGCGCCGTCGCGTTCGAGCTTGTCCACCACGCGCAGCGACTGCTCGTTGTGGCGGAAGGGCTTGTCCAGCATACTGGACAGCGCCTTTTCTCCCGCGTGGCCGAACGGCGTGTGGCCCAGATCGTGGCCGTAGGCCGCGGCCTCCGCCAGATCCTGATTGAGCCGCAGTCCGCGGCAGATTGTCCGCGCGATGCGCGCGACCTCCAGCGTGTGGGTCATGCGGGTGCGGTAATGGTCGCCCTCCGGCGATAAAAACACCTGCGTCTTGTGCATCAGACGGCGGAAGGATTTGCTGTGGAGAATGCGGTCGGCGTCGCGCTGGTAGCAGGTGCGCACGTCGTTGTCGTCCTCCGGCTCCGGCCGGCCTTTTGTTTCGGCGGCCTTCTGCGCCTGCGGGGACAAAAACTCGTATTCCTCCTGCTCCATCCGTTCGCGCACGTTCATAAAACCCCACCTTACCTTGTCAGAATACCTGTTATTTTTGAATTCCCTGTGGAATTTGCGTGAATTTTCTTTAAAAACTTATCGGATTTTGACGCCGTGCAGTTCCGTCCCTGTCCGTTCCGTGCAGAGGCTTCCGGCAGAAAGTTCCCGCAGAGCAGCGGCAAATGCAGCTTCTTCCGGCTCAGGCAGAAGGACGGTCATGGCGATCTCGGCGCCATAGTCCGTGTCCCGGAGCAGCCCGCCGCGCTTTTCCAGCTCCAGCTTCACGCGCTCAAAGAGCGCATAGGGGCAGTCGAGCCGCAGTACGCTCCACGGGCGAAGCTCGGAAATGCCCGCGTCGTCCAGCGCGTCCTTCGCGGCCTTCGTGTACGCGCGGCAAAGGCCGCCCGCACCCAGAAGAATCCCGCCAAAGT
>ENA-OYXP01000546-OYXP01000546.1-human-gut-metagenome-genome-assembly--contig:-NODE-546-length-15117-cov-35.628535_pt1 | contig 15117 bp, 10 predicted proteins | sample MGYA00244847_ERZ653426 | MGnify/ENA primary metagenome ERZ653426 (study PRJEB26926, sample SAMN06164979) | human gut metagenome | biome: ENVO:00009003; feature: ENVO:2100002; material: ENVO:00002003...
TCCTTTGAGTTTCAACCTTGCGGTCGTACTCCCCAGGTGGATTACTTATTGTGTTTACTCCGGCACGGAAGGGGTCAATCCCCCCACACCTAGTAATCATCGTTTACGGCGTGGACTACCAGGGTATCTAATCCTGTTTGCTCCCCACGCTTTCGAGCCTCAGCGTCAGTAAAAGCCCAGCAAGCCGCCTTCGCCACTGGTGTTCCTCCTAATATCTACGCATTTCACCGCTACACTAGGAATTCCGCTTGCCTCTACTTCACTCAAGAATGTCAGTTTCAAAAGCAGGTTACGAGTTGAGCCCGTAATTTTCACTTCTGACTTGATATCCCGCCTACACTCCCTTTACACCCAGTAATTCCGGACAACGCTTGCCACCTACGTATTACCGCGGCTGCTGGCACGTAGTTAGCCGTGGCTTTCTAAACGGATACCATCATTTTTTTCTCCGTCAACAGAGGTTTACAATCCGAAAACCTTCTTCCCTCACGCGGCGTCGCTGGATCAGGGTTGCCCCCATTGTCCAATATCCCCCACTGCTGCCTCCCGTAGGAGTCTGGGCCGTGTCTCAGTCCCAATGTGGCCGTTCAACCTCTCAGTCCGGCTACTGATCGTCGACTTGGTGGGCCGTTACCCCGCCAACTATCTAATCAGACGCGAGCCCATCTCTAAGCGATAAAATCTTTGGTATCAGGAAGATGCCATCCCGATACATTATGCGGTATTAGCAGTCGTTTCCAACTGTTGTCCCCCTCTTAGAGCCAGGTTGCTCACGTGTTACTCACCCGTCCGCCACTGTTCCGAGGAGCAAGCTCCTCTTCACCGTTCGACTTGCATGTGTTAGGCGCGCCGCCAGCGTTCGTCCTGAGCCAGGATCAAACTCTTTGTTAAATGGTATATTCAAGCTTTCGCTTAAAATATCAAAGTTTGATTGCTCTGCTGAACGCTAACTTGCTATCTATTAGCACGTTATTTTGTGTTCATCCAGAATTTCTTGTTATTCTCTTAAGAATCTCAAGGTAATGTTTTTAATTCTGTACTGTTCAATTTTCAAGGAACTTTGTGCCGCTCTTGCGACAGCTTATTTATTATATCACATTCATTCGAGTTTGTCAAGCACTTTTTTGAAATTTTTTAAATTTCTTTTTTCACAGTTTTGAACTTTTTACCAGTCGGTCACCGTGCTTCCGCCGTTTCTTCCTTCCGGTTTTTTCAGCTCTTCTTCGTACCCTCGACTGCCCTCTTTCTCGCTGTTCAAGCGGTTTCAGGCTTTCTCAAGTACCCTCTGTTTTTGTGCCCTCTCGTTTGAGTGCTTGTCTATTATATCACGCTTTTCGAGCTTTGTCAACAGCTTTTTCATTTTAATTTTGCACAAATGGTTTTAAACTGTTATATTCCCCTATTGTGCAAAATGTAAACAACCACAATATACAGTTTTCTGCTATCAACATTTAGTTATCAACAACCGCATTGCTATATGTTGAAAACTCGTGTGTTCTTTTCGTAATGCAAAAAACAATGCCGCCCTTTAAGGACGGCACCGATAAAAAACCTACTTTTCCTCGTTCAGCTCGGAAATTATTCTGACAAAGCTGTCAATATCATTAAAGTCACGATATACCGAAGCAAATCTGATATATGCCACCTTATCTATATCCTTCAGCCTTCGCAGTACCAGCTCACCGATCTCGTCCGACGATACCTCACGTCTGAACTGGTTCTTCAGCTCCTGTACAATATCCTCAACCATTTTTTCAAGGTCTTCGATCTGTACCGGACGTTTTACTGTAGCTCTCGCAAGCCTGTTTATCAGCTTGTCACGGTCAAAAGGTTCAATGGTATTATCCTTTTTAACAACCATAAGCGGTATTGTTTCCACCATTTCATAGGTCGTAAAACGGCACTTGCACGACAGACATTCACGTCTTCTGCGAATTTTATTTTCCGCAGGGCGGCTGTCTATTACCTTGCTGTCCTCATATCCGCATTCCGGGCATTTCATCTGTTATCCTCGCTTTCGCTCTGATCCTCACGGTTTCCTTTTCCATATTGCTGTATTTATGTATTTTAACACACTTTCGCAGCTTTTTCAAGCGTTTTCTGTAATCAAAGCCCCATCTTATACTTATCGTATATCTTTTTCATATTATTCGCACACGCAGCAAGCTCGTCATAGCTGCTGTAATTCTCACGGTAAAGCTCTACTATCATTGCTTTATCGTAATTTATTTTTTCAAGCTCGCTGAAAAGACGGTTGAAGTTAAAGCTGCCCTTTCCTATCGGCAGGCAATCGCAGCCTGCGTCGCCGTCGCTTACATGAAGATGTACGACCTTGTCGCCTATTATATCCAGAAGCCTGAACGGATCTACATTGCTCCTTCTCGCCTGTTTGAGATCTACAACAAATCTGACCTCGTCGCCGAGCTGTCCGATCATATCCTCGATAAATCTTACACTGCTGCTCTTGCAGTAGCAGATGTTTTCCTGAGCCACCGTAACACCGAATTCTTTTGCAAGGCGGAACAGACGCAGATAACGTTCCATGTACCTTTCATCAGGCACCTTTGAGCTTAGGATAGCTCCGTGCAGAACAAACACACCCGCACCGATCTCCGCCATAACCTCAAAATACCTCTTGTAAATATCTATCAGATATTCGGTTCTGCGTGGATAATCGCCGAATAGGAACAGTGTTTCCATAGGCGAAGAAAACGGATGCATGGATAATACGCTCATCCCGTATTCACCGATGATCCTTCTTAGCTCAACAAGCACCTGCCCTTCAAGCTCGTCTATCGAATTTACGAATATCTCAACATTCTTTACACCCCGCTCGGCAAGCTCATAAAGAGCCTTTTCTGTTTCAAGAGGATACAGACAAGCCGTTGATACGCCAATATCCATTTTCATTACTTCCTTTCTGAAAATCAGCCCGCCAGAGAACAAATGTTCCCTATTATTGATATGATTAGCGGTAATACATACACCGCCGCCAGCACCGCAACAAGCAATGCGTAAACGCCGACCCTGCACAGACCTTCTGCCTTATCGGCAATTGCCGTTATCTTTTTGCGGAATATAATGTACAGCGCCAGTGCCGCAAAGCCTGCAACGCTCAGCACAATACCCGGTTTAAGTCCTTTAGGGCAGAAACTGAATGTTATATCATTTTTGCCTTCCTCCAGCTTTACCGCCATAAAGCCCGACATAGAACGGTATATCTCAGCAGACTTGCCGTTTATCGTCGCAGAAAATCCGCTGTCATACGGCACCGACAAAAACAGCCACTGACCGCTCTTTGCGTTGTCTGCCGTTCCGCTTATATTTCCTCCGTCAACCTTAAGGTCGGCGGTTTTTGTTTTATTGATAGCTTTCTCCAGCTTATCTAACGACAGCCCGTAAACACCGTAGCTTGAGCAATAAGTGCTTTCGTTTACGTCAACATCTATACTTACCTTCTCATTTTCGAAAGTACCGAGATATAAAAGTCCGTTGCTGTCTTTATTCGGGAACGACAGATCCTGCTTGATGCCGTTTACATATATTGCAAACGAACCGTTGATATGCTCGTTGATATTTCTTGTCACAAGATCAAAGCAATCAAAATACAACGCCTGTTTTTCACCTATATCCAGCTTGTAGCTGAGCGTTGCGATGCGTGTATTGCTCTTGGGCGTGAAATAATATATCCCGTCACGATGTGCATACCGTATATTCTTTTCTCCGGTATGCTCATACTCGGTGAACAGAAGCTCGTTGCCCGTATCAAGCAGATTCTTTGCAAGATATTCCTGTATAACTATGCGTTCCGCCTTAGGAAGCTCCGTACATTGTGACAGATCGCTGTCGGTCACTATTCCGAGCGGAAGATAGTATTCGCTCTCATAGATCGAATAGTTCTTGTCACGATAAATCACAGGCTCTCTTGCACTGAATTTCTCTATATAATATTTTATATTCATAACGGCGTCGGTAAGAGCCGTGCCTCCGTTGCCTGTGACCTCCATCCAGTAGGACGAATAGCCGAGCCGCTTCATCGCAAACATATAATCCTCAGATGTAAGCGAGGTATAATGTGCGATGGTGGGATAGCTCAGTCCGCCTATAAGATTTGCGTCAAAATATTTCTTCGGCCACTGCATCAGCTTCACCCTGTAAAAATCCTCGTCCTCGGGGATTTTTCCTTCAAGCTCTATCGCATTGTTGTACTTGACAGGTGTATATGCCGATGCACCTATATACACGTTTGCGTTGAAAACGCTCTCGGCTACAACAATTACAGCCAGTACAGAACAAACCGATTTGAAAGTGAGCTTCTTGAAAACGCCGAAAGCCATAGTCAGAACATACAGTGCCGTAAATCCGCAGAAGATAATCAAAAGCAGTACGAACGACTCCGAGCTTCCCCACAGTGTCGAAACATACGAATCCAGGTCGTATCTGCAGTTACAGTAGTACCATATCGTAAAACCGAAATAGATAACGCCGGCGGCAGTTATTCCGATAAGATAAGGCTTTTTGTTCTTTTGTGCATAATCATCAGGCTTTGTATGCGACAGCTTCACCGCCGCAAAGGTCAGCATCATAAGCGTAGTCATATAGCCGTACCGCATAGGGAATGCCATATAGTCACCCGTGTGCCACATCTTGTTTATCGGCTCGAAAACTACCGGCAGAAGCGTAAGAAACGAAAGCAGTGCATAGAATCTGCTGTTCTTGCTCTTTCTTCGCAGAAAATACACAATGAAAGCCGCAACGGAAAATCCCGTACAGAAAATAAGCGGCAGATTTGTATATATTCCTGCAAATACCGCAGAATCAAACAGACCCTTGAGTATGTTCGCTCCCCTTGCGGATGAAAGATACTGTACAAAGCTCGGAAGCCATACAACAGCGGAGATCAGCGCCGCTATACCGCAGCCTATGATAAACCTCGGCGCAATGCCCCTTGTACTGCCCTTTTTCCTGTTGAGAAAAATGTAAACGCCGAAATACAGTATCGTGAACAATACCACCATATAGCTGAGATAATAATTCAGCACCAGCATTCCGACAAGGCAGAATATAAGTCCGCCTGTGCGTTTACGCTTTACGAGCGAATTGAACGCTATCAGCAGCAGCGGGAAGAAATACATTACATCGAGCCATACCGTGTTCTGATAGAACAGCATAGAGTAACCGCTGAACGCATACATAACGCTGAAAAGCGCCGAATATGTCACATCCAGCTTTTTATGGCAGGTGCGGAAGTACGCATTTGCGGTTATCGCACAGACAGCCATTTTCATAAGCGTCATAATGTTCATGAACATCATCATGTCCGCTTTGTCGACAAATGCAACAAGAAACGAAAACGGGCTTGATATAAAGAACAGGAACACGCCGAGGAAATTCATTCCGCCGGCATTCTGCCAGTTGAAGAAGAAATCCCCCTTGCCCTCAAGTATGTCCTTGAAGTCGAGCAATAAAGGAAGCACCTGCTGGTGCATATCGCACCATGCGAGCGTTTTATCTCCGAACGGATAAAGCCCGCTGCCCGCAAATACCGCAAGCCCTATGACAATTACCGCTATCGGCGGAATTATCAGCGTCAGCAACAGCTTCGGACTGCGTATAAGTTTACCGAAATGTGTTGTGATTTTTTTAGTAATATCTCTTTTCAAAATATCCTCCGGGATTTTTAAAAATCTCTCCCATTTGGTTTTTATGAATATCTGTCTAAATTCAAAAGCCGCAAAGACTATATGTGCTATGCGGCTTTTATTTTTGATTGAATTATCAGCCGCAGGTGATTATACCATGAGCTTCTTTGTGTCTACCGTACCCTTTGAAGCAAGATTCTTTGTATCCTTCTTGCTTTCGCCGTTTCCTGCATTTGTATAATTCTTGCCGTGCTTCTCCTGCCAGAGTACCCACAGGGGACCCGAGATGCACAGTGAAGAATAAGTACCGCAGATAAGACCTGCCATCATAGGAATAGCAAATGTCATTATCGAGGTTACGCCGCAGATTGCGCATACAACGCAGATTGCGAGTACGGCAAAGGCTGTGGTAACAGTTGTGTTTACAGAACGTGTTATCGACTGAGTGATACTCATATTAACAAGTTCCTTGAGTGAAAGCGAGTTGCCGTAAAGGTTACGGTTCTCTCTGATACGGTCATATACAACGATTGTATTGTTGATAGAGTTACCGAGTACGGTAAGAACAACCGCCATAAAGTTTGCGTCGATCGGGAAACGGCAGAACACGAACACAGCATAAACCATGAAGCAGTCGTGAACAAGGGCTACCAGTGCAAACACACCTGCCGAAAGACCGCCGATTTTCTTGAATCTGAACGCAATATAGATAACGAGCAGTATAAACGAGAACAATACTGCAACAAGGCACTTAAGGAAGAACTCCGTACCTGATGTGGGGTTGACATCCTGGCTGTTTACAAGCGTAAGGCTGTTATCCTTGAAGGTCTGCTGGAGCTTATCCGATAAAGCTGTCTGCTTATCTGCTGTAAGTCCCTCTGAAGACGAGAATGAAATTTCAATGACTTCAAGCGAGCTGTTCATCGAAGAACCTGTAGTTACAGTAACAGCACCGTAATTTTCGCCCTCAACCGTCTTCTTTACCGCATTTGTGTCAATTTCGCCGGTATAGCTGTAGGTCAGCATTGTACCGCCCTTGAATTCAATAGCCATTTCAATGCCGAATATGCAGTTGAAGATAACCGTAATTACAGCAATGACGATCGGTATCAGAAAGAGTACCTTTCTGTATCCTATAAAATCAAATACTTTTTTGTTATTCATTTTGAAGCACCGCCTTCCGTTGCGGCAGCCTTTTCAGCGGCACGCTTCTTTGCAGATTTTCCGCCGTAGAGAGCAGGATTTCTGAATATCTTGAATCTGGAAAGCGACATTGTCATAAGTCTTGTCGCAAATATGCCGAACAGGAAGTTCAGTATTACGCCGACCATCAGAGTATAGCCGAATGAGTAGATAGTACCCTCCGTTGAAGCGCCGAACATAAAGAATACGGGCTTCAGTATAGTAGACGCAAGGCTGTCGGGTGTACCGAAAGCACCCATAAGTATGATAGCAACGATAATCATTGTGATATTACCGTCAAATACCGCACTGAACGCTCTCTTATAACCTGTAGCTATCGCTGTATCTATCGTCTTGCCGCTGTTTATTTCTTCCTTTATACGCTCGCCCGTGATAACGTTAGCGTCAACGCCCATACCTACCGCAAGAATGATACCTGCGATACCGGGAATTGTCAGCGTAAAGCTGTTTGAGAACGGGAAGAAGCCTGTTATAGCGCAGAACGTACCTGCAACCTGTCCGATAAGACCGATAACGGCGACTACACCGGGAAGTCTGTACAGTGATATCATGAATATCATTATAAGTGCAAATGCGATAACGCCGGCGATTGCCATAGCGTCACGGGCACCCGTACCGAGTGTGGGCGAGATAGTGCTGAAGCTCGATGTTTCCAGCTTGAACGGTAACGCACCGCCGTTTATCTGGTCTGCAAGCGCCTTAGCCTCATCAGCCGTAAAGTTACCGCTGATTGTAGCCTCACCGCCGCTGATTTCCTCTTTTACGGTAGCTGTTGAAATGCACTTATCGTCCATGTAGGTTGAAATATATCCCTTTGATGATGCGAGTTTCTTTGTAGCCTCTGCAAACTTCTCCTTGCCGCTGTCCTTCAGCTTTAAGGATACCATATACTCATATTCCTTGCTGTTTCCGCTCTTGAGCTGATATACGGCAGAAGCCTTTTCAACATCCGAGCCGGAAATGATAAGGGGCAGATCCTCGTATGTCTGACCGTTGGAAAGCGATTTTTCCGAGCCTTCTCTGAAGGTGAGCAGTGCGGTAGCACCAAGCTCCTTTACAGCCGCTTCCGGATCAAAGCTGTCATCCTCAGCCTGCCACGGGAAACGCACGATTATCTTATCGCTGTTATAATCAACATAAACCTCATAGTCTGTTATGTTGTTTGCAACAAGTCTTGTTTCAACGATCGACTTTGCTGCATCGACCTCTTCATTGGTCGCATCGTAGTCTGCCGGTGACGTAAATGTAACGTCAACACCGCCTCTGATATCAATACCCCAACGAATATCACTTACACCTCTTATAATAGTGGTCGTGAAATCGCCGTACTGGGTATGAACACCGAAAAATACTATGCCTGTAAATGCCAGTATAACCGCCAGCACTATAAAGAACACAGGCTTTGCCACTCTTTTCAAATGTTTCACTCCGTTTCTGTGCCTCAGCACATCCTGTTAATTTATACATTACAGTATTATACTATAATGATTTCGATTAGTCAAGAAATAGTAAAGAATTTCTGCAATTTTCACAATCCGTTCATTATACGGAAAGCTCAGCCTTTTCTCCGAGAACGTCCTTGTTCTTTTCAAGGACAGGCTTTATGCACCTGTCAAGGAATGCAGTCACCTGGCTTGCGCTTCTGCCCGTGTAATTTTCGGGAATGAGCTTTGCCTCGATTTCTTCCTTTGTAGTCATGAAGTCGGGATCTGCGGCGATTCTGTCAACAAGGTCGTTTTCTCCGCCCTCCTCCTTGATGACCTTACCTGCGGCAATGCTGTGCTGTCTTATCTTCTCGTGAAGCTCCTGTCTGTTTCCGCCCTTCATAACTGCGTCCATCATAATGTTTTCCGTTGCCATGAAAGGAAGCTCCTTCATTACTCTTGCACGGATGACCTTAGGATATACGACCAGTCCGTTTGTGATATTCAGCATAATGTTCAGTATAGCGTCTGTTGCAAGGAATGCCTCCGCTACTGCGATACGCTTGTTCGCACTGTCGTCGAGCGTTCTCTCAAACCACTGCGTGCCTGCCGTAAACGCAGGATTAAGAGTATCTATCATAACATATCTTGAAAGCGAGGTTATTCTCTCCGCTCTCATCGGGTTTCTCTTATAAGGCATAGCCGAAGAACCGATCTGATTCTTCTCGAAAGGTTCTTCCATCTCCTTGAAGTTTGCAAGAATACGCAGATCGTTCGAGAACTTTGAACAGCTCTGTGCAATACCGCCCAGTACGTTTACTATTCTGCTGTCAACCTTTCTTGAATAGGTCTGACCGCTTACGGGTACGCACTGCTTGAATCCCATTTCCTCAGCTATCATCTGCTCCAGCTTTTCTATCTTTTCCTCATCTCCGTGGAACAGTTCCATAAAGCTCGCCTGTGTGCCTGTAGTACCCTTCTGACCGAGCAGCTTCAGATTACCCATCTGATACTCAAGATCCTCAAGGTCCATCAGAAGCTCGTTCATCCACAGTGTAGCACGCTTGCCTACGGTAGTCAGCTGTGCAGGCTGTAAATGTGTATATGCAAGACAGGGCATATCCTTATATTTATCCGCAAAAGAAGCGAAGTTCGAAAGAACGTTCACGAGCTTTCTGTGTACTATCTTCATAGCGTCACGCATTACGATAACATCGGTGTTGTCGCCTACATAACAGCTTGTAGCGCCTAAATGAATTATGCCCTCAGCTTTAGGACAGCACTTTCCGTATGTATGGACGTGCGCCATAACATCGTGGCGGAGCTTCTTCTCCTCCTCAGCCGCATAAGCAAAATCAATATCATCAATATGCGCCTCAAGCTCGTCAACCTTTTCCTGTGTTACCTGCTCAAGTCCGAGCTTCATTTCCGCTCTTGCAAGCGCTACCCACAATCTGCGGAATGTCGAAAACTTCTTCTGTGCGGAGAATGTAAACTGCATTTCCTCACTTGCATATCTCGTACAGAAAGGGCTTTCGTAAGTTTCATAATTTGTCATTATAAATAACCGTCCTTTTCATCGGATTTTTTACTTTCCTGTGTCATCTGTATCTGCCGCCTGTATCTTTGACGCATACAGCGCTTCATCTGCACATACCGACACATTTTATATTGTATCACAAATTGTCCGTGTTCGCAATAGCAAACGTCATTTTTTCTCAAAACTCACCTTTCCGTATATCATTCAGCCGCTCCGCTTCACCCTACGGCAACATCGACCACAACCGCTCCGCTTCACCCTACGGCCACATCGACCACAGCCACTCCGCTTCACCCTACGGCAACATCGACCACAGCCGCCCTCCTTCACCCTACGGCAACATTGACCACAGCCGCTCCGCTTCACCCTACGGCCACATTGACCACAGCCCGTCATTTCGCACAACAAAGCCGTTTGAACAGCTCTTCCGAAAATTTTTCGTATTTTTTTAAAAAAGCCCTTGACAAATACCCGAAAACCGTGTATAATGTTTACTGTTATCTGGGTGTGGCGCAGATTGGTAGCGCGCTACCTTGGGGTGGTAGAGGCCGCAGGTTCAAATCCTGTCACTCAGACCAGTTAAAAACCGCTTGATTGTCAAAATCAAGCGGTTTTTTGTTTGCCGTTTTAGCCCCGACATATGCAGGCTCTGCGGATATATTCTATTAAATTATAAAACGTTCCACCCGACATCTCCTGCCTATACACTTATTCAAACCGTTTCGCTTTCTTTTTCCTTTTCTCCGTCTGTATACCGCCGGTCGCCGTTCTCCCTGTCATATGCCTTCACCGAATATTCGCTGACATTCTTTACCGTTTCACCGTCTATCTGCAGTGCGGCAGGCGAATCAAACCGCACTGTGATTTCCTTTCCGGTCAGTACCTCTACCATCTCGGTATGGCTGATATGCTCCCCCTTGAAGATTGAAGGGAACACCATAAGCGTTTTCAGCTTTCCACTGCCGTGCATCACAACAACCGACAGCTTCCCCTCGGGATTGTTTCTGTCCTGTTGCGGAGCGGTCATCATACCGCCGCCGTAAAACCTGCCGTTCATTGTCGGTGCTAGCCATACCTTCTTATAGCTGTACTCCCTGCCGTCAACGTTTATAACCGCATTCGCCGGCCTGAAATGAAACAGCAGACCTTTAACCGCAATAGATGTATAATTTATCGGCTTGTCGGATTTTTCTCTCAGCTCGTCGCCCTTTTCACAGCAATATCCGTCAATACCGTAGCCTATGGCATTGATAAACCGTGAGCTTTTGCCGTTTACCGTTACGATCGGCAGATTTCTGACATATTCATTTATTCTTACAGGCTCACAGCCCTGCTCCTTGCCGAGATCACGCAAAAAATCATTTCCGCTTCCCGTACCGTAATAATACAGCGGATTCTCATAAGGATACCCGTCGCTGTCGTTTATAAAACGGTTAAGCGTACCGTCACCGCCGCACAGCACAATATCGCTTTCGGACGAAATACTGTCAAAAAATGTGCCGTACCCGCTTATCTGCGTCATATTGCAATATTTCAGTTCATCGTCCTTGTATATTTCCGTCAGCTTTTTCGCAAGCTCTGTTCCTTTTCCATTGCAAGATAAAGGATTATACAGTATGTATTTCACGCTCATATATGCCTCTCCTTAAAACCGACAGCCGATTGCTTATGATGTTATCGGTCTTTTAGTCTTTTGGTATAGTATAACAAATTTAAACGGATTTTGCAATATATTGTTGTAATTTGTCAACACGTTGGATGAAAAATTGTATAAGTTGTTGCTTGTAAGCGTCCTTGCGTTTGCGGTCGTTGGGGTCGGCGCATCTGTGCATCGACAGCCATTTGTGCCGTTGCATCGTGCAACGGCTTTGTGTGGCTGTCTTTATGCATCCTTGCATAACGACTTTGTGCGACCGCTATCGTGCATCCTTTGCACGTTTATGAACGCTCTGTTGGTTTCGCATCCTTGCGAAACTTTGGGCGTTCATTTTATAAGGCATCCATGCCTTACCCGCAAGTTGCGGGTTCTCCCTCCCGCCGCACCAAAAATAATACCCCGCTTGTTGAGCGGGCGAAAGTGTAGCGGGGTGTCGAATTGCGGTCGTTTGGGTCGCTGCATCGTGCAGCGACTCTGTGCGACCGCTATCGTGCATCCTTGCACGACCCGCACCGTGCGAGTTCGCCCCCCCCATCACCAAAAAAAGCAGGGTTATGCCTGTTTAGGCATAGCCCTGCTTTTTTGGTGCCGATGGCGGGGGTCGAACCCGCACGGTATTGCTACCAACGGATTTTGAGTCCGTCACGTCTGCCAATTCCATCACATCGGCTTATTAAAATGTGTTGTAAAACCGCACTGCATAACGGTAATAACGATTTCACAGTTTGATTATTATATCATAGCGGTAAAATGTTGTCAATAGATTTTCACTATTTTCCAAAATAATTTAGTGTTTTTTTATAAAAAGCCCTTGACAATTTGTTGAAAATGCCGTAAAATTAATATCGAGTAAATATCTATTATAACTCAGGAAAGTCGGCTGTCTTGCAAATTTTCACCAATAAAAGACAGGACGATCCGCTTATTTTACATATATACAATTAAATGTTGAAATGTAAAATCAGCCGTGCAGGCGCTTATGCAGTTTTGCGGCGGCGTGACACGGCAATTCAGAAAAGGAGGAACGCTAACCCATGGAAGTGTGGCTTGCAGTTACACTCTGTGCGGCGGCATTCGTAGTCGGAGCGGCGATATTCGGTTTTGTTATGTACAAAATGGGTATCGAGCATAGAAAAAAGACGGCAGAAGCGCAGATAGAATCTGCCGAGAAGGAAGCAAGCAGGATAGTATCCGAGGCTAACGAAAAAGCTCAGGCAACAAAGAAAACCGCACTGGTTGAGGCTAAAGACGAGATCTTTAAACTCAAAGAAAACAACGAAAAAGAAATTCAGAAACTCAAAAGCGAAACCGAAAGAGAACTCAAGGAACGCAGAGCAGAGGTAACACGCTCTGAAAGAAGACTTCAGCAGAAAGAGGAGAACCTCGACAAGAAGAACGATAAGATCGAGCGTCTTGAAGAACAGCTCCAGAACAAGAACAAGAAGGCTGAAGAAAAGCTGGCTGAAGCCGAATCCATCAAGAAAAGCCAGATGGATATTCTCGAAAAAATATCCGGCTTTACTTTAGATCAGGCGAAGGAACACCTGCTGAGTATGCTTGACAGCGAGCTTTCGCACGAAAAGGCAGTCAAGATTACAGCTTACGAACAGCGTCTTAAGGACGAATGCGACGAAAAGGCAAGACAGTATATCTCCCTTGCTATTTCAAGACTTGCCGCCGATACCGTATCGGAGGTGGCAGTATCCGTAGTGCCCCTGCCCAATGACGAAATGAAGGGCAGAATAATCGGCCGTGAGGGCAGAAACATCCGTGCGCTTGAACAGCTCACAGGTGTTGACCTTATCATTGACGATACCCCCGAGGCTATAACGCTTTCCTGCCATGACCATGTAAGACGTGAGATAGCAAGAATAGCGCTTGAAAAGCTCATTCAGGACGGACGTATCCATCCCACGAGAATTGAAGAAACAGTAGAAAAGGCAAGACGTGAGGTCGAGCTTAAAATCAAGCAGGAGGGCGAGCGTGCCGTTATGGAAACCAACGTCAACGGCCTGCACCACGAGCTTGTAAGGCTTATCGGCCGCCTTTACTACCGTACATCTTACCGTCAGAACGTACTTAACCACTCAATAGAGGTCGCTCACCTTGCAGGCATAATGGCAAGCGAGCTTGGTGTTGACGCAACTCTTGCAAGACGTGCCGGTCTTCTGCACGATATAGGCAAGGCTCTTAACCACGAGATTGAAGGCTCACACGTTCAGATAGGTGTCGATGTCTGCCGTAAGTATAAGGAAAGTCCCGAGGTCATCCACGCTATCGAGGCTCACCACGGCGATGTTGAGATACACTCTGTTATTGCCGCTCTTGTACAGGCAGCCGACGCAATAAGCGCCGCACGTCCCGCCGCAAGAAGCGAAAACTACGAAAACTACATCAAGCGTCTGCAGAAGCTCGAAGAGATATGCAGCTCTTACAACGGTGTTGAAAAGTCATTCGCTATTCAGGCAGGCCGTGAAGTAAGAATCATGATAAAGCCCGAACAGGTTGACGATGATAAGATGATAGTTCTTGCAAGAGAAATTTCTCAGCGTATCGAGAACGAGATGGAATATCCCGGTCAGATAAAGGTACATCTGATAAGAGAAAGCAGAGCTATAGATTACGCAAAATAAACCATAAACACTCGGGAGCCGTTGCATAGATTTATGTAACGGCTCTTTTTGCTAAAGAGGTATTCTTATGAAGAAGAGATTAACGGCAATACTTACGGTAATGGCACTTATGCTGACAGGCTGTGCCGGAAATGTCACATCGGGAACGGAAAGTCAGCCGGTGTCGGACGCTCAGAGCGGTATTTCGGATAACGAAAGCAGTGATACTTCATCACGCTATGAGATAATCACAGCAACCGAAATGGCTGAAAAAATGGGGCTTGGCATAAGTCTTGGCAACACGATGGAAGCATACGAAGCGACCGATTGCGAAAAGATAACGTATGAATGGATTCCCGTCGTCGGCGGAAACGAACCGCAGGATTATGAAACCTGCTGGGGAGCGGATGTGACAACGCAGGAAATAATAGACGGTATGAAGGCGGAAGGCTTCAACACAGTTCGTATTCCTGTGTTCTGGGGCAATATGATGGAAAATGACGGCACATATACGATAAACAAGGAATACCTTAAAAGAGTTAAGGAGATTGTTGATTACTGCGAAAAGGCCGGCGTATATTCCGTTATAAATATCCACCACTTCGACGAATTTATCATAAGAAGAAACGACCGTGACAAGTGCAAGGAGATATTCACTCATCTGTGGACGCAGATAGCCGAGTATTTTGCGGATTATCCCTACACGCTCGTTTTCGAGGGCTATAACGAATATCTCGGCGGCAATCAGTTTGATTCAAGCGGTAATCTCAAGGAACAGTCCGAAACCAATGCTTACAAGATGACCAACACGCTCAATCAGGCGTTTGTCGATGCGGTAAGAGGCACAGGCAGATATAACGCACAGCGTGTGCTTATCGTTTCGGGCTACTGGACAAACATAGATAAAACGACTTCTTCAAGATTTCAAATGCCTGAGGATATGGTAAACGACAGGCTTATGGTGTCTGTCCACTATGTCGACAACTCTATGTACTGGTCGAATAAAATAGGCGGCGAGGAATGGCTTAAATATATCGAC